>SAMEA3663006__coassemble_319_pt1 | contig 24201 bp, 20 predicted proteins | sample SAMEA3663006__metabat2_low_PE_018 | metagenome-assembled genome bin SAMEA3663006 (sample SAMEA3663006) | pig gut metagenome | biome: pig gut; feature: pig-associated habitat; material: faeces | place: France | collected 2012 | reverse complement strand
TCACGAACGTCTTGTGAGGAGAAAGTTTTTCCGAAGAATTCATTTATGCCTTTAACAATCCCTTCTTTAAAAGCCATAAGATGGGTTCCTCCATCAGCGGTTTCTTGGCCATTTACAAAGGAAAAATATTGTTCCGAAGAGGTCTCGGTATGAGAAAATAGAAAAGAAAGATCGGAATGTTGAAAAGCAAGAGGAGGATAGAGGAGCGGGGTTTGGACTTCTTCTTCAAAAAGATCTGCTAATCCATGCTTAGAGATGAAAGCTTCTCCATTATAGAGAATGGTAAGACCTGGATGAAGATAGGTATACTGGCGAATTTTCTTTTTTAAAAATTCGGGGTGAAACGAAAACTGTTCAAAAATTTCTTGATCGGGAGAGAAAGAGATCTCTGTGCCATCGGGATCGGGCGTGTTTCCCTGTTCGGTATGCGAAAGAATACCTTTGGAGAAAATAGCTTTGAAAAATTTTTTGTTCCGCACAGAACGAACAGAAAAATGTTGAGATAAGGCGTTGACTGCTTTGAGTCCCACGCCATTTAGTCCAACAGAAAAGTGGAAAACATCTTGGGTATATTTGGCTCCAGTATTTATTTTAGAAACGCAGTCGATCACCTTACCTAAGGGAATCCCGCGACCTTCATCTCGAATAGAGAGTTTTTGCGAGTCTCCTGTTATGAAGATGGTGCGCCCGTGTCCCATTACATATTCATCGATAGCATTATCAACGACCTCTTTAAACAGAGTGTACACACCATCTTCTGCTTGGGAGCCATCTCCGAGCCTTCCAATGTACATCCCAGCTCGCAGGCGAATATGATCTAGGGATGCTAAAGAAATGACGGATGCTTCTGAGTAAGCTGTGTTTTTTCGCATAAAAGTTCGTGGGCTTGACAAAGGTTCTTGGGTTTTTTGTATTTTCTCAGACAAACAAAGAGCTAATAGTTATGCCCTCTTTAGAAAAAGAATGTAAGGCATAGGATTTCTTTTACTGTTCTCTTGTTGGGAGCTGGTAGATTCTAAGAAAAGAATCTCTTTTAACGTTTTTTCTATTTTTGGCTCTAGATTACAAAAATTTTCCATAAAACGCTGTAAAAGCGGATCAAAAATGTTGGTATAAAAAGGAGAAACGAAGAGAATAAGCCAACCAATAGAGGAACCACAGATCTTGTCTTTAAGAAAAGATTCGAAGGAGATCGCAGAAACCGAGATGGTTAAAGAGGAAGAACTGCTAGGCAAGGAATTTTCATTAGGTGTTGTCGGAGTGAGTTATCGAGAGACTCCTTTGCAACAACGAGAACAAGTCCTTCGCTTTTTCCAGCGATTTCCTTCCTTTCCCCAAGAAGAAGGGTGTAGTGTTCTATTATCCACTTGTCATCGAGTGGAGTTGTATGGTGTAGCTCCAGATGCTTGGTTTTTTACTTTGAAAAAACACATCCAAGCTATAGGAGCAACCCCTTATTTTTATCGGAATCAAGACTGTTTCTCACATCTGTTCTGTGTGGTAGGAGGTCTGGACAGCTTAGTGCTTGGGGAGACCGAAATTCAGGGACAGGTGAAAAGAGCCTATGTACGCGCTATAAGCGAGCGAAACCTCACATTTTCTTTGCATTTTCTTTTTCAAAAAGCATTGAAGGAGGGGAAATTTTTTCGAACAAAAAGGGAGTTTCCTTCTACAGAAATCACTATTCCGGCTTTTGTTTCGCAAGAGTTAGCGCTGCGTAAGATAGCTAAGAACGCATCCCTATTGTTTATGGGGTACTCTGAGATTAATCGTTCCGTTGCAGATTATTTACAGCAGGAGGGATTTTCTCGTCTTATATTCTGTTCTCGCCACCAATTATCGTTGCCAGCTGTTCAGCAAGTGTCACGAGGAGAGTTGCGTTTTCAGGATCCGTATCAGGTCATCTTTTTAGGATCTTCGGAGCTTCAGGATGCATTTCCCGATTCGCTTTGGGCGGGGATATGGGACTTCCCAAACCGAGAGATTTTTGATTTTGCAGTTCCTAGAGCGCTTCCTGAGCAGTACGTATTGTCTAATCATTACATAGATATGGAACACATTAGCTCCTGGTTACGACAACATCAAAAAGAAGTCTGTTGTTCGCAACTGGATAGCTTAAGAACAATCGCTTATCGTTGCTGGGAGTCTTTGATGCAAAGACTCGAACGACGTCATCAGGCTGGCATGAGTGTTTAGATAACTCTGTACGTGTACGAGAAATTGTTTCGAACAAAAAGATGACGTTATTCTAACGTGTGTAAAAGTCGAAGAAAAAGAGATAGGGGCCAGCGAGAGACCTTCTGACAGAAAAAGCGCGCAATCAAAATTTTCTTCCGTCAGGTTCAAGACTTTTTAAAACGAGCACTTTCAAGTTGATTTATTTGTGTATTAGAGTTACGTTGCCCTATTCGGCCTTTCATTCGAAAGCTTGCAGATTCCCAGGGGAATGCAAAGCCTTGATAGAAAGCAGGGGAGGGGGATCTGTTAAGCTACGCTTAACCTAAGAACGAAAAACAAAGAGAGGGAAGACTTCTCTTGAGGTTTCTTAGATACATATTATTTCGCACATATACGACTCATCAATGCCGTTGCACGATTTACGCGCAAGTCCCTTTGGGGTCCACTCCGAATGAGTAAAAGTGTGTTAATAAGGTGTGTTTTTTGGGGGATGTCTTTAGAAATCAAAAGAACGAGTCGTTCGGTCCTGATTTTTTCTTAGATTCTTTTGTGCTTTAAATTGAAAGGGATAAAAGAGAAAGCGAAAAAGACTCCGCTATCGAGATGAGAAATCGTTTTTCTTTTTAAAGTAGGTATTGGCATAACTCGGCATAAGGTTAGCGGGTCCCATTCCATTGGGAAGGAGTATTTCGGACCCAGAGCTCACAGTTAGAGATGAGCACGTGAACACATGTTAGAAAAGTTGATAAAAAATTTTGTGGCTTACATGGGGGTAGTTTCCGAGCTAGAGCTCGATGCCGACGGGTCCTATGTGTTGCCTATTAGCGACCTTGTGAGGCTGCGTGTCCGTCAAAATGCTGATGAGGAAATTATCATCAGTGCTTTTTTGGGAGAGATCCCTGCATCTATGGATATAGAAAAAGCCTATACTCGAATGATGGAAGGTAATTTGTTCGGTCAAGAAACCGGAGGTGCCGCTTTAGGGCTTGATAGCGATGGGCATGCTGTACTCATTCGGCGGGTGCCTGGAGATGTTTCTCAAGAAGATTTTGCAAATTATATAGAGAGCGTCCTGAATTATGCCGAGGCATGGTTGGAGGATTTAGGATTAAGCACAACGGAGCAGGAGTAGGGGATGGGTATACGCTTAGTTGTTGATAAAGGGCCCTTGTCTGGAACCGTTCTCATTTTAGAAAATGGGACGAGCTGGTCTCTTGGAAGTGATGGAAAGGCTAGTGATATTCTGTTACAAGATGAAAAGCTGGCTCCTGCTCAGATTCGCATCTCTTTAAAAAATGGGGAGTATTACCTGGAAAACCTGGATACTTCACGTCCAGTTTCTGTTGAGGGTGTTGTTGTTAGTGCTCCTGTTTTATTAAAAGATGGCGTTTCCTTCGTCATGGGAAGCTGTCAGCTATCATTTTTTAAAGGAGAAGAAGTAGAAGGAGATATCGAGATATCATTCCAGACGGAGGCTGGCGGAGAACAGACGACTGGGCAAGACTTTACCGAAAATGCCCCAGTGGCATCGACAGTAGAAGCTGGGCATCAAGACTCTTCTTCTCAGGCGCTATCGGAGGGAGGTGCGTTAAGTCCCGCAACAAAGAAAGAACAAGAGTTAGCGGAATCCTTTTTAGCTTCAGTTAAAAAGGAGCCAGGAACTGGACAAGAAGACTCGCAAAAAGAAAGTTCTTCGACAGAAAAGACTGCGTCTTCGTCTGCAAAAGAGGCAGAGAATCTTGAGCCTCCTTCAGTTAACCAAGAACAACCTAACCAAGCTACTCCAGCCGGTAGTGGTGAACTAACCCAATCTCAAAACGTGAGTATGGAAGAAAACAGAACATCGCCCGATCAAAATCAGCAGCCTCAGCTGTCTTCTGCTTCAGAATCAGGTTCTAACCTTTCTGAGGGTCAGGAGCAGGCCTCTCCATCACAGGACACCCCTCAGCAACCAGAAGAGACAAAAAACTCGGGAGAAGAGAGCGCTCCTTCTTCAGGAGAAGAGCTACCAGAGACAGAGAATCAGGGAGTTAATGAAGAAGATAAAAGCTCTGAAGAGGAGGCAGAAGAAACTTCGGAAGAGCCAGCAGAAGAAGCTTCAGAAGAGCATGCTGTAGAGGCTTCCTCTGAAGAGGAGAAGAAAGAAGAAAAAGGAGAGGTTCTGGCTCCTTTCAATGTGCAAGATCTTTTTCGGTTTGATCAGGGGATTTTTCCTGCTGAGATAGAAGATCTTGCGCAGAAACAAGTAGCTGTAGATCTGACTCAGCCTTCACGATTCTTATTAAAAGTGCTTGCTGGAGCAAATATTGGCGCGGAATTCCATTTAGATAGTGGCAAGACCTATATTGTGGGAAGTGATCCTAAGGCTGCTGATATTGTTTTGAATGATATGAGTATTTCGCATCAGCATGCAAAACTCATTGTTGGGAACGATAATTCCGTTTTGATTGAAGATTTAGGAAGTAAAAACGGAGTAATTGTTGAAGGCCGGAAGATCGAGCATCAATCTACTCTTTCTGCTAATCAAGTTGTTGCTTTAGGAACAACCTTATTCCTGCTTGTTGATTACGCCGCTCCTTCCGATACAGTAATGGCGACTATTTCTTCCGAAGATTACGGATTATTTGGTCGTCCACAATCTCCGGAAGAGATTGCCGCAAGAAAAGAGGAAGAAGAGGAAGAAAAAAGAAAACGAGCCACTTTGCCGACAGGAGCTTTTATTTTGACGCTGTTTGTTGGTGGGTTAGCGCTGCTTTTCGGCATAGGAACAGCTTCTTTATTTCATACGAAAGAAGTAGTTTCTATAGATCAGGTGGATTTGGTGCATGATATTGAGCATGTGATTCAACAATTTCCAACCGTACGATTTACTTTTAATAAGAATAATGGGCAGCTGTTTTTAATTGGCCATGTAAGAAACAGCATCGATAAAAGCGAGCTGCTTTACAAGGTTGACGCCCTACCTTTTGTTAAATCTGTTGATGATAACGTGATTGATGATGAGGCTGTCTGGCAAGAGATGAATATTTTGCTCTCTAAGAAGCCTGAGTTTAAAGGCATCAGCATGCAATCTCCGGAACCCGGAATTTTTGTTATTAGTGGATATCTAAAGACAGAAGAACAAGCAGCCTGTTTGGTAGATTACTTGAACCTACACTTTAATTATCTTTCGTTATTGGATAACAAAGTAGTTGTTGAAACTCAGGTAATGAAAGCTCTTGCGGGTCATTTGATTCAGTCGGGCTTTGCTAATGTCCATGTTGCCTTTACTAATGGTGAAGCTGTTTTAACAGGCTACATTAACAATAAAGATGCAGATAAGTTCCGGACAGTTGTGCAAGAACTGCAAGATATTGCAGGGATTCGTGTGGTGAAAAACTTTGTTGTTTTACTGCCCGCTGAAGAAGGTGTCATTGATTTGAATATGCGGTACCCAGGGCGTTATCGGGTAACCGGTTTTTCAAAATGTGGAGATATTAGTATTAACGTTGTAGTTAATGGGCGCATTTTAACCCGAGGCGATATTTTAGATGGAATGACGGTAACAAGCATACAACCTCATTGTATCTTTTTAGAACGGGAAGGGTTGAAATATAAAATTGAGTACAATAAATAGGCAGTTCGAGGTTTATTTAATTCTTCCAGGGAGGAATAAATCTATGTTTAATATGGAAAAATCGGCAGCTAAAGAAGAAAAAGCTGTCCGTCAGTTGTTTGATCTAGAACAAGACATGCACGATTTAACTAAAGCCCATGAAATCAATGCCAATGTACAAAATAAAGTACAGATGCTGACATCTTCTCTACGAGAAGGGGCTTCTAAAGAGTCTTTTGAGAAACAACAAACATTACTCGCGGGATATGTGGCTCTTCAAAAGGTGCTGGGGCGTATCAACCGTAAAATGGTGTAATGTAAACGGTAAAGGAGAGGGTATCTATGGCGAGCGGTAGTTGTTCGGCTTTTAATTTTAATCAGATGCTGGATGGCGTATGTAAATACGTTCAGGGAGTACAACAATATTTAACAGAATTAGAAACATCCACGCAAGGAACTGTAGACCTTGGGACAATGTTCAATTTGCAATTCCGTATGCAAATTTTGTCTCAATATATGGAATCTGTATCCAATATCTTGACTGCAGTGAATACAGAGATGATCACTATGGCAAGAGCTGTTAAAGGAAGTTAATAAAATAAGAGATGGGTCATGGCAGATTTGGATGTTTTTAAAGAAGATTTTGCGTTGTTGTTTGAAGCTGGGATGGTAGCTATCAAACAAGGAGATGAGGCTAGTGCTAAAGCTTTGTTTCAAGCTTTGTCGGTATTAAATCCTGAGCATACAGCTCATGAGTTGGGAATCGGACTGCTTCATTTACATAAAATGGATTTGACAACAGCAGAGGGGATTTTCCGAGGTGTTGTGGAGAAAGATCCTGAGAATTGGAGTGCAAAAGCTTTCCTATCGTTAACACTCATGATGATCGTTCTTCAGCAAGGAAGTTCTTTTGAAGTGCGCAGAGAAAGCCTGGAACACTGCTTACTTTTAGCTGGTCAGGTATTAGAAAATTGTGAAGTGGAGTCCACAAAGGCTTTAGCAAAATCTGTTCTGGATTGGCATGATGGATTAGTTGCCAAGAGTGGTGGACCTTTAAATTAGGGAAAGATTGAGGTATTCCATGATAGATCCTCTTAAGCTTTTTCCAAATTTTGATGGGGATAAGGAGAGTGCTGCGGTTAATAAACCTTCAGCATCTCCTATGCCCAGCGAATTAACTAAGAACGTGGCCACATTTTCTTTAGGAAGTGGAAGCTCCTCTTTGGACACGAGAGTGTCTGAAGAAAAGCCATCCTTGATGGCTATGATGGAGGATAAGAATTCGAAGCTCATCGATCCAGAATTAGAAGAAGCTTTAAATTCAGAAGAGTTACAGGAACAAATCAATTTGCTAAAAAGCCGGTTGTGGGATGCACAAACGCAAATGCAAAATCAAGATTTGGATAAGCTGGCTTCGGAGCATGTAGACGCTCTAGGAGTCATCGTTGATTTAATTAACGGAGATTTTCAGGCGATCGCCGAGCATACGCAGCAAGGTAAGCAAGGAGATCGCGAGGAAGAAAAATCTGTCACGCGTAAAATCGTCGATTGGGTCTCTTCCGGAGAGGAAATTTTAAATCGGGCTTTATTGTATTTTTCCGATCGCAACGGAGAGCGAGAAACTCTAGCAGATTTCTTGAAAGTTCAGTATGCCGTTCAAAGAGCTACACAGCGTGCCGAATTGTTTGCCAGTATTTTAGGGGCCACGGTGAGTAGTATAAAAACGATCATGACAACACAATTAGGTTAACATGAAAGAGCTAACGACTGAGTTTGATACACTCATGACTGAGCTGCCGGAGGTGCAATTAACGGCAGTTGTTGGGCGTATTATCGAAGTAGTCGGGATGTTAATCAAGGCTGTCGTCCCAGATGTTCGGGTTGGTGAAGTGTGTTTAGTGAAACGTTTTGGAATGGAGCCTCTGGTGACAGAGGTGGTAGGATTCACTCAAAACTTTGTTTTTCTTTCTCCTCTTGGAGAGTTAACTGGTGTGAGTCCTTCCTCTGAGGTGATAGCCACGGGCTTGCCTTTGCATATTCGAGCAGGATCTGGGCTTTTAGGACGAGTGTTAAATGGCCTTGGAGAGCCTATTGATACGGAGACTAAGGGGCCTTTAGAAAATGTGGATGCAATTTATCCAATTTTTAAAGCTCCTCCAGATCCTTTGCATCGGGCAAAATTGCGAACCATTTTATCTACGGGAGTGCGTTGTATCGATGGAATGCTAACCGTTGCTAAAGGACAGCGGATTGGGATTTTTGCAGGAGCCGGGGTTGGAAAATCTTCGTTATTAGGCATGATTGCACGTAACGCTGAAGAAGCGGATATTAACGTCATTGCTTTGATCGGTGAGCGGGGACGAGAGGTCCGAGAGTTTATAGAGAATGACCTTGGTGAAGAAGGGATGAAACGCTCCGTTATTGTGGTTTCTACTTCTGATCAATCTTCTCAATTACGACTTAATGCGGCTTATGTGGGTACGGCTATAGCAGAGTATTTCAGGGATCAGGGTAAGACTGTTGTGCTGATGATGGACTCTGTAACCCGATTTGCGCGAGCCCTAAGAGAAGTTGGCCTTGCAGCCGGAGAGCCTCCCGCTCGAGCTGGATACACGCCTTCAGTATTTTCGACTTTGCCTAAATTATTGGAAAGAGCGGGGGCCTCCGATAAGGGGACTATTACTGCTTTTTATACCGTATTGGTTGCTGGAGACGATATGAATGAGCCAGTAGCTGATGAAGTGAAATCTATTTTAGATGGACACATTGTTCTCTCTAATGCATTAGCTCAAGCCTATCATTATCCTGCCATTGATGTGCTAGCTTCCATTAGCCGGTTGCTAACGGCAATTGTTCCTGAAGAACAACGGCGAATTATTGGACGCGCTAGGGAAGTTTTAGCGAAGTATAAAGCGAATGAAATGTTAATTCGTATCGGAGAGTATCGTCGAGGATCTGATCGTGAGGTTGATTTTGCAATTGACCATATTGATAAATTAAATCGTTTCCTTAAGCAAGATATTCATGAAAAAACAAATTATGAGGAAGCTGCTCAGCAGTTACGAGCGATATTCCGGTGAGTTAGGAAAATAGTGGGATTGTGTGATTAGATATCCTTTAGAGCCTGTCTTATCTATTAAAAAGGATCGCGTAGATCGGGCAGAAAAGGTCGTTAAGGAGAAGCGAAGACTTTTAGAAATAGAACAAGAAAAATTGCGAGAGTGTGAGTCAGCGCGCGATAAAGTAAAGAATCACTATATGCAAAAGATTCGTCAGCTTCGCGAGCAGTTAGATGACGGGACGACCAGCGATGCGATTCTTAAGATGAAAGCCTACATTAAGGTTGTAGCTATACAACTTTCCGAAGAAGAAGAAAAAGTCAATAAACAGAAAGAAAGTGTACTGGCAGCAGCAAAAGAATTAGAAAGGGCTGAAGTAGAGCTGACAAAACGACGTAAAGAAGAAGAAAAAACTCGATTGCATAAAGAAGAATGGATGAAAGAAGCTCTCAAAGAGGAAGCTCGCCAGGAAGAAAAAGAGCAAGATGAAATGGGGCAACTGCTTCATCAGTTACGTAAGCAAAAACAACGGGAATCTGGGGAGAACTAGTTTATGGAACTCAATAAAACAACAGAATCTTTGTTTAATGCAAAGGTTGAGCACAATCATATACCAGCAGAAGCTCATGAACCGAGAGATCAACGAGAGGTTCGAGTATTTTCTTTAGAGGGAAGATCGTCCGCTAAACAAGCAAAAGAGGATCGTGCGTTGGGAAGAACCTCTTCGCGTCAAGAAACGGCAAGAAGTTCTGAAGATGGATCCGTAGAAGAAAAAGCTTCAGGAGTTTCTTCGCGAGAAGAAGAAGAATCCAAAGAAGGGAACTTCTTTTCTGGAGGCAATCCAACTGCGGGTATGGCTCTTGTTGATACTCCCATGGCTGTCGCTAGTGAGGTTATGATGGAAACTAGCGTTTTGACTACGAGCACTATGAATTTAGAGTGGGTGGAGCAACTCGTTTTGTCCACGGTAGAATCTTTACTGGTTGCTGATGTGGATGGCAAGCAATTAGTAGAAATTGTTTTGGATAACGCAAATACGGTACCAGAAGCTTTTTGTGGAGCTAATTTAACTCTGGTGCAGACAGGAGAAGATGTTGCTGTTTCCTTCTCGAATTTTGCAAATCAAGCTCAGGTTGCTGAAGCTATGCAGCTCGTTCAACACAATCCTGAACAATTGGTTACTTTAGTAGGTTCCTTGAAAGCTCGTCAGTTAAATTTGACAGAGTTTGTCATAGGGAATGTTGCTGTTAGCTTACCCTCCATTGAAAAGGTAGAAACGCCTTTGCATATGATCGCAGCGACAATTCGTCATCATGATCAGGAAGGAGATCAGGAAGATAAAGGGCATCAAGACCAACATTCAGATCACCAGCAAGAGAAAAAAGTAGAAGAAGCGCAGATATAAGGTATTCTCATGGCAGTTGCGGCAGAGCCTAGTAGTAATTGGTTAAAAGCTAGAGACGAGTTACTAAGTTCTTTGCAAAAACAGGATGAAGAGCAGAGTTCTCTCCCTGTTTTCCCAAAGCAGGAGTGCGAGCAAAAACTTAAAGAGAAATTTCACATGGAAGAGGTGGAGCTTTCCTTTGAGTCGCAAGGACTTCTGTCTGCTGAAACTGCCATACAGGAATATGGGGAGCATATTTTGCTCCAGTCCTTTTTGGCCAACCCCTTTGAATCAGGGGAATTTTATATCGTTTCTTCCGAAGAAGAGTTACAAGCCCTGATAGGGACTATTTTTAATGACAGTTCTCTAGTTTCTTACTTCTATGAAAAAGATCGGTTATTAGGATTTCACTACTATTTTGTAGCAGAAATTTGCAAACTTTTGCAGGAGACTCCTTGGATTCCCTCAATGGCTGTGAAAGTAACTGGAGATGTCTCCTTTTCTGCACGAGCTCTAAAAGGGAATTATCATGTTATAAAAGTTTCTTGCCGTTTAGACAGCACTTATGTGCGTTTCTCTATTTTGGTTCCAGAAACGACCACACAGAGCGTATATCGTTTTTTAGACGAGAAAAATCAGACTTTCGATATGCAGAAAATTGATTTGCAAACGCCAGTTACTCTCGCTATAGAAGTTGGTTTTTGTCAAATTTCAGAAGAAGAGTGGCACCAAGTTGTCCCTGGGAGTTTCATTTTATTAGATGCTTGTTTGTATGATCCAGATACAGGGGATGCTGGAGCCTTTTTGTCTATTCAGCGAACGCGATTTTTTGGTGGACGGTTTTTAGACAAACAGTCAGGAAGTTTTAAAATCACAGGATTACAAGAGCTTCAAGCTGAGGAAGTGCCTGAAGAACATAGTGAGGGGGGACCAGCAACTCCTTTGCCATCTGCAACAAAAGTTGTTGCAGAAGTTGGACGCTATTCGCTCTCTGTTGGAGAGTTTTTGAAGTTAGGCCCTGGGAGCGTCCTCTCTTTTGAAGGAGTGCATCCTACGTTAGGCGTTGATATTGTTCTGAATGGAGCTAAAGTAGGGCGGGGCACTATCATTGCTTTGCAAGATGTTCTAGGCATTCGGGTTTTAGAAGTATAAGAACCGTGCTTTTAATAAAAATTCTATAACAGGATCTTCTGCCTTAAGAATAAGTTATATCTTAAGGCAAGGGTTTTCTCCCGAAAAGAGATCTTAACGTTGTGTCAGTTTTTATGCTCGGATTAGGTGGATCTTTTCCTTCCAAAGCAAAGTATCTTCTGACGCGAGAACTCAGTCGTAAGGTAGGATTGACTGTTTATCAGGGAATAGAAGAACGAGCATCTTCTCCTGTGGTTATTAAAACCTTGGTCTCTCCAGGAATTCATGATCGACGTTTTCTTCAGGCTTTTGAAGAAGAAGCGAAGATTATGCAGCTCGTAGAACATCCTGCGTTTGTCCGATTAAAAGAAAAGGGCGAGTGGGATCAGGGACGCTATTTAGTTTCCGAGTATATCCAGGGTAATTCTTTGCGAGATATTATCCTCGCAGCTCCCCTACCCCTGGATAAAGCTGTTTCTATTGTTTTACAAATAGCACAGGCAATCACAACTCTTCATAAGCATCGAGTCTTGCATCTGGATATCAAACCAGAAAATATCGTGCTGTCTCGATTGGGAGAAGTTAGGCTGATCGATTACGGGCTTTCTGCTTGGCAATTCAATCACTGGGGATCACCAGCCTATATGAGCCCAGAGCAAAGTCGACAAGAGCAGCTCTCTCCTGCATCAGATGTGTATGCACTAGCTTTGCTTGCCTATGAGTTAATTATAGGACAGCTTTCTTTAGGCAAAGTGTATTTATCTTTGCTTCCAGCGAACATTAGTAAAGTGTTAGCTCGCGCATTGCAGCCTGCACCGGAAGCGCGATTTCCATCTATGCATGAGTTTGCTATGGCTTTACAGGAGTATCTTTTGCATGATGTGTATGAAGATTATCGTAAAAAAGATCTCGTAGTTGCGCAGCTGGAACAGCTGCAGCAACAAAGCTTGTGGCTAGCTCCAGAAGAGCTTAATGTTCCTAAAGAGATGGCTATTCAAATCTATTCACAAAAAGAGCCTAGTTATTTACATAATGTCTACTATGACATGTTTAGCTCAGAGAATAGCAAGGAACTTTGGTTTTGCTATGCCCAAGGAAATGGGAGTTTTGCCTTAAGTATGATCAAACAGTTTCTCAAACAGCAAGAGGACAAAACAAAAGATATTCCAACGGTAATCAAGACAATGGATACTTTCTGTAAAACACTGCAAATCCCCCTTGGTGAACAAGGGATCTCTTGCTGTTGTTTTGTATTTTTCCAAGAAGAACTCTTGTGCTTTTCTTGTGGGAAAACTGATTTCTCGTTAAAAAAGCAAACGAGGAGAGTGCAACGATTTCAGGCGGAATCGCAAGGAATAGGGGAGAAGGGGCCTTTAGAGATCCACGAACAGTCTTTTTTGTGGGAAGTTGGCGATGAACTTATCGTACATACTCCAAAGGCTAGAGATTTGGTATATTTGTACTGTCCATCTTTCCTAAAGTTGCAAGATAGAGGGCAAATAGATATATTCTGCCAAACAGATGCTCTGCAGAAGGGAATCAAGCAGAAGCAGGACAGAAGTCTTTGTCCTTCAACACTTATCAGCTTAAAAAGAGTCCGGTGAACATAGTGACGTCGAAAATAGGAAGCAAGATTTTAAGAATCATTCAAAATAATAAAAAATTAGGCCTCTTGTCTGCGTTAGTTGTTCTAGATGCGGCGTTGTTAAGTGTGAACTCACAGTCTGGCGAGAGCTTAGTCAACCGTTCAGCTTCTTTGCCAAATTATCATGAAGCGGACCAGCAGATCGCTGCTTGTCCAAAAAATATCGCAAAAAATTTAGCGAAAAAGAGTGCTCCAGGAACAAAACCCGCGGTGGGTCCTACGCCATCTGCGCGTTCCTCATCTGTATCAGCAAAACCGCAAGCTCCTGTAGCGCAAACGCGACATTTTAAGAAAAATCACCAAATTTTTTCTCCGAATTTTACACAATCCACTCAGCCTGCTAATAAACCAGAAGAGAGAAAACGTCCCTTGGAATCTCGGTATTTACAAGGAGCTGCTAAGCAGGCTGCTGCCACGAAGGAAAAAAGGTCTATCGAGCAGGAACAGATCAGAACAGAGGATGCTGCGGCTAAAATCTGGGAAGATAAACAAAATTATGCGCGGCGTGCAGTAAATGCCATCAATTTCAGTGTAAGGCAACAAATAGAAGAGCAGCATAAAGCTGCGTCTAATAAAAGCTCTGGGCATCCTCTATCTGGAAAAGAAGAGAAGACTCCGCAGGAGGAGCCTTCTATCAAAACCGTACAAGATAGCTCCAAAGAGCAAGACGAAGAGAAAAAAGTTTTGGAACGTCTGAATCAGCGTTCGCTTACTTGCCAGGATCTCAAAGATGTCGGCTATACTGTAAACTTTGAAGACATCTCCATTCTGGAGTTATTGCAATTTGTCAGTAAAATTTCCGGGACAAATTTTGTTTTTGATAGCAATGACTTGCAGTTCAATGTAACCATAGTCTCTCACGACCCAACTTCTGTAGATGATTTGGCAACGATTCTTTTGCAAGTGCTGAAGATGCACGATCTAAAAGTCGTTGAACAGGGGAACAACGTATTAATTTATCGCAATCCTAAGCTTTCCAAACTATCCACAGTGGTTACTGATGGTTCTGCAAAGGATACTTGTGAAGCTGTCGTGGTGACACGAGTATTCCGATTGTATAGTGTAAGTCCTTCTGCTGCTGTAGGAATTATTCAACCGTTACTTTCACATGATGCGATTATTAGCGCTTCAGAATCTACAAGACATATTATCGTCTCGGACATAGCAGGAAATATTGAGAAAGTTCGTGAATTACTGCAAGCTCTAGATAGCCCAGGAGCCGCTATCGATATGTCCGAGTACGAGGTGCAGTTTGCTAATCCTGCCGCGTTAGTGAGCTATTGCCAAGATGTCCTTGGCGCAATGGCTGAAGAAGAAGCTTTTCAAATTTTCATTCAGCCTGGGACAAATAAAATTTTTGTGATTTCATCGCCAAGATTAACTGCTAAAGCGATCCAATTATTGGAGTCTTTAGATATTCCGGAGATGGCGCACACTCTGGATGATGTGACGAGCCCAGCAGCTGCATTAGGAAGCTCTGGGGCCGCCAATCCTAAAAGTTTGCGCTTTTTCATGTACAAATTGAAATATCAAAATGGAGCAGCGATTGCTCAGGCTATTCAAGATATTGGGTATAATTTGTACGTAACAACGGCAATGGATGAAGATTTCATCAATACATTGAATAGTATCCAATGGTTACCTGTTAATAACTCTATCGTCGTCATTGGGAATCAGGCAAATGTAGACAAGGTGGTTAGTTTACTCAATGGCTTAGATCTTCCTCCGAAACAAGTATATATAGAAGTCTTGATTTTGGAGACGAGTTTAGAAAAATCTTGGGATTTTGGTGTGCAGTGGGCAGCTTTAGGGGATGAGCAAGGGAAAGTAGCCTATGCCTCTGGGTTGCTAAGCAATACAGGATTGACAGAACCTCTCCGTAATCAGGCGTTACCTATCGCTCCTAATCCCGGGAATATTTCTTTACCAACTCCGGGGCAATTAGCCGGAATCAGCGATATGATGTATGGCTCTTCTGCTTTTGGATTGGGAATTATTGGGAATGTTCTTAGTCATAATGGGAAGTCTTACTTAACATTAGGAGGGTTGTTAAGCGCGTTAGACCAAGATGGGGATACGACTGTAGTGCTTAACCCAAGAATCATGGCTCAGGACACTCAACAAGCCTCCTTCTTCGTAGGACAGACTATACCGTTTCAAACAACTAGTACCGTTATTCAAGAAACGGGCTCTGTTACACAAAATATTGAATACGAAGATATCGGCGTGAATCTTGTCGTAACATCAACTATTGCTCCAAATAATGTTGTTACCTTGCAGATAGAGCAAACGATTTCTGAGTTGCATTCAGCGCAGGGGGTGCTCACTCCTGTAACAGATAAGACATTTGCTGCCACAAGATTACAAGTGCCTGATGGGTGTTTCCTCGTTATGAGTGGACACATTCGAGATAAATTAACAAAGATCGTTTCCGGAGTGCCGCTACTCAGTTCTCTTCCATTAATTAAAGGGCTCTTCAGTCGGACCGTTGATCAGCGCCAAAAGCGCAATATTATGATTTTTATTAAACCAAAAGTGATCAGTAGCTTTGAGGAAGGAACGGCCTTATCTAACACAGAAGGGTACCGTTATAACTGGGAAAGTGAGAGGGGATCTTTAGAAATTGCTCCTCGTCACGCCCCCGAATGTCAGCATATTCCTAAGGTCCAAGCAGAAAGTGATTTTAAAATGCTGGAAATAGAAGCCGAATAATGGTATAAAGGTTGCAAGTTGGTATTCTAACGCCATGGAATAGCTTCTGACTCTAGTGCGTGTGCACAGGGGGGAAGTCAAGATGGACTGGAGTTAGCCGTATCTCCGGTTCTCTTGGCTTTTTGTGAATTAGCCTAAATAGCTCAGTTGGTAGAGCAACGCATTCGTAACGCGTAGGTCGTCGGTTCGATCCCGGCTTTAGGCATGCCCAGGTAGGGTGTATTGATTAGGGTAGTTGCTTAGATATTTGTTCATGTAACAAGCCGTCAGTGTCTAAGCCGAAAGAGGAATTTCATTCCTTCGTCCCCTCTTTCAGACTCGAATAATCAGTCGCTCTGCCTGGGGTTTTGTTGTCCTAGCTCGTATCTGAGCTATCATCTCTTTTTCAACAGTCTTATCCGCGGAATCTTGATTGTACAGAGCAAGGTGCCCTCTTCGTAACTCCCAGAATAGGGGATTCCAGAAAGGTTGTTTTTCGCTATCTTCGATCCACTGCATACTCATCCCCAATTGTATCCAGCTTGTCGCATCTAATGCCTCTTGTAAATCTAAAGAACAAGAATGTGTAAGCATTCCTATGGATCGAAGTATCCGGTTTTTGATCTCTGTAGAGTTTTCTGTTAATAACTGGTTACGAGCAGCTGTCTCTGCGGATAAAATTTTTGATGCCACGATCCTTAATGAAGAAAGAATCTGTTCTTCCGATAGTCCTAACGAACAAATATTGGATAAACAAAGGATATCCCCTAAAGATTCTTGGGATAAGGGAAGTAGAGAGGAGACAGCAAATTCTCGTTGATGAGGGACTAAGAGCTCGGCAAGTGTATTTTTATACCTAAGAGCAGGAACATGAATAAAAGCTCGAGCTATAAGTGCTGTTCCGCAATGCAACGGATCTGTAGTTAAAAATCCAAAATCAGAAGAAAAGGCAAAAGACAGAGAGCTTTGTAGATATGTATCCAATGTAATTAATTTTTGTAACAAAATCTCTGGCTGCCACACAAAATCTATGCCATGCAACACTAAATGATCTTGGAGATTGATGCCTATTAATAGAGTGCCGGTTCGATTCACAATCAGCGCTTCGCCCTCTAAGGACCCTCCTAAGTCGAAAGAGCAGAGATAATGTTCTAATAAGCATTCTCGTTGCCATATAGGTAAATCTTTGAGAGGTAATACAAAAAACTCTTCTCCTTCGATAGAAGAAAACTGTTTGGCAATCGTTTCTAAAACATCGCGTTTGTTTTCTTTAGAGAGACAAGGAACAAATTTAGAAACAGAAAGATTCCTTGATAAAGAGAGCGTCGAAATGGGACGAACAGTTTCTGTTTTAAGGGAGTATTTGCTGGATATGATATCTGTAAGAATAGGATTAGGGAGCATCGGTAGTGTTCTGATTTTTTAGTTGATTAATCTGATCACGAATTTCTGCAGCTTGCTCATAATCTTCTTGGCGTAAAGTCTCTTGCAAGGCCTCATGTAAAGCAATCAGACGCATAGCAGGGTTAATGGTGGGTTTTTCTAAATTTTCTAAAGAACGGCCAATATGAAAGTTGTTGGTTTTATCTGCCGTATAGGATGAAATAGCTTGATGACGCAAGAGCTGAGATACGATAAGAGATTTAAAGGTCCTATAACATAAAGAACATCCTAATAAAATCTTGTCTGTATCACGGATACACCACTTGGTTTTGCAGTTACCACATTCTAAAATCAAAGAATCTTTAGTTGAAGAAGCGAGAAAAGTTTCTCGATCGTAGTATCGGGAGGGGTAAGGACAGTTATTGCACACGTAACACCGCGAAGTGATGTTGTCAGAAATTTCTGTAAAGCAAATCACTGCTGGTTGTTGGCAGTTATAACAAAGAGCAGAAGACTCTTCCGAAGGATCCATATCAAACGCCGTGCAAATACAATGAAGTATTTCCAGCAATAACAAAAAACGTAAAGGATGAAAATATTTTTAGTGAAAAGGATTACCTTCTGAGGAAAAAAGAAATGGGTCTTGAAGGATTCGAACCTGCGACCCTCTCATTAAAAGTGAGATGCTCTAACCGCTGAGCTAAAGACCCATATTTCTTTTTTGTTATGACCCCAAGGGGATTCGAACCCCTGTTACCGGAATGAAAATCCGATGTCCTGGGCCAGGCTAGACGATGGGGCCAGGACGGGTGTAATGTTACCATTAAACCCCTTTTTTCTGCAAGGCTCTTTCTTTAAAAATCGAATAATTTTCAAAGAAAAAGCTCCTTGCAAAGAAGCTGTCTATAACGAAGATAGCTCAGCCTCTTTCTGCTTCGTAAGCTCTTCTACCTGCTTACAAAACTTATCCGTGAGTTCCTGAATTTTTTTCTCCAGACCTTTCACGGCATCTTCTGTTAGGTTGTTATCTTTTTTCAACCTATCATTAAATGTTCGTCGAATATTGCGAATAGATACTTTAGCTTCCTCGCTTTTGCGTTTCAGCTGTTTTACTACTTCACGTCTGTATTCTTCTGTAGGCGCCGGAACGTTGATCCGAACCGTAGCCCCTTCAACTATGGGCTGCAGGTTTAAATTCGCTGCTAAAATCCCTTTGGAAATAGCAGAAACAGTCCCTGCATCATAAGGAGAAATTAAAAGTTGGCGTACATCAGAAACACTGATCGATGCAATGTCTGACAACCGCATAGTCGTCCCGTATACTTCAACGGTGACAGTTTCTACCAGAGCAGGGTGTGCTTTCCCAGTTCTAAATCCTCGGATTTCCTTCTGAAAAAACGTTAAAACCCCAGACATCTCTTTCTCAGCAGAAGAGAGCGTCATAGCTGACCCTCCTCTTCAGAAGATATTACTGTACCAACAGCGTTGAAGATCGCCTCTTCTAGAGAATGCCTTGTAAAGCTAAACATTCTAATTGGGATGCCAGCCTCCATACACAAAGATACGGCAGCCGGATCAATCGCGCCCAACCCTTGGGAGAGGAAATCTCTGTAAGAGATGTGATCGTATTTTACCGCATCAGCAAACTCTCTTGGATCTCGATCATAAACTCCATCCACATGCATCGTTGCTTTGAGTAACACATCGACTTTTAATTCACAGGCTCGCAAAGCTGCGCCTGTGTCTGTTGTTAAATATGGAGCCCCAGCCCCCATAGTACATATAACAATTTTACCCTGACTTAGGGCATCAGATGCTTTCTGCGGATTATACAAGTCTGCTAACTGTGGACAAGACAATGTTGACGTTAATAGATTGGGCACGTCTTCAGTTTTCAAAGCATCCGCCAGAGCCATTCCGTTAATTAACGTCGCTAACATTCCCATTTGATCAGCTGAAACCCGGTTGATCTGCAGGCTTTGGCTTTGAGAAAGTCCGCGGAGGATATTCCCTCCGCCGATTACCACCGCGACCTCAACATCTGCATTGCGAACAACTTTAAGTTCCGCAATCAACCGAGAAAGACGCTCTTCACTGATCCTGCTGCTGGAACTCTCATCAGAAAGAGCCTCTCCAGAGATCTTGAATAAAACTCGCTTCACTCGTTTTTTCATCATCTCGCCATTTAGTTATGCGCCAATTTTCCAAAAGATAAAATGCTCAACTTTTAGTGGTTCTCCACTAGCTTGCGCAGCTCTATCAACAAGTTCTCGAATGGTAATTTCAGGATCCTTAATGAAGGCCTGTTCCAATAAACAAGTCTCTTGGAAAAATGCCTTAAACTTCCCTTTAGTAATTCTCTCAATTACTTCCTGGGGCTTCCCTGCTATCTGGGAAGAAAACACTTCCCGTTCCCTTTCTAAAACCTCCTGAGGAACGGTTTCTTGACTCAAAAATTGTGGCTGACTCGCCACAATGTGCATCGCGATGTCTTTCGCCAGAGCCTCTTGTTTCTCGGATCCGGAAAGGAAAACTACCGCAACAGCCTTCCCATTTCCGTGAGAATAGACTCCTATGCTTTGGCCGGAGTTAACTGGCGTATAAAGCGCGCGTGTTATACGAATATTTTCTCCGACCGTTTGCATAGTTACAGCCCTGAGCTCTTCCACTGTCAGAGAAGGCTCTTGAGAGGACATCACATGAGCTAAAGCTTCAACATCACTAAGTTTATTGTTGAGGAGGTCGGATAATAAACCTGTGACGAATGTCCGAAAAACGCTATTGTTGGCGACAAAATCCGTCTCAACATTTACTTCGATGATGGCCGATCCTCGTTCATCGACCAGCGCAGCAATAACGCCTTCTTTTGTTTCTCGGTGTTCCTTCTTGCTCGCAGAGGCAAGCCCAAGTTTCCGTAAGTAGAGGACAGCATCTTCCAAGTTGCCCTTAGCATGTTCAAGAGCTTCCTTACATTTCGTCAGGCCCACGCCTGTTTGCTGTCTTAAATTTTTCAACGCTTCCATGGAAAAGTCGCTCATTTTAATGCCTCGCAATTGTCTATGTCTGCCCAAAGTAAAAAGCCTTCCCGAGACTTGTTGTCGTTGTCTTGAGATTCGCTTGAAACAGGGACCTCTTCAACAATTTCGACAGGTCTTTCCATAGGACGCACAGGGGATAAAATTTCGATTCCCGAACGTTTTTTCGCATCAATAACAGCATCCTTAAGAACGTTAACAACAAGCCGGATGCTTTTTATTGAATCATCATTACATGGAATAATATGTTGTATGGGGGTCGGATCACAATTTGTATCAACTAAAGCCATCACAGGAATACCAAGTTTCCCAGCTTCTGCTACTGCAATACGCTCATATCCCGGATCAACGACAACCAGAAGCCCTGGAAGAGAATTCATATAACGAACACCTTCCAGGTTGTTGAGCAGCTTGCGATGTCTTTTAGCTAATAAAGCGATCTCTTTTTTCGTGAGAATAGAATTTGGAGCCTCAAGGTCCAACTCAATTCTGTTTAATGTTTTCACGGAGTTTCTAATGGTCGACATGTTTGTTAACATGCCGCCCAGCCATCTTTCCGAGGCAAAGAACTCTCCGCATTCGATGGCGGCTTCTCTAATGATCGGTTTTGCTTGTTTTTTTGTTCCAACAAACAAAATAGATCTTCCTTGTTCTACGGCTTTTTGAATGTGAAAAACAGCCTTTTTCAGTTGAGCTAAAGTCTTAGCCAAATCAATAATATAAAGGCCATTTCTTTCTTCAAAAATGAACGGCTTCATTTTTGGATTCCAGCGGCTTGTCTGGTGTCCAAAATGTGCCCCAGATTCTAAAAGTTCTTTTAAAGTTAGTTCGCAAGAAAATTCCAAGCTTTGTCCCTCCCTATTTAAGTGTTAACAAGGCATCTGAGCTGTTCTGCTCAGATTTCAGACTTGGTGGTTGTTGCGTGTTAGGAAGCGCCCGATCAGAATCGAACTGACACCGGTAGCTTGGAAGGCTACAGCTCTACCATTGAGCTACGGGCGCGCTCAAGTAGACCGACATAGTAGTTGAAGGAAGGGTTTTTATGCAAGCGTGTTTTGTAGAATTTTTTACTTTTTTTTAACTAAGAATAAGGAGGCTTTTGTAAACAGGAGGGCAATTGTGTGTGCGGGAAGAGTCTTTGAAAAAAAACTGGACTCGGTGGAAGCCGAGTCCAGAAACACCGGAGTGTTTGTTGATGAAAAATAAGCTAATTAAAAAAGATTCTAATAAAATTTTACACCGCTATTAGAAACGGAATTGAGCATTTACGTGAGCGGCTCTTTCGTCGATTAAGCGAGTCTCAACAGTAACTGCGTATTTATCTGCATCTACAATCGTTGTTCCAACTGCAAGACCACAAGATTTTCTGGACTTCATCTTGTTGATTTGCATGGAGACGATTTGTAAGGTGTCGGCTAAAACGTTGGCCGTGGTATTGTTTGGATTGTCTACTATATCTCCTGCTCCAGCAATTGTTGGGTTCCAAGTAGTTACTTCTAGGATAGGTTGTTCCAGTTTTGGCTGAGCAATACGGATCATGTCGGCATCAAAGCTTGCTCGAGACCATTTAACTCCAATGTAAGGAGTGAACATATTTAATCTGTAAGAGAGGGCTAAACTTGCTTGCCACTCATGGTAGTCGATAGAGGCATCTTTAGTCCCTGTAGCAGCGTCTGTTCCCGCGGTAATTTCCAAAGGAAATGCTTGGTCTACGTACCCTTTTGGTTTGTTAATAGTGAATTCTGCGGCATTGCAAAGAACGTTTAACTCTTCTACTTTAGGTTTAGACTGAGCGTATTGGAAAGAAGCTCCCAAGGTTGCGCACCCACATTCCCATAAAGCAGCTCTAGCGCCAACACTCCAAGCAAAAGCCGTGTCTGTATAAAGTTCAATAACAGCTTGACTTAAAGAAACGTTAGGTAAGTTTTTTGATGTCGCAACGCTGTTTACTTGTGTGGGGTCCCCGAATAATCCGACTAAGTTAAAAGAAGCAGAATTTCCCTTGAGGTAACCGTTAGTTGCTCCTAAAGTACAGAATACATCAAAACGATCCCAAATATTCAACGCCATAAAAGCAGCATTGGTAAACATCTCTGCATCTTGGAAATGTTTGCCATAGGCTGGGTTAGGGCGAGGGGTTGATGTTAAAGGGGCTGTTACCGCATCTTGGTCCGCAGTTGTAGGAGCAGCCCCCATTTCAAACTCTTTGGCCACATCTGTTTTTAAGACGCGATCAAAAACATAATCTCCATAATAGCCGAGACGCAGGCTGACAGCATCACACCAAGTTGTGCAAGGATCGCAAGGATCACCGCCAAAACCTTCCCAAAGAATCCCGTCAATCATAAGGCTTGGTTCAGCAGGATTCCCCACAGGCAGAGCTTGCAAGGAGGAAGCAGAACCCAAAGCGGCAAATACTAATACCGATTTCAAGAGTCTTTTCATTCTTACCTCTAAGATTGTATATTTAGCTCTCTTTGTGCTCGCTATCTTTTTCTGGCGGCACTATGTCCTAGTTAAAGCCAGACAAGATGTCCTGTAGCAATTAATGATTAATGGCTCTGAGGAGTGTCTTGCAAGTAAAAGCAGCCTTAATCGAGAACATGTCGTTCAATGCTCGAGACCATAACAAAAATTTCTTATTATCGTAAAGTTGATAAGAAAAACGTCTGTCTCAGGAAGAAGCCTTCAAGCGCCTCCTGATTTAGCAATAAAGCAGACTTCGATTTTTGTATATCTTTTTATGTTTTTATATGTTTGTTTTTTTGCGGGGAAAATAGCCTTGAAATAGAGTGTCGGATCAAAAAAAGAAAAGCTTCGAGTCGCTGAGAAAGAACGAGTTGCGAGTTAGTTGCAAAAAGAAAGGAAACAGGGTTTTTTAATTGTGTGTCTAATAAAAATGGGTTGAATTAACCACATATGAAAAAAAAACGATGCAAACCACTTTCTGTCCCAGAAAAAGCCAACAGGCTACTTGTGGGGTTTATTATTGCGTTGTCGATTATCACTTTGCGTATATGGCACGTAGCTGTTGTTCAGCATGATAAAAAAAAGGAGGAGGCCTACCGGCCTCAGCACAGAAATATTCCAGAGCATTGTGATCGTGCAGGAATTTGCGATCGATTTGGTAAGACATTGGCTGAGAACGTTCTGCAGTATAATGTGGGGATTTCTTATCGTGCAATACGAGATATTCCTACTCGTGTTTGGCATACAGATGCGAGTGGGAATAAAAAATTGGTGCCTGTTCGGAAGGATTATATCAAAAAATTTGCCAATTTTTTGGCTCAAGAGCTCCATATGGATTGCAATTTTGTTGAAGACACTATCCATGCTAAAGCCTCTGTATTGGGCTCTGTTCCATATATTATTCAAGCAAATGTATCTGAGCGTACTTTTTTAAGGCTTAAGATGCTGGAAAAAGATTGGCCAGGATTACACGTAGAATCTTCGGTTCGTAGACATTATCCAGAGGGTCGTACTGTAGCAGAGTTGTTAGGATATGTAGGGCCGATTAGTACCGAGGAATATAAGAAAATTACGAGAGAACTAGGAAATTTACGAGAATGCATACGCGCTTATGAAGAAGGGGAAGATCCTAAATTTCCTTCGGGAATATCTAGTATTGACCAAATACGGAAGCTTTTACGCGAGTTGGAGATGCATGCTTATGGGGTGAACTCTTTAATAGGAAAGTTGGGTGTAGAAGCTTTTTGTGATCGGAAATTAAGAGGATTAATTGGTAAACGATCCATGTTAGTTGATCGTCGGGGGAATTTTATCCAAGAGGTGGAAGGCTCTTCCGTTGGAATCCCGGGGAAAAAGATACAGCTAACTATTTCTACAGAATTGCAAGCTTTTGCCCATGAGCTTCTTGCGGAACATGAGCGGGGAGAAGTTTTTCGAGACTATAAGCAGTGGCGGCAGCAACAATACCTGCCACCTTTTTTCCCTTGGATAAAAGGTGGCGCTATCATCGCTATGGATCCGAAAAATGGTCAAATTTTGGCCATGGCTTCATCCCCGCGCTATGACAATAACGATTTCATTAATATGAAAGATTCTCCTAACCTAGAGGAGTGTCGCTCGTCTGTTTTGCG
>SAMEA3663006__coassemble_293_pt1 | contig 26606 bp, 19 predicted proteins | sample SAMEA3663006__metabat2_low_PE_018 | metagenome-assembled genome bin SAMEA3663006 (sample SAMEA3663006) | pig gut metagenome | biome: pig gut; feature: pig-associated habitat; material: faeces | place: France | collected 2012 | reverse complement strand
CCCTTCTTGCTTCCAAGAACAACCCTGTATCGGAGATTGAGTTATCGGTGATGTTGACAACTCCCATAATCTGAGTTGCTGGACCAAAGCTTCCTAAAACCTCTCCTTCAGCTAGCGGATAGATGGCGGCAAGCTCCGCAAAGGTCTTCCCATTACAAGGAGATCCCTCAAGATAAAAGCGACGATAAGGACACAAAGAAGCTATCAGAGAAATAAGAAAAGGTCTTTCTAACAGTCTAGGATGAGGAACTGTGCACGTTTCGCTATGGGAAGCAAACGTTTCATCCCCATAAAGAATCACATCAATATCAATAGGCCGTGGGCCCCATTTCAATGAAAAATCTCTTCCAAACGCCCGCTCAATCACCTTACATTCTCTGACCAGCTCATCCGGAGATAATTGCGTTTCTCCTATAGCAACACAATTGAAATAGGGAAGATCCCACTCCTTCGGAGACCCTTCTAACAGGATGGCTTTGGTCTCAAGAATCACGGAGCTTTTTAAATTCTTAATCCCCGCTTTTTTTAAGCATGCGAAAGCACGTCTTATGTATTCGTGCCGGTTACCTAAATTCGAGCCGAAACTCAAACAAACAAAATTCCAAGCAGTCACAGAACCTCTCTACCTATGCTAAAACTCACAGGGCCTAACAAATCTGGGATCGGTGGACGCTCTTTACTCACTCGTAAATCAATCCTACTAACCTGTCCCGCTAAAGCCTCTTCTAATTTTTCCAGCAAAACCTTAGCTAAACGTTCTATTAAAGCACAGGGATTACTTGTTAACGTCTTTTCAATAAGAGAGACAAGCGCCGCGTAACAAACGCCATCAGAAAGTTCATCCGAAGAACATGCCTTGGGTTCCTCTTTAAAAACAAGAGACACGGAAACAAGAATCGGCTGCGCATGGTGCCGCTCCTGTTCTGTAACTCCCATCGATACCCACACACGAAAATCAGTTATGTCTAACCGATACAACCAGACTCCTTCTAAAAAGAAAGATTAATTCTTATAACTCTTAACTTTACCCGAGCCGCTCTTCTCTTCTTCCAACAGATCTAGGAATGCTCGCAGCTGTTTAGAACGAATGGGGTGACGCATTTTCCGCAAAGCCTTGGCTTCAATTTGTCGAATCCGCTCTCGCGTCACATTAAATGCGGAACCCACCTCTTCTAAAGTTTTTGGCCGACCATCTAAAAGACCAAACCGATGGATCAAAACAAAACGCTCTCGGTCGGTAAGAGTCTTTAAGACCTCTTTCATTTTGTCTTTCAGCATAGAATAGCCCGTCGCTTCTGCCGGGGATTCAACAGCGGTATCTTCCAGGAAATCCCCAAAGAAGCTCTCCCCGCCTTCTCCGACTTCTGCCTGCAAAGAAATTGGATGCTGGGCTATTTTATAAATCTCTCGAACACGATCTGGAGTAAAACCAAGTTCTTCTCCCAATTCTTCAGGAGTAGGCTCCTTTCCTGTTTCCATCATTAATTTTTTGGCTCCACGAAGCACCTTATTAATGGTTTCGATCATATGAACAGGAATCCGAATGGTTCTCGCCTGATCAGCGATCGCTCGCGTCACAGCTTGACGAATCCACCAAGTGGCATAAGTAGAAAACTTATAACCCCGACGATATTCAAATTTTTCCACAGCTTTCATTAAGCCCATATTTCCTTCTTGAATCAGATCTAAGAAGGACAACCCTCGGTTAGTATATTTTTTTGCGATCGAGATTACTAACCGTAGATTGGATTCCACCATTTCTTTCTTAGCTTCCTGGCTTTTATCCATCCAACGCTGCAACATCCGAACATCTTTTTTAAACTCTTCAAGAGTTCTTCCTGCAGCTACTTCTCGCTTGTAAAGCTTACGTCGCGCAGCAGCAAGTTTGGCTGCCGCGAACTTATTTCTTTCTGCACGGACTTTCAAATCATTAATTTGCTGTTCTAGCTGTAAAAATGAATCATAGGCTTTAAAAACGACCTCTCCGAAATCCTCTGTCACATTGTGACGACAATGAAAACATCGCAAATATGCCTGTGTCCGAATACGACATTTTTCCAGCTCATCGTTCAGTCTAGCCTGATCTTGTTTGGACAACGCTGGATCTCTTAATGCAAGAAGACGTTCCTCTAGATAAGCGTCCTCCTCCTTAAGTAAAGAAATGAGTTTCGGCAAAAGATTTAAAAAATGTGTTTTGTCTTCTACCTCTTTCTCAGAAACAATTTTATCAAATCGTTCCTTACCGTTGATTAAATATTGTGCGATAGAAACAGCCTCTTTGGTCGAGTAGCGAAAACGTAAAATAATTCTCTCTATCTGTACTTGAGCCTTTTCTATCCTTTTAGAAATTTCTACTTCTTCTTCCCTGGTGAGAAGAGGTACTGTACCCATTTCTTTTAGATACATCCGGACAGGATCATCCGGCGTTCCTTCAGAACGCTTAGCCAACCCCTCTAGCTCTTTGGCTTCTTTCTTCCTTTCTTTCTGCCGCTCTACGTCCGCTTGGTTCAAGACCTGAACATCCATCCCCGCGAGGAAAATTAAAACTTGATCTATCTGTTCGGGCGTATCGAAAGAGGGAGGAAGAATTTCATTAATTTCTTCATACGTAATGAACCCCTGATCCTTAGCAAGAGTCACCAACTCTTCTAATTTTCTTTGGATTTCTTCTTCTTGGGCTGCCCCAGCAGCTTGACTATCTAGCGTATCCATGCGCATGCTAACAAATTAAAAACTAAGGAAAAAATCGGCCTAGAAAGTGACAGTCTATCTTAAGAAAAACAAGAAATCTAGGGATTTTTGTGATAAAACTAGCCGGTTGACCAGATTCTGGCCTAAAAACACCTCTCACACCAACTTTCTTCTCGATCGGTTTTTAAATGTAAGAAATGTTTGTAAAGAAGCTCGCCTTCGCTGGGTACAAAACTCCGAATGTATGCTTTGCTAAAGGTCCTTTACTTAAAGTAACTACACAATAGTAAAAAGGAGTGGGGCCGAAGGCTTTTGTTTTAACAACAATTTTGCCTGAACGCTCTGTTCGAGACTCTGTCAATAGATCTCGCTCCCACGAAGCGAAGCCTTCTAAAACAACGTCCCCATCTTTATTTAAAAAATCTTCTAACCCATAACCCGTCCAATCCGTAAACAACGCATTAGCGAAGAGAACTCTTCGAGCAAACGGTGCATAAATAAATAACATACCTAAACTTTCTTCTCGTAACCCATCAAACAATTGACGACACGCCAAAGAATAGTTGTGCGCCGCAGGATCTGTTCTCGTGTATCGTAAAGCCGTCAAAGAATCTGCAGCCTCTGTTGTCTCCACTCGAAAAACGATTTTACGAAATTCCTGCACAAGTTGAGCAACGACATCTCGAGAAGCCACAGGTCGTCCTGGCAAATCCGTTTTTGCTTCCATCTCTAGCTGCAAAAGGTTCCGCAACTCACACATCAGATCTTGTACTTTTGCCTCTAAATTACCGATATAAGCCTGTCTTTTATCGAGCATACTATGCTGCTCCACAAAAGTTGCTTGATACTCGTCATGAAGCTCTTGCTGATACGCTAATGTCTCTTTAAGTTCTTGTCGCAACTCTCGATTTTCTGCCATTTGCTCGTTACGCTCACAAACAACAGCCTCCAACTGCATATGCAATTGTTGATTTTCTTCCTTCAGCTTACGCGACAGTTCTTCCATGTGATCATAGCGCCCTTTAGCTTGAATAAACACTTCTCGAGCTTGACCAAGCCGTTCCACTAACTTATCGTTGTGAAGTTTCAAACGATTAGCTTCTTTTTGACGCTTCTCTATCGTTTCTCGGATATTTCTTAGCCCTTCATCCTGCTCCGTAAGCTTACGAATTTTCGCTTCGAGCAGCTGCCCTGCTGCTGCTCGCAACTGTCTCTCTCGTAATCCAATAGCAAATAACCATCCTAAAGAAGAGACGACAGGGAAAAGAAAATAGCCATATCGCCATTGCTGTTCAGATAAAAAAGGCCAGCTTCCTATAGGCAAAAGTATAGCTAATACGGGTGGCAAATAATGAAAATATCTAGAAACACAAAGGTATATTTTTTGCTTAATGACCCGGTTTCTTTCTCGAAATTTTCCTAGTTTAAAAAAAAACCTCGTCATGTCTTTGGCCCTTCCCCTCAAATACTGTAACCCAGACAGTGAAGCCCAGCATCACTTCCTTATATAAACGTTCGGAATGAATCTTTATTTTTTCGAATTTTGGAATATCCTCTGTTTTAGAATCTACTACGATATTCGTAGTCATTAAAACTTCTTTTAAACAAGAGGCTTCTTCATTACTATAACCGCTCTTTTCTTTCGCTTTTCATACGAATCCTATTTTTCTTTCTATTTTATTGTCTTTTCACCTAGAATCTCTACGTGTTCCGTCCCGGGTTACCTGTAGGGTCTGAGCGGATGATATCGTTACTGCCGGCACTCTCCTTAGAGAATTGTGTCGGTCTCTGGAGTGACACTCCCAGAGATGACGTAAAGTTTCGGATACAATTTATCCTAATCTCATGTCATGCCGAAAATCACAGCCGAATTGCTGTGAGGTGTCGCGTTTGTTCTTTACGTTAAAGATAACAGTTAAAATTAGCCTAATTGGGAGAGATTATGGCACCAAAAAAACCGAGCAAGAAGGCCGGACCACAAAAACGCCCTTCTGCAGAGAAGCGAGTTATCACTTCTAAGAAAAAACAGCTGCGCAATCACAGCTTCAAATCAAGAGTCAAAACCACATTGAAAAAATTTGAATTGGCAGTTCAATCGGGTGATGTGGAATCCATCGCGATGGGGTTGCGTTCTGTTTACAGCATTGCAGACAAAGCTGTAAAACGCGGTATTTTTAAGAAAGGTAAAGCTGATCGAGTCAAATCTCGCGCCTCTGGCCGCGCTTGTATTGCAGCCTAAGCTTTCTATTCTTTCCTAATCAAATCATCTTAAGTCCAAGAAGCTGCCGGGCTCACTTGATTCGGAGGCTTTTTGGACCTTTTCGCGTTAAAATTTTATTTGTATCGATTTAAAATTTGCTAACCTCTACAATTTTTCCCCTAAAAGCCATTTTTCGAGTTACAAGCCGTTAATCTCCTAACATTGCTAACGAGAAAGGGTCTTAATTTTTTGGAGGTTTCCAATGGCAACACCAGCGATCATGAGCCCTGCGAGAGGATGCTTGTCTTCCGCCACCATATCTACTTTACGAGGAGACGCGACAGCTCTTCGCTCAAAGCTCAGTAGTCTTAACGATTTCTTTGACCTAATATCCTCTTCCTGCTCCATAGCTAGGCTCGCCCCTGGAGCTTCTTGGTCTAATGCCCATCAACAACAATTCTCAAGCGTAGAGAAAACGCTAGGGATTGCCTGCGACACGAGTAATGCTGTGCAAGCGGGATGCGGATTAGCCCAATTATTAACTGGGGGGCTATTCTTCAAAACTAATGCCGACGGATCTTTCCAAGTAGATCCCCTATCAAAACAAAGAATCCTGTTCTCTCCTCTATCTATGTTGAGTAAGGTGACTCGTTTAGCCAGTAAAGTTCTGGGTACCGTGAGATTTATGGGATCTCCTTCTCTCCCTATTTATCGATTGGGAGGGCATGCCAAAGGCATTGGCTTGGCAGCAACCGCATTTGGAACGGTCAGTTCCGCTTTCGATGTCGCCGAAAATACTCGAGACGTTGTCGAGACAGCTAAACAGGCTCCCTCCTCACAAGAAGGAGCAAGCAAAGAGGCCTCCTTCTCGACACGCCTTGCAAACGCTCGTAAGAGCATGTTTGCTTTGCTGTGCAGTATCTTTGATTTGCTGGCGCAAGCGTTTATCTTTGTTACCGAAACGGTCTCTACGGTATTTATGGGAATGCATACTGCGTTTGTCGTGGGGATTTTCTGCTTCTTATCTGCTTTAGGAAATATTCTTCTTGCCGTTGCTTCTTAAAAAAACATTTAACCACCGAAACCCGTAGATATACCTACGGGTTTCTTTTTTTAATTGGTATAAATTTCCGCCGCCAAATGGGACAAAATCCCATTAAGAACTTGCATAGAAGTGGAAACCAGCGTCCACTCCTGTTGAATGTTTGTCATTTGGTTTTGTAAATTCAATTGTTGTGTTTGGCTTTGTGTCAAATAATCGTGTTGATCCGTTTGCACTAGCGTATGCATCGGCCCTAACCCTCCAGAAGGACTCGCTTTATCGAATCCATTAGCAGCATAGCCTTCCAAACTCGCTAACGTCGAAATCCAATCGGTCGGCCCTTTGATCTCATACTTATTTGTATCGTACTTACCATCTTTTTGTAGGGGGTTATAATAAAAACTTCTTAACAAAGAGTCTAAAACCGCCAATTGTTCAACAATGATCTGAATAAAAGATAAGTACAAATTCGTCTGCGTACGCATACTATTGGCTTGAGCTGCGGTCACTTTATTCCCAGTAGCTAAAGCTTCTACTTTTGCCAACAGAGCTTTCCCAAACGCTTGAGCCCGATAACAGCTGTTGATGTCCCTTGCAATATACTCTCGTTCTTTAGCTAAAGCGCTAAGAAACTCGAAGAAATCTCCACAAAAATAATTCTTTCCTTCTCTACTTTCTACAAGATAGGAGGACAGGTTGTAGTATACAGAAGAAGTAGAGAAATTATTAGTGATCGACAACAAGTCATTCACTGCATTTGCTGCCACGTTATTGAAGTTCACTTCTTGAATCAAGGGATTTAAGAAGTTTTCCTGCTTAGGAATCTGTGTATTGAGAATGAGATGAATAAAAGCAGAACCCAAACTTGTAGACTCGACCCAGCTATTGACAGCTTTCTCTCGCAAAGAAGCTTGACTCCCTGTAGAGGTGTTAAATGATGCCTTTGTTGGATCTAAATCTTCATAAGCTTGTTTAAGGTTATCTATTTCAGCTTGGAATGTGTTGAGATACTCCGCCGCCTTGGTCTGAAACGCTGTAAGCATAGTCTGAGCCTCAGTAGCTGCCGAAGAAAGGTTTAAGTTTTTTGTAATCACCTCATCCACAAACTTGCCGAAATTAGCTTGGCACACCCCTTTTCTGTCTTCTATGTACGTATTTTGTAATTCTGAGTCTAATGGTACTGTTAAGGTTCCACAAAATGTTCGTTGTCTAAGCTCTTGAAATTTAGCTTTGACTTTCTGAACTACTGTATCCTTATTTGCTGCCAGAACTGTATTGGCCATGGTGCTCTCAGCAACTTCGCAATAAGCTGCCACGTAAGATATTACATTTGCTAACGTTTGTTGCGTATTGGCGTTCTTCAGCGCTAAAAACTTGTTTACATACTCTGTTATAAGATTAATACCTTTAGTTTCTAATACCCCAGACATTTGCGATAACGCCAAGAGTCCTGCATAGCACTCCATAACGGAAGATAATCGTACAGATGTAAATTTCTTATTATCATTGAGTCGTTTCACACCCTCTAACATGCTCTCTAAGGAGGCCTGGGCTTGCTGGAAAGATGTTTTTTTGACTTCTAACTCTTCAATATTAGCTTCTATATCAGCTCGTACAGCTGCTAGATTCTGAGTGGCTTGTTGAAAAGCCTTGACCACTTCTCCTTTACAGATCCCCGCATCTTGACTCGTCAGGTAATAATCCATCACTTCTGGAGGTGGTAATGCAGCTTGTGTATAAATGGCATTGATGTCCGTGTCACTTAACTGGGGTTGTGTTGGTTTTGCATACGGAATCATTTTGAGCACAGCTTCAATGATCGCTTTATCCCCTCCCAAGGCTGATTCAGTTTCCATAGCACGATTAAATGCATCCATCCAAGCTTTCAGAACCCACTTTGCATTAGCTTCTTTGACATTATCTTTGGTTAAAGCATCAGGAACGTTTGGGCCTAGTGCCAAGCACTTGTCCAGCATACTTTGGATATTCTCTCCAATGTTTGCCCGATGTTTCAGAAGAGCTTGTTTCACATGTGTGTTAAAATACTCGGAAATGTAATGTTCCTCATAATCCTTCAAAGAGTCTTCTATCACTTTCTCAGAAGCGCCTTGCGCTTTCAGTTGTGCAGTAACACGATCTTTTCCTTCTTGGATTGCTTGTTCTTTTTCTTTTTTTATGACTTCCTTAATGGCCTCATCGGAAGGACTATACGCACTAGCAAATACACCGGTTTGTTCTATCTCGGTAAGAGTCGGTTTTTGTTGATAGGAGGCCATCAAAACAAGGGCTGCAGATACACCTGCTACCTGATCCATAGGTAGTTCTGAAACTTCCTCTATTAAGGCATTTAGGCTGTCTGTGATGGTAGTCACTAATACTTTTGCTGTATTTTGTTTAATTTCAGCTACTGTATTACCGGAAATCGCTCCAGAGGCAGGCACACTACCTTCCCACACTCTCCGAATCCCACACTCTCCCCCAGGAAAAATTCTATTATTCGGATTAATGACAGACCCACCCCCCAAATAGCCTGCTTCTAAGGCTACAGCCAAGCGTCTGAGCACATAAAGTCCAGAATTTAACTCTTCAATATTGATAGCGGGCTTCGCTCGATTTTCAAAATTCGAACAAGGATTCGTGAGTTTAATTTTAAATAAACCTTCCCCAGATACGGTAGTCGGCCGGAAATTTAAATAGTAAGAAGACATAGAAACAAAAAAACAAAACTTCTTTTTTTTATTTTCTTATTAAAAAAAGTTTTTTTCTATGTTTGTTTTAATAAAAATTTTTATGGTAATCTTTTATAAAGGATAATAATCGAGATGTGTTCTATGAACATATTTAACAAAATTAATTCTATTTCAAAAGATTACACTAAAATAGAAAATCTTTTTCTTCCTACTAATCAGAAAAAGCCTCTCTTCCTTAATTGTGTAATGCAATTTCAAAAAACAGAAATAGAACGCAATGCGATTCAAAGCGTGCTTTCTCTATTAGATAACGACGTACAAGACAGCTATGAACAACTCATCTCTTCCTTATCCCAGAATACCTTAGCCACAACTGCTCAACCGTCTAACAATCCTGCAGCGATTACCTATGATCCCCCCTCCCTCAACCCTCTTTACAACGCCTCTAAACAAGCTTGGGCGCACAACGTACTAGAAGACTTTTTAGCTGTTGTACACAAAGCAGTAGAATCCGTATTCTTGCGACCGCAGCTCCCTCCTACAACAACAGATACAACAACAGCTTTTAAGACTTTGCAAGATCTAGAAGCTTTGTTAACCAAGTTGGTAAACAAAGCAAAAAATGGAGAGTTGTCCACAGAAGATTTTGATAAGTTTTATCTTCTTCCCGACGAAATCTTTGCTGCTATTCAAGCCTATCCTTTCGAAGGAAATCAAAAAGTTCTCTTTTCTAATCAGTTACTAGCAGCTTTGGGAGAAGATGCCTCTATAGAACAGGTATTCGCAGATATTCGAATCGAAGGACTTCAAGATATTCTTAATATTGTCCAAACCAAACTCTCTCCAGAAGAGTTTGCCTCCTTTCAAGAATTACAATCTCTAATAGACGCGCTACGAGAATATGTAGACCCCTTCCATACAGAAGGATTTGATACAATTTTACAAACTAGTGAAGCCCTAGCTGAAGCTATTATCAAAACCTCCCTCCCTAGCAATGAAAAGATAGAACTTTGCCGCAATATTGCAGATCTTTACAGAGATCAAGTGCTATCCATCAAAAACTTAGACAATGTCTTAAATGAAACTATTTTTATCAACGCGCGGATGCGTTCTCTTTTTACAGATATCTGCAGCCTAGTCGAATTTATTATGGGAAGCTTTGCTCCTATTGGTTTGAATGAGACAACTATAGAGGTAACGAATGCTTCCATTGCAGGATCCCTACAAGCTATTCGTGCTATCGATGCTCGATTTCACGAACTAACTGCTGACCAGCAAAAATTAGTCAATGAAACCGTTGCAAAACTTAATGACTTTAAAGGGGGCGAATACATTGGTGCTGTTTGGGCCTATTTTACAGCAGCAACAGTCATTTCGTCTAAAGACTCGGTATCTATGGAGGAAGTGAAGCGAGCTTTGACGGCACAAGCCGATACTGTGGTCTCTTCTTTCGAGTTAGCCAAAACGCTAAAAACCTCAATGCAAAACATTGTCGCAGCTAACGGTAAATTTACACCGACCGTCGATGGTGTACCCCGAGAATACACGATTTTTAGTGTTGATACTTCTAGTGCCAATACTTCTAATAACGTGGTCCTAAACCCTGTTCTTCTTAACTTTGGATCTAGAGGATTTTTGCCCAATATAACCTTAGCCGCAAACAATCATGCAGAAACTTCTGCCCGCGCTTTTTTTAGATTCAGAGCTTTAACTCAAGTAGAAAGTGCAAAATTAGAAAGCACTTTACAGGGCAGCGAGCATTTTCTACAAAGAATTACTCAGCTAAGAAAGGATCTTTTGGCCTATCAACTGTTAGCACAATCTTATGAAATCCGATCTCTTCCCCTTCCATCCGCTGTAGCTGCCGTATTGATAGACCGCTATATGCCTAAAGAAATCGACTACTTAACACAGATGAAGGCTGATTTATATTATAGCAATCTGGGATCTAGCGTAGGAAATGCAATGATTGATGCTATTTCTCAGTTTGTAAATGGAGCTACTTATTTCAATTTTGCTAGCTTTGCTGGTCAACAGCCGATGACAGCGATGGCTACAGATACTTTCCCTGGATCCATGGAAACCGCTAAAGCAAAACTCGCTTTAGAAAAACAGCAATCAAAACTTTATCTAGAGTATGCCAACAAGGCACTAGAAGAGGTGAAAACCCAATTAGCTCGTGTCCAAAATGATACAGTCATAACCAATGAGCAACGTCTACGCATTACAGACGCATTGCAGGGGTATGCGGATAACCTCAATGCTATCAGCGGCTCCCTGGTCTTACTACAAATCTATCTTAATCCACTGAGGGTGGGAGTTCGTGACGGAACACAACCGGGAGACAACGGTAAAGATCCCGAAGGAACTTTCCACGTCTTTGGAGGGCAGGATCAATGGCAAGCGCGTTTAGAGACTCTAGAAGACGCCCTGGTCTCAGGACTCCCATCCAATATTATTAGCGGAGGATTGTTCCCTGTACAAGCAAGTGTACAGGCGGATCAGCAAGCTTTCGCAGACATGGGTCAAAGCTATCAGTTGGAAATGCAAATGCATATGACTGCTATGCAACAAGAATGGACTGTTGTTGCCACATCTTTACAAATTCTTAACCAGATCTATCTCGGATTAACTAGAAAACTTGCGGGATAGACAAACCTAGCAGCTTAAAAGTTTTTGCTTTTAAGCTGCTGTAACACTACCGAGCCAAATTACGCGCTAAGCCTAAATAAATTTGATTCAACAGCTGAAGAGAAGTTGCCACAACCATCCACTCCTGCTGCATGGAGGTGAGATGCATTTGTAGCTCTAGCTGAAAATTCTGCCCCATATCGGCATAAGCTTGTTGATTAGAATGTACAAGTGCTTGCAGCTGAAACATCCCGATATTTACAGCATTTCCCACTTCTCCAGAAACGACTGTGTCTTCTAAAGTCTGTAAGAATAACCGCCAATTTGTATTATTTGGTCCGGCTATACCGTGTTGCACTTCGAAAACTCCAGCAACACCATTAACAGCCACCACTGTTAATGGCGCTAGATGCGTTTTTAATGATGAGAGGGCCGTCGAAATCGCATTTAAAATATCCGTATATCGTGTAAGCTCGGCCGTAAGTTTTGCTTTTTGCTCTGCTGATAGACGAGCATCCGCAGCAACCAGATTCTGTTGATCGGTAACCACGGTTTTAGCGTCAGCTGTAATTTTCAAAAACTCTTCTACCTGTTTTTTTTCTTCTTCCAGCTTCTCTTTCGCTCCATCCACAGATCCCGCGAAAATATTTGGCCCAGTTTTTCCCGTTGCCGGAGGTTGACCAATATAGTTAGCAAAGCCGAAGTGTGTAGCAGAATTTACATAAGCACTAATAGCCTCTAAAATCGTATTTCCAATAGAGGACCCTTTGTTTCCGTAATATAACTTGGCGGAAACGGCTTCTAAAAAGCCCACCTCTTTAGGCATATAGTGATCTATCAGTACAGAAGCTACAGCAGAGGGAAGGGGAGAAGCTTCTACTCCCTTAGTTTGTGCTACTGTTTTCCCTGCATTTAAATCGGCTTGCAAGTTGGTCAAAAACTGACTTTTAAGCTCTCCTTGAACTACTCGTTTATGAAGCACGCTTTTTTCGGAATCGGCTGTAAGAAGGAACCCCTCTCTTTCTTGCTTAAATACTTCTGCCTGAGAGAGCGCCACTGTCAACATTGTTTCCAACACTCTGTGAAAACTATCCCCTAACACCAGCTCATCGCAAACGGCCTCTCCTCTATCATTGTAAAGAAATAGTCTGTACGTTTCGCCATTGGTTAGTGTTACCTGCCCGTGTTGAGCACAAGTCTGCAAAATCTCCTGCATTTTAGCAGTAAGAACAAACGTTTGACTGAGTCCACTTAATGCTTCTGCAAAACTCTCTTCCACCCCCTCCAATAATCCGGTTTCTGGATTCTGACAATTGATGAGGATGAGGTGTGCCCATAAAACCCCTAGATACTCATCTACCTGCTGGTGCTGTAGAGATGCTACTGCGGTATTGATCATCTGTTGCTGATCTGCCGTTAAAGAACTAAAGCGAAAACCAATGGATCGCACAGTAGGTAAAAGAGTCACCATCATCGCAGGATTCAACAAAATACGCTCCTCTTCACTCGTCGGAGATAAAACCTGCAAAAGCGAAGCGACTAAAGAAATCACTTGTATAAAGTGATTGTGTTGCCAGGAATTTACCAATAAGGCTTCTTGCTCAAGATCTTGATATGCTTGAACCGCATCTACTTGCTCTTGATACATAGAAGCTATCCGCTGACACAGGTCTACCTTATAACTGGCCTTCAGGTCTGACTCTACAATTTTAGAAGAAAGATGGCCACCTACTCTCGCAATGGCTTCTAGATGTTCCTGGCTAAGAACATCTTCACTAGAGCGTTTAATAGAAGCGATCTCAGCATCAATATCTTGAAAAATACCAAAAGTTTCTTCCGTTAAAAGCTCTTTAATTGTCGTTAAAATTATATGAAAGTTATCCAATCGCACCCGAGCAAAGGACTGAGCTAAATCCTCTTCTGTTCCAAAAAGCTGCGACAGAAATTGAAACCATTCCAATTTCTGAGTACTAGTCAAAGAAGCTCTTTGCAAAACCTTCATTACATCTTTAGATAGGGATAGCAATGAACGCACATCCTCTGCCGATAACTGCTCTTGTTTATCTTGAAGAGCTGCGGCATCCAAACGAATAGCAAGAAGATCTCCCCGCTCTTCTTCTGTAAAAAGAGCTTCCTTTATCAAAATTTGATCGAGAAGCTCTCGTATCCCCAGAACCATCCGCACAGCCCAACTCTGGCGAATACCTGTAAAAATCGGTACACCAGAATCTCCATGTACCACAGCCTGTGCAATAACCTGATTCTCTGACTGCATAGAAGCCTTCGGCTGCTCCTGGATAAAAGAGCTTTCTGGGAATGGCACAGTCTGTCTTTCTAACTCAAATTGTTCCAAGCGTTGAATAAGATCACGATATTGCTGGTTCGCCTTTTGATCAAAAGAAACAAGAAGCGCCTTAAGCGCTTCCTGATCCATTTTGAGCTGCTCATATTGAGTTACCTGGGAAACAATCGCAGAGTCTTGTTGAGCACAATTTTTTGCTATAGCCTCAAGAGTTTTATTATAATCCGTTGAGGGGCCTTGTGTGTGATTAATACGGGTCATCGCCAGCTCTCTAAACTCTACAGTTTCTTTTGTCGCGAACCTATCCCAACAATATTTTTTTTACAACTTTCTCTCAGAAGAGAAAAAATCGAAGGGACTTTTTTTTGTAATAAGAACTTATTACTTAAAAGGCTTCTGTAAACAACGCTCCTAAAAGAAAAAAAAAGAGCCAAAAAAAAGAATTTTTTTGGCTCCTAAAAACAGATCCCCCTTCTATCCGTTAAGAAAGATAGCCGGAGAATAACGAAGCGATGTTCACTAAAACTTGCTGAATGAAGGCCGGTTGTTTTCTAAAGGCATTTTCCCTTGCCTCTGCTAAACTTTGCTCTCCATCCATAAATTCTTTTTCCAGTTGTGCAGCGAACTTCTGTAAACTATCTGAAGAATTTTGAACCGCAGGATAGCCAAATTGTGGAGCTTTAGAGATCGATGCTGTGAGTTTCTGCATGATCTCTTCCTGATTCGCCTGAGGATTGCTTGCCACCGCACCCATCAAAGAATCCAAAACTTGTAAGCGACTAAACACATCACCAAGAGTTCTACTATCTCTTACGATAGCTTCTGCTGCTCTACGACTCGTATCTGTGCTGCGTCCCTGGCTTTCTATACCAGAACGAGAGACGCTTCTTGAAAGCGCAGGATTCGCAGTCTGATTGATAGCGGACTGCACTCCAGATCTACTTTCCGAATACAGAGAGTTTAAGGTTTTGTAAGCAGCGTATCCCTCAGAAAGAACCGAAGCATAGGAGCTGGAAGAAGGGGAAGCAAAAGCCGCATTGTAAAGCCGCTTTACATTTGTTTGAATAGTTCCAGCTGTTCCAGCAGAACCTCCTCCAACTTTGGCAGCAGCAAAAGCCACTTGCCCTAAAGCTGTAGCAAGACCGTCTGCTGCCGGCTGTTTCAAAGCTTGAGCAAGAGCCTCTTTGATGGCTTGTATTTCTGCAGGAAGCCCTCCCTCTGCACCGGCTATTTGTTCTGACATAGTTTCCAATTGATTGTTCATCGCTTGCAGTTCTTTAGCCGTTGCAGGGTTGTTTACATTAAACTGTTCGATCATTGATCGGAATCCCTGCATAGCAATCGATGCTGTCTCATTATCCACGTCATCGAGCAGCAAAGAAACTCTTCCTGAAGTATTGGAAGTTTTCAAAGCCCCGGCAGCACTACCGGCAGAAGCGGACGATCCGCTCGGCCCAACAATCGGAATATCAGAACCACTCGGTTTAATATTCTGAATATCTTTCTCTGCTTGCGTTACTTGAGCTTGTGCCTTAGCTACAATGGGCGATGAGTCAATCTCCGGATTGTCTTGTTTTAACTGATTAATTTTTGCTTTAGATTCATTAATAATCTGCTGGCTAGCAGCAATATTATCGGGACTATTATTTTGCTGAGCCTGAAGAACTGCGGCTTGGCTTTGGTTCCCAGCATCCGCAATTGTTTGCAAAGCAGTGGCGAGTTTCCTCCCTTTTTCAGAAGAGGTTGTAATAACGTTTCCCGCGTCAGTAAGCACCGTATTATAATTACTAGGCAAGCTTGGTTGTTGCGCTTGAAGCTCTTTAATAACGCCGTCTGCTACGTTTTTATTGATCTCCAATTGGCTATTAATAGCGGGAAGCTGATCCGCAGAATCTGTTGTTTTCAGAGCGTCGATCAGTGTCTGGTTCTGATTTTTAATCGTAACTAATTGATTGAGTTTATCAATAACATCTTTTTTATCTTGGAGAGCCTGCTTGATGGCATCAAGTTCTGCTTGATGAGAAGGATCTGAACCTACTAACCGCTCCATATCTTGGAGAGCGGTAGTTAATTTAGCCATATTTGATTCATAATCCTCAAGCGTATTAGCGCTCTGTAACCCATTCTTTGCTTGATCAAAGTTTATCTTAGCATCGTCATAGGTATTTGCAGAGTTAACCGTCGTAGTGGGAGCCGAAGCCTCAAGCTTTGAGGCGGACCTGGTCAATGAGGACAGTTTATCCGCAATAGCATCACGAAGAGATACTAAAGCGCTCTTCGCTGAGGCCAAGAAATTCCATCGGCTTACAGACGACTTGGCGGCGTTGGTTTCTTGGGTTTTTGTTGACGCTTTGGTCTCTGAAACAGAGGCCCCTTGCGCACTAATAAACGAACTTACTGAGCTCTGATTATTAGAAGAAACTGATTCTGGCCCGGATTCCATAATAAAAAACAAAAAAAACAAAACTTTTCTTCTTTTATTATAAATAAATAGCCATAAAAAAAGCCTATACCGGAAATCATCGGCATAGGCTTTTAAACTCTTGTTCTTTAAAAACTTAGAACGAAGAAATTAATCCCAGATCATATTTTCGATAGGTAAACTCACTACCTAGGTTGTTATTGGCTGGTTTAGAATACGCTGCATAGGCTCGGAAAGAAACAGAGTCTGTAAGCCCCATAACAAATTGGTAAGCAACCCCTTTGTAGTTTGTAAAGCCGTTAGCCTCTTTAGGATCTAAGCCTTGCTTAATAGCTTGCGCAAACCAGAACTTCATTTGATTTCCTCGACCGATTCCAGAAACATCAATTTCAGGAATAGCTAAAGCCTCTACATACTCATAACGAACCGTCGCAGACCAATCTCCTGCCCGTCGGACACCTCCAAGAGTGCATCCCACAAACCAAGCATGATTCTCCTTACCCGATGCAACTTTCGTTTGTGCAGCCGCTTGTTTCCAATTCTCTGGAATTTCAGCTAAAGGGTTAAAGAGATAGGCACCATACGTGTAAAGATTTTTTGTTTGTCCATTAAACCATGGCATCGCAGTACTTTTTCCTACTAACCACTGCCAGACTAAATAATCATACTTCGTATTTGGTTTAGGTTGCGGAGCGGTACTTGCATCGGCAGGATCGTTCGTTTTTGCTGTTAATGTATTCCAATCAATAACACTTGTTTTCACTACGAAGTTGCCTGGAAGCTTATTCAACACAGTTTCCACAACCCAAGCATATTCTTTCTCCGCCATATTCACGACGAAGGGGCCTCCGTGAACAATCAGTGTGTAAGGAAGGCTTTCGCTAATACGCCGTGCAGCATACAAATGAATCCCATCGAAATTACTACTAAACTGTACATCGGAATCAAAAATGTCTCCTAATCCAGAACGACCGATTTCTGCAAACACTTCAGCTTGTGTTTCTGGGTTTTTATAAAATCGGTATCCTAGGAAAGCTCTATTAATATCTAGACCTGCAGCAGAAGATTCCCCGCCAGCAATGGTCACCCAGTTCATTTTCGACGTCATCCAACTATTGGCTGCCGTGTAATCTACATATAGATTGAATTCACTACGATAGCGATTGATTGGTAGCGTTGGTTTGGCAAGAGTTTGTTTTTGTTCTAGATCTTCTTTTGCATAGATCCATCGAGCACGAACATCTCCTGCTAAACGCAAAACCCCATCGCGTTTGCGAGTTTCCACAAACCCTCTGGAATTCAAATAAGCATCTAAATCTTCAATAGACCATAGCCGGCTATCCATAGAATTGACTAGAGTAGAAGCTTCTCCCGTTACTCCACAAGCGAATAACAATGCGCCTACAAACCCTTTATAAAAGTATTTTTTCATAATGTCCTTAGCATAAATTGACATCTCGTACAACCGACCCATAGTTTGTATGTTGTTGAGAAATGCTCACAGTATTCTCTTTTCCTGGGACGCTTGATAGTTTCGCAAATGGTTACAATTCTCTTACTTACACAAGCAGGATCGTAACCAGTCCAAACACTATAGCTTAGGACGGATTTTTTCTAAAAATACAGTTCTATTCTTAAACGAAAAAGAAGTCCTAAGAGACTAGTAACAGCTAGTTTCTTAGGATAGACTGATGCCCTTTCCAATATTGGAAGGATGTGAGATTCAGAAGATCTTCCGCTCTCAGAACCTTTGCCAGCCCAAATAGGACAGCTAAGAAAAGAGCCGATTCAGCAAAAAACACTTCACACTGATCTAAGAAAGACTCTAAAGGTTTTGCTGGATTTGCTAGGGGGTGGATGAATACTACGTATGTAGTGTTAGTCAAAATATTAATTCCAATCGTAATAAACGCGGCAAGAATCGTTGTTACAACTGTTTTTCCGCTCTCTTTAAAAGTCTTCCACATTAATCCCTTGTAAATAGGCAAGCTCTTTCCTGCATAATACCATAAAATAGCCAATTGGCTCCAAGAAGCTATAGAGGTCGCATAAGCTAAAACAGCAACATGTTTGCAAACAAAACATCCAACTATGTTGAGAATCATGTTCGCAACGGCAGCAGCAATGCCTACAAGCATGGGCACTTTATAATTGCGTCTAGCATAGAACAAGGCAGAAACAAGGGGAGCTAAAGCCATAGGGATAATACTCCCACTATATCCCCGAAGCACTTCTACAATGGCATGCACAGCTGTGGTCGGGAAAACTCCATGCTCATAAAGCACGCGCACCCCAGGTAAAGCTAGCAACAACAACCCCATAGTCATCACCAACATCACAGCCACCGTAAGCTTCAAGGAAAACCGCAAAAGAGCATATCCTTGTTGATGTTCATTATCTTGAACACAACGAGAAATCGCGGGAAGAAGGACCGTAAATACCCCGAGCCCAAATAAATGAACGGGCAGCTGCTGTATACGGACAGAATACATGAGATATAAGGGGCCAACCTCATTGAGGTATCTTGCAAGCCACATATCACACAGCAAATTCAACTGGAAAATCCCCATCGATAATAACCCGAGAGAAAGCGGAGCAATCAATGCACGAATACTATCGCGCTCTTTTGGAGTTTCCCTACTTTTCCCTAAAAACTTCATGACCCCAGGAAGCGTTACCGCCCATTCTAGAACAAAGCCCACAACAAGAACCACCGCCAATCCAAAAATACGATTGCGCGGATCATAATTTCTCGCTAAAAATACGGTTCCTATCCACAGTACATTAACAACAGAAGGAGCTAATCCTACGCTCAAAAACTTCTTTTCACAATGCAACAACGTGGAATTCACGGTATACATCATCAGAAAAATTCCTGACGGAAGCAGAATAATCGTTAAAAGTAACGTATCGAATAAACTTCCTGTAACGCAAGAACACCAAACGCCAAGCCCTAATTCTATGACTAAAGTAAATATTATAGCGCTGTAACAAAAGAATTTAGAAAAGCTTCTAAAGAAAAAAGTTGCTCTAGAAATATCCTGCGCACGTAGAAACTCAAAATGCGGAATAAAAGCGAGCCCGAGAATAGGCCCCCCTAAAAGTTTTCGTAAAAAAAAGATGGTCCGAAAAGCCAACCAAAAAGAAGCCACCAGAGGATCTGCGCCGAAATAGGTAGCCATAACAATCTCGCGCAACATCCCAGTAAGACGGCTAAAAAATGTTCCGGACAACAAATTAAACAACGAGCGCACTAGCGACCCTTCATCGTCTTTTCTCATCCTTCTCCTCTTTCTTTTCATTTTGAGCATTTTCAGCTCTATTTACCGAAATACGGCTAATCACATTTTTCTGATAATGCAATAACTTCCGCTATTCTCGCTATTTATAGTTTCTTTAATCAAAAGCCTCTGGCAATCTTCTATCATGAATGATTAGATAGAGCACCGGTTATGTTCATCCTTCCTCCTCCCCAAGAACCTTTATTAGGAGCCCACACGTCTGCTTCCGGAGGACTCCATAACGCTCTTTATGAGGGGCGAGATATCGGCGCAACGACCGTTCAGCTATTTACTGCCAACCAACGTCAATGGAAACGACGTTCTTTAACGCAGAATATGGTAGAGCAATTCAAAATAGCCCTAGAAGAGACTTCTTTATCGTACATAATGAGTCATGCCGGCTATTTGAATAATCCTGGGGCCCCCAACCCTGAGATACTGGAAAAAACTCGTATTTGCATGCATCAAGAAATCGTCGATTGCATCGCTCTAGGTATTTCTTTTGTTAACTTTCACCCAGGAGCGGCTCTTTCGAAAGAGAAAGAGAGCTGCCTGGACCGAGCAATTACCAGCTTCTCACAACTAGCTCCCCTTTTCGAAACAGATCCCCCTCTTGTTGTTCTTCTTGAGACCACAGCAGGCCAAGGCTCCTTGATAGGAAGCTCTTTTGAGGAACTTGCTTATCTGATCCAGGGAATGAAAGCACACATACCTGTGGGCGTTTGTTTAGATACTTGCCATATTTTCGCTGCTGGGTACGACATTTCTTCTCCAGAAGGTTGGGAACAAGTCCTAAAACATTTTGATGAGGTTATTGGTCTTTCTTTTTTACGAGCGCTTCACTTGAACGACTCTGTTTTTGATCTTGGAAAGAATAAGGACCGTCACGCCCCCATTGGAGAAGGCTGCATAGGATCAGAAAGTTTTTGCTTTCTCATGCGCGATGAACGCACACGAAAGCTTCCTAAATACTTGGAAACTCCTGGAGGCCCAGACTTATGGACAAAAGAGATCCGTTTTTTACAAAAAGCGAGCACACGTTAAGTGTTAAAAATTCTAGTTTCGCGTAAGCAAAAAAAAGCCCCGATTTTCGGGGCTTTGAAAGCTTTACAACTAGTCCAGCGACAGACTATGTTCTGTGAGATAAAAACTCGCAGATAACAGAAACGTTCACTGGTAAAGGAAGCTGAGAAGCTATCTGATCCAGTTCTGGAGCCACAACCAACTCCCCTTTGCAAGCTGCTTTATCAAGAGACAAATAGGCTGGAAGAGAGCTCTGATCTTTGTTTTCCAAAGACTCTGTAACTATAGCTAATCGTTTGGATTTTTCTTTCAAAGAGATCTGCATACCGGGGCGAACAAAGAAAGAACGTCTGTCCACTTTCTTTCCATTCACCAGAACGTGTCCGTGAGAGACCAACTGCTGAGCAGCAAAAATAGTCTTGGCAAAACCTAAGCGGTAAACAATGTTATCCAAGCGACATTCAAATTTTTCCAAAAAGAGTTGTGCAACGTTCCCTTGCTTGTTTACAACCTCTTTGTAAGCCTTGACTAACTGCTTTTCTAAGATCATCCCATAGCAAGCTTTTAATTTTTGCTTTTCCTCTAACTGTAGACCATAGTCAGATTTCTTTTTTCTCTGCATGCCGTGCTGACCCGGAGGATTGGGTTTTCTCAGCAAAGGGTTCCGACCTCTCCCAAAGATGTTAGCTCCAAAACGTCTCGCAATTCTGTTTTTAGGGCCACAATATCTCGCCATGTTCAGTCCTTGTTTTATTCCTTAAAAAACATCGCCTCGCTATTTTTTTCTGGGAGACGTTGTTGAACGCGAGTTACCCGCGCTTGACAAAATACAAAAGAGCATTCTAGTTCTATTTCCAATTTTCTACAATCGAATTCCTAGATTCCTATCCCTAAAAAATACTTCTTATTTAAAAACCCTCAAAAAACAAGTCGATTAATCTTGCTTTTTGTTTAGAAAATTCTAGAAAAGATTTCTTTTTATTTCTTCATCAAAACTCTTTGATCTTTTCTTTTTATCTCGTATACTCTCTCTCGACCCCTAAAAAAGTTGCTTGAATAGACTTTAAGCTTCTGGTTTCAATCGTAGGACAGGTTTTCAGCATACAGGATATCTTCATGGAAAAGAATTATTATGCTTTAGCGTATTATTACTTTGGCTCTGTAAGCAATCCTCATGAAGAAATTGCTTTGCATAAGCAATTATTCAAGAACATGGATGTTTCTTGCCGAATTTATATCTCTGAAGAAGGCATTAACGGTCAGTTTAGCGGTTATCAGCCAGATGCAGAGCGCTACATGGCGTGGCTAAAGCAACGCCCAGATTTTGCGAACGTAAAATTTAAAATTCATCACATTAAAGAAAACGTTTTTCCTAGGGTTACTGTAAAATATCGCAAAGAGTTGGTTGCTTTGGGATGCTCTGTTGATACCAGCAAGCAGGGAAAACACATTTCTCCCGAGGAGTGGCATGCAAAACTTCAAGAGAATCGTTGTTTAGTTTTAGATGTTCGAAACAACTATGAGTGGAAAATTGGCCATTTTGAAAATGCTGTTCTTCCAGATATTGAGACTTTCCGAGAGTTCCCTGCTTATGCAGACCGCCTTGCTCAAGAACACGATCCTGCAAATACCCCGATAATGATGTATTGCACTGGAGGAATTCGTTGTGAACTCTACTCCGCGCTTCTTTTGGAAAAAGGCTTCAAAGAAGTGTATCAATTGGATGGCGGTGTTATTGCCTATGGTCTAAAAATGGGTACCGGGAAGTGGAAAGGCAAGCTATTCGTGTTTGACGATCGCATGGCCGTACCTATCGACGAAGCAGACCCTGATGTTGCTCCCATTTCACGCTGTTCTCTTTGTAATATAGAATCTGACGCGTATTACAATTGTGCAAATACGGACTGCAATAATCTGTTCCTTTGCTGTGAATCTTGCATCGCAACGCATAAAGGATGTTGTTCAACAGAATGCTCTCAAGCACCTCGTATTCGAGCATTTTCGGCAGAAAGAGGAAACAAACCTTTCCGAAGAAAGCATTTATGCCCAACTATTGAGCAACGCTGTTGCGCGACGGCAAAATCTTCTCAACAAGACTAAAAAAAGAGAGGCGTCCCAAAATAGGACGCCTCTTCCAAAGTCTTCTAGAAGCAAGTTAGCACAACTGTTATTTATTTCTTTTATAAAAAACACGCTGGCACAACCCTTCTAAGGGCTTCCAGAGTTTTAGCCCCTCATCCCTCAGTAAACAAAGATTTTTAATACACTGCTCAAAAGCTTTATCAAGTAAATCTTTCGCAGCTTGCTCTCCAAAAAGAAGGGCATAATTCAGTTTTTTTTCTTCCTGATCATCTTGATGCAAATCAGCAAGATCATCTCGTAATTGAAAAAGAATCCCAAAATGTTCTGCAAAGGCAGAGACCAAAGAGGCGCATTCTCGTGCTCCGCCTCCAAATAACCATCCAGATACACAAGCTATTTCAAAAAGAGCCCCGGTTTTCTTCTTGATAATACCTAAAACACTCTCTTGCGTGAAATCCTGAAAGAAGACGTCTTCATATTGTCCCCCTAAAATCCCTCCAACACCAAAGCGCTGTTCAATTAGCTCTAAAATGTCCTCATAAGCATCCTCTACCTCTTGTTGAACAGAAACCCTCTCTTTCAAAATCTTTGCATTTTTTCGGATCCTTGCATAAGCAGCAGGAATCAGCGCATACGAAGCAAGGAGAGCAGAAGCTTCATCAAAAGCCTTATGCACAGCCGGCTTTCCTCTACGCATGTCATCATTATCCATGCAAGGCAGATCATCTGCTATTAACGTGGAAGTGTGGATATATTCCACAGCAATGGCTGTATCCAAAACTTCTCGTCCCTTTTGGAGGCCATCTGCAAACAGACAAACGAGCAAAGGACGCACACGCTTCCCTCCACTCAAAAGAGCATACTCTATGGGTCTCCGTAATCCCTGTTGAGCATTTCCAAAATCCTCTAAAGAATCGCGGAGCTTGTTTTCCACCTTCGATCGATAATCATTAAAATCATCCATTTTAGAGCCACCGCCTACTTTTTTTATCAAAGTCTACCCAACCAATCTTCTTCCTAATCAACCGTTTGATTAGGAAGAATTTTTGTTGTGCTAACTACAGAACATCCGGGATTAAGCACGGTATTACACCCAACACTTACTCCTCGGCCTAGAAAAGCTCCTAATTTTTTTCTTTGTGTATCATATCGCTCGCCAGAATAACGGAAGAAAACGGTTTTTCCATCCAATCGAAAGTTTGCGCAACGAACTCCAGCTCCTAAATTCACCCGAGCCCCAAGAACAGAATCCCCTACATAAGCAAAGTGAGCCGCCTTAACATGGTGCCCTAAATAGCTATTTTTGATCTCAGAACAATGTCCAACCACACTGTGAGCTCCTGTTATTACACCGCCTCGAATATACGCACCATGACGAACCTGTGTGTAAGGTCCGATAATGCAAGGCCCGCAAATATATGCCCCAGACTCTACATAAGCTCCTTCTTGGATCTCAATAGTCTCTGGATTTTTTAAATACACACCGGACTCAAGATGTCCCAAAATCCCAGAAAAGGTATGTGAAGAGAGTTTTTTTTCTAAGAGAGTTAGAATAGACCAAACAAATTCCGCCTGACTCACAATCTCTGGATAGAGAAAATCTTCCGGGGAAAAAAACGAGGCTGCTAAAACCATACTCAGCTCCTGATATAAGCTTAGGCTGGTATTTAAGCACCCCTAGTTGTTTTAAGAAAGCTTTGTATCTTACTGTGCAAGATTTTTATTCTCATCATCAGAAAACAAATACCCAACACCGCGCACTGTGACAATTCTATTTCCGTAGACGCCTAGCTTTTTCCTTAAAGAAGCTATGTGTACATCTACATTTCTCGCCACAATTGCTTTAGCGTGATTTTTGATTTCCTCAAGAAGATGCTTGCGCAAACAAAGATGACCTTTGTTCAGTAAAAGCCTTTTCAAAATGCCAGATTCAGATGGTGTTAGATGAATAGTTCCTCCAGGAGTTTCTACCACCAGTTTCAGAACATGGAATACGTTTGGACCAAAGCGAATACTTTCTGGAACAGATTGTAAAGAACCTTGAGAAAAAAAAGCGCCTATAGCCGCTTTTAAGATTCTAGGCGTGATGGGCCGAGTTAAAAACCAAAAGCCCCGCTCTAAAAGATCGATACAGATCTCTTCGTCAAAAAAATCTAACAAAACTAAAACAAAACTTTCTTCCAAGAATTTAGGAGCAAGAATCTGTTTAGGAAGTAATGAATATTCGCAAACAATTAAATCTGCGGACGCATCTTGTTTATATTGCTGACCGATTGTGCACCGATATTCTTCAGGATTAAGTAATTCTTTTGTGTGAAAAAATAAATCCCAATTCTCACTGACCAGTAGCACATGTTTAGGCCCAGCCATATAAACAAACCCATTTAATTATTAGATTACCTAATACAATAAAAATAATTTTTGCCAACCCCCAAAAAAAGCCGATATCTTCAGACTTTTTTTCAAGTTTCGATTACACTGCTTTTGCAATAAACAGTTACTCCTCCACGATCTAAAATTTTGTGAGACAATGAAAACATTAATTGATAACAACATCGTTAGATTCAAAAACATCTCTAAAACCAAGCAAGGGATTTTTGTTAATTTTCAAGTTAAAGGGGAACGTGGAGGAGCTTCTTTTACAGCTTCTATCGCGGTGGATATCGATGCAGCAGACGTCTCGGCAGGAGATTCTTTAGAAACCATTATCGAGCGTTGCGCCCTCATTGGTATTCGAGAATTTCAGAAATGTGAATTCCAGTTCGAAGGGATTACCTGTTTATAACAGATCCTTTTAGAGTTTTTTATTCTTTATAGCTAAATAGCTTGACTCCGAAAATCATTATTGTAAAACTGTGAGTGGTTAACACCTAGCTTTTTATCCTTTTCTGGATGTAGCGCAGCCTGGTAGCGCACTTGCATGGGGTGCAAGGGGGCGGAGGTTCAAATCCTCTCATCCAGAATTTTATTTAATCTTTCCTCCGAGACTCTTGTTTCAATCTTCCTAAATCTGTTTCTGAGTAATCGACAAACTTAAAGAATAGCTCGTACGCTGGATGAAACTGAATCACTTCCTTTGCCATATTTATGGCGATTTGTCTGTAACTCTCGTGTCCTTGTGGCTGAGAGCGCAACTCGCAAAGCCATTGCAACCCTCTTGCGTTAATATGGAAAAGCCAACGAATGTTATACGCCAAAGGAACAACATATTGAGCTTCTTCAGGAAACTCTTCTGCTATTAACCGGTAAGCCTGGTCGGCTTTTTCCATAGCAGCCCTAAAAGGAGCCTCCATCGGAGTGCCTATCAGCTGCTGAGGAACGGTATACCCTAGCTTGGTCGTTAAGAGTTGTCTCTCTTGAGTTAAGATACGATGTCTTTGCAAATCCCGATAAGCCCCGAAATCCGCTGTAATATCGAAAGCAAATTCAGCGCACTCCAAACCTCTGGGAGATTTATGTCGGCGATTTTCTCGGAAAGAGGCTCCTGCTTCTAAAATGCGCATAAGATCCTCGTTAGGGATTTTGCGACAAATATCCAGTAGCTCGGCATACGTATGTTCAGAATATGGAAACAGAGAGGCCGCCGCGATCTTGTATAAACCATCCGGATCCCCGTAAACCAATCTTACTCCCGTCTCTAAAGAAGGTTCTCTTTCTTCTCCATAGCGTTTTGCAAAACTTTGGAGCTGTTCTCTTAGAGCCCGACGATAATCCACCATAGCCTGATGATGATAGTGATGAGTCTCTGCACGACTCACAAAGGATGGGATGATTTTCATCAACTCCGTTAAAGACTTCTCCCCAATATTCCGCACTTCAACCAGGTTGTTGTCCTGTAAACGATGTAATAAATTTTGCCAGAATCGACCATTACCAAAAAAACCTAGATTGGTAAGGGTAGCAGCTGGCAACAAACCTCTTAAACAGTCCAAAACTTTTGCTCGTAAAGAAACAGTATACGCAGACTGAGAAACCTCAGGATCTTTTGGGTATATTTTCTCAAAATACGCGCGAACCTGTGGGATGAGCTCCGAATATGTATTGAATAGAAAATCACAGGTATCCAAAAAGACGTCTTTAAAGGCCGAGGTCATCAAAATAGGGTCTCTATAGTATAAAAACTCCCCGTTAACCTTTTGATCAAAATAAACGTATCTAGAAGACTTTTCTAGAGGAGACCCTCCTATGCGAGCATCCTCTAAAACTTTAGCAGCAAGCATAGATACTTGTTCCAAGGCGAGA
>SAMEA3663006__coassemble_287_pt1 | contig 27409 bp, 19 predicted proteins | sample SAMEA3663006__metabat2_low_PE_018 | metagenome-assembled genome bin SAMEA3663006 (sample SAMEA3663006) | pig gut metagenome | biome: pig gut; feature: pig-associated habitat; material: faeces | place: France | collected 2012 | reverse complement strand
ACCCGCTTGGCGCATCTTCAACTTGGGTTGAAGACAAAAGCCTTAAGACAAACGAACCGAATTTTTGAAAAATTTTTTTTGAACTTGTAAAGCGAACCCCTGACAGCAAAGCAAATACATTTGCTCTTGTTCGAGGGGAAGACCTTCCACTAAGGTACTTCCTTCTTTTAATCGTGCTAAGGTTCGACATTTACTTTCGTATTGTGTTGGAGCTGTCTCTCTAGAAGAAAAAAATAGATATAATCGGCTTCCCGCGGAGAAACAAGAAAGGAGAAAACACACTAATAAGAAAACGCGAATCACAAAGCCTTCTCTCTCGTTGAACTGCTAGATTAAAAAGATTTTCATAAGTTGGTTTCCAAATCCTAAGACTATGCAGAAACCCTCTCCGAAGAGCCGCGGAGTTTACACTAAAAATTTTTAACCTTTCAAAGAAAAAGTATGTGATAAAGCGTTCATGCAAGACAGAAAAAATCCGGATTACAGGGCTATTGAAAAAAAGAGACGGGAAAGACATCAAGGAAAAGAAGAGACTTCTTTTCCTTGATCAAAACAATTAGAGAAACTGTTTTATTTTGCGGCTTCTGCTACTTCTCGGGATTCTTGCTCTAAACACGCAGATGCTACAGCTTGTGCCGAGGTCGCTTGCACAGATTCATAAATACGACGCTCGAGCTCTTGGAATAACTCCTTATTCCTTTTAAGCTCCTCTCGAACAGCCTCTCGGCCTTGTCCTAATTTACGATCTTGATAATTGAACCAAGAGCCTTTCTTATCAATAATGTTTTTCTCTACAGCAAGATCAATAATACATCCTGCAGAAGAAATTCCTTCATTGAACAAAATATCGAATTCGGCGGTTCTAAAAGGAGGCGCTAATTTATTTTTCGCAACTTTCACTTTAATTCGATTTCCTATGTCAAAGTTATCGCCTCCTTTTATGGAACCGATACGACGAATATCCATACGAATTGACGAGTAAAATTTCAGTGCGCGTCCCCCTGTTGTGGTCTCAGGGTTCCCGAAGCTCACTCCGATTTTTTCTCGAATCTGGTTGATGAAAATGGCACAAGTGTTCGTCCGAGCTAAAGTCGCAGTGAGTTTTCGTAAAGCCTGAGACATCATACGAGCTTGTAACCCTACATGTACGTCTCCAATTTCTCCTTCCAATTCACTTTTAGGAACCAATGCTGCCACAGAATCGATTACGATCACATCTACCGCTCCCGATCGCGCTAAAAGCTCCGCAATACTCAAAGCGTCCTCGCCACAGTCCGGCTGAGAAATCATTAAATCATTAATATTTGCCCCAATTAGCGCAGCATAATTGGGATCCAGAGCGTGCTCAGCGTCGATATAAGCTGCCACACCTCCCATTTTTTGAGCATTAGCCACTATATGCGTTGCTAGAGTCGTTTTCCCAGAAGACTCTGGCCCAAAAATCTCTATAATTCTGCCTTTAGGAACACCCCCTATTCCCAAGGCCAAATCCAACGACAATGCGCCTGTTTTAATAGTTGATATCTCATGAGCAGAAGAATGTTTTCCTAAGCTCATAATAGATCCTGCGCCAAATTGCTTTTCAATATAGGCAATGGCAGCTTCCAAAGCCCGTTTCCGGTCGGGAACGCTCATGTATTCTCCCTTGTTTTGCTGTCTAGAAGACTCTACTTCAGAGGGTTGCCACCCGCACCCTCCTTGCATTTTGTGGCGTCAGTTTGCAATATTTCAAAGACAACAGTCAAGTGCTAGAATTCCAAAAAATCCTCTTCTTTTTTAGAGAAACTAGACCGCAACAGGTTCTTTGTCTCCAAAAAAATCAGGATTAAAAGAAGAGTTAAAACATATTTTTAGGTTAAATATAAACAACGTAAAGGAATGTCATGAGGCTCTCGAGGAAGGCTTTCTATCTGTTGTTCTTTAAAACCCACACCTACCGTCCAAATATGCGGGTTTTTAGATAAAAATCGATCATAATATCCTCCGCCATAGCCTAACCGGAATCCTTGCCGATCGAACATTACAGCTGGAACTAGTGCGGTTGCTACGAACTGCTCTGCAACCTCCTCTCCTGACAATTGATTCACATCTTTAGGAGAAGAAAGTCGAGAGAGTTCTTCTAAAGAAGTTTGGACCGGAACCAAGGTCCTCCCTTGGATTTTTGGAAGAAGCAGTCGATTTTCTTGAGCTAGCCACACATTGATCGCATGAACATTCAACTCAGAACGAAAAGGAATATAGGATAAGACAAACCCTTGAGGAAAGGTTTGTATAACAAAAATTTTTAACAAAAGAGCCGCTTCTTCTCTTCGATGAGAAGAAATCTGTCTCCGCCTAGCCAATCCTTCGCGGCGCCAATAATTCTTCTGTTCTGGGATCGTACGCATACCTAGTTAATGGCAGGTTTCCCATCTTCATAAAACACTTTCTTCAAAATCCCCCCCGTTGGGCTGAAAAAGACCGCTGTTCCACAGCCTTTTTCCACCTTAGCAAAGGGATAACGATCGTCCGGACGGAAATATTCTCCTTTTATTAGAAGGTCTTCTGCATATTCCTCTGTAGCCATGACTTGTCCTGTAGGATAATATAACATAAGAAGCCCATTCTTCTTGTTTTGGACAAGCTCTTTACTACTCTCTAGAGTCCCGCTAGGATACCAAGTTTTTACCGCCCCCTGCAATACTCCTTTAGACCAAGTGAGCAGCATTTTTCTTCCTTCCCCGCCAGGGAAAAAGAACACTTCCTCACCCTCTCTTTGTCCATTAATTAAAGAGTAGGTTTGTATTATGTTTGTTCCGGTTTCATCGAACACAACTACTTTACCATGAGGAACTCCACGAAGAATTTGTCGAGTTTCTACAATGGCATATTTTCCATAAATGACTTGCTCTCCTTTTCCACCTTTTACACAAGCGATTTCTTCTTTAGTAAAAGGATCAAAGTATCTACCCTCTCGAAGTTTCCCTTGAACATACTCTTCTTCCGCAAGCAATTGCTGAGACCCTGGCTCATAACGCAAAGATCTTCCCGACAAAACTCCCCTACAAAACGATTGTTTTTTTAAGAGGCTCCCTTCTTCTGTGAATATTAAAAAATCTCCATGAGCGACCCCTTTGTGATAAGGACACTCCTTCCAGACATTGCCATTGGCATGGTAATACACAGAAAGCCCTTCCAAAAAGCCTTTTTCATAACAAATAACCGCCTCTAAGCGACCCTCGTTATCATAAGCGTAGGATGTTCCATCGAACAACCACCCAGATTCTGCAGAAGGATGGAGGTCTGCTATTCCTCCAATAATTTCTGCTTGAATATGGATCTTCCCATTACTATGCCATTCACGATAACGCCCAAAAGCTCGATTATTCAAACATTCCAAATATTGTCGGATTTGGCCATTGGGATAATACGTTGTTAGACAAGCGACAGATTCTCCAGCTGCGTTTTTATAGGTACGCATAACCTTTTGATAAGGCTGAGGAGAGAGAAAATCAACTTTGGCATATTTCTGTAGCTTGTCCTTGGAACAAATCGTTTCAGACAGACCATTTCTATCCATGATATTAATGCCTGTAAGCCGAAGTTTATCATAAACGCCGGCTTCTAAGAGCCCACAAGCTAACAGAAAAAATAAACAGCACCGTCTTATGCTTTTATTTATACACATCGTCCCCAAGCCTCCGCGTGAACGACCCAAACCTCATTTCCTAGAGAGGAAATTTGTTTCGTCATTTCCCAGAAAGAAAGAAAGAGTATGGGTGTTTGAGTCTGCCTAGAATCAAATAATTCCAATAATAACGGAATATCTTCTCCGTCTACCTGGATTTCTTTCTGTAAAGAATAAAGCGTACTTTTTTCTCCTAAAGGCTGCTCTCGCCATACCAGTCGGTTATCTTGCAAGAAAGCTTTCCGCTCTTGCACCGCACGATTTCTTACATCCCCAGCCGTTACAGGAAGTTGAGCCAAAGCCTTTTGTTCTTTATTTAAAAAAACACAGCGCTCTCCTCGAGCCATCCAATCCGAAAAATTGGTGTGTTGCCGAGAAGCTTTCAAACGAGCATTGTTCACGGCTATCTGATGCGCACAGCTTCGTTTTTTCTGAATTGCTTGCATATCGAAGAGCACTCCTTTCCAGGCTTCGACAGCATGCTTACGCCAACACCAAACTCCCGCAGCAGGAAGAGCGGCCACACAACTGGCTAAAAATAGCAAAGAGAACACTCCTAGTCGTCGCATTTATCTCCTCTCTTGTAGAATGATTCGCACATCAAATTGGCCGTCAGCTTGCTTTTTAGAAAGGACTGGCGCACCCAACCATGCGGATAGCTTATCCACAAAAACTGCAAACTCTTCGTCGTTAGCAAAGCCTTGTAACGAAACATATGCTTTGTACCCTCCTAAAGGCCGTTCTTCAGAAGGAATATCCTCTAATTTGTATGTATAATGTGAGAAAGAGACCGAGGAGAGATTCTCCGTCATCTGTCCAAGGGTATTCATGATTTCCTGATTCGTTGGGACCGTTGGAAGATAGGGGTATTCCAACCCTTGATTCGAGTCTTGGATTTCTTTTACGGCTTGTTGAGCCGCATGAAAATCCCATGGGAGCTCTGTTTCGGAAGAGATTTCCCTAAAAATCTTTCGCGCTTGGCGAAATCTAAAAAAAGACTCTACCCCAAACCCTATACATAAGGCTAGCGTGCTTGCAAGAGCCATTTTGGTTAGGTTAAAAAGTTTTCTTTTTAGCCAATAACCGCAGGCTTTCTGAGAGAAATCCGCCCATCCATAAGCAAAACACGTATGACTACTATGCACTCCCAGATAAGCTGCGGCAACAGCATCGCGATAAGGTTCCTGGTCTATAGAAAGCTCTGGGAAAAGAGGGGTTATAATCACCGGAACCCCGGCCTGACGGCTTATAGCAATGCGTAACGCGTTCGATAGATAAGATCCGTGAATCTCTGCTAGGGTTATTTTGTACACCTCTTGTACGTAAGCAAAAGAGGCTAATAAATCCTCCAATAAATTTTCCGAATCGTTTCTAAAAGATCGAGCTAATAACACAGACCCTTCTTGCACAAACAAGCAAATGGTTTCATCGACTCCTTCATAAATGAAAAAATAGGCGGCGAGCTTGTGTACAAGGGAGTTTTGCAAAGCGGAGAAAATATCTTTGGTTCGACACGAAATATGGGTAGCAAAAACCCCTCTATCCTCTAGAAGAGCGCTTTGTGTGGCGATAGATTGTTTTTGCAACATCCACAGCGTGAGAACCCGTTCTTGGGAGGAATTCCACTCTCCCAAATCATGGGTGATAACCAGTTCTTGCAGAGGGAAGGCTGCAGTGGCCTTTTGCTCTGCATAAACCACTTTTAAAAAGTTTTTTTTGCTTTTTAAAGAAGATTGAACGCTTTTTACTAAAGTCTCCTGTCCTTGTAAGGACAGAACTACTTTCGAAGACAAAAAACCTTTTGGCAAAGACAACTCGGTTCCATCGGCGAGCTTCTCGCCGCGAACCAGACGCCACCCTTTACAGGTTTTTTGTAAAATTGCTATCCTGATGGCGTTTTCTGCATCACGGGTGATCCCTATGCGGTAAATGGGCAAATTAAAATCCATTTAACGTTATTCTTTTGCTTTTTTAAAATGAAAAGCGCTTATTTTAGAAAACAAAAGCATCTTTTTCAAGAAAAACATTATTAACAGCAAACAAAGTTTTTAAAATGCTTTCTTATTTACTTAGAACAGCAGTTAATATTTATAGCTTTTTAATTTTAGTTTACGTACTCAGCTCCTGGCTCCCGGAAAGCCACAACGCACAGTGGTATCGTGTGCTTCGTCGCTGGGTAACCCCCTATCTGCGAATCTTCCATACATTTGTTCCCCGTATAGGGTTTATTGACATTAGTCCAATGATCGCTCTTCTTTGTCTTGGAATGCTTCCTTTTATAGTTCTAAAAATCGTGCGCTTCATTGTTCTAAACATTTTTCAATCACCATGGCTTCTTCAATACATATAAAAAACCTTCTCCTGAAAACCCCCATAGTCTATGCACCCTTAGCAGGCTTTTCGGATTACCCCTATCGCCAAATGTCGGCTTTGTATCGCCCTGCATTGATGTTCTGTGAAATGGTAAAAATGGAAGGGTTACACTACTGCCCTAAACGGACGTTACGCCTCCTCGATTTTTCAGAATCCATGCGTCCTATCGGGGGACAGCTTTGCGGTAGCAATCCAGAGTTAGCTGGAGAATCTGCAAAAATTCTAGAAGGCCTAGGATTTGATCTGATAGATCTTAATTGTGGCTGTCCTACAGATCGCATCACTAAGGATGGTAGTGGGTCTGGTATGCTCAAAAACCCTTCTTTGATCGGTAAAGTGATTGAAAAAATGGTCGAAGCGGTGTCTGTGCCTGTAACCGTAAAAATCCGTTCCGGATGGGATTTCGACCATATTAATGTAGAAGAAACCGTTCGTATAATTAAAGAAAGCGGCGCTAGCGCTGTCTTCGTTCATGGAAGAACTCGCTCCCAAGGATATCAAGGCCCCAGCAATTTGGATTTTATTACCCGCGCTAAGCTTGCTGCAGGGAAAGACTTCCCCGTATTTGGAAATGGCGATGTATTCTCTCCTGAAGCAGCAAAAACTATGTTAGAAACGACTCATTGCGATGGAGTTCTGGTTGCCCGGGGCACCATGGGAGCCCCTTGGATCGGGAAACAGATAGAAGATTATTTAAACACAGGAACCTATTCTTCTTTCTCTTTTGCTATGAGAAAACAAGCCTTTTTACAACATCTCCAGTGGATAGAAGAATATTACCAAAGCGAAGAAAAATTCCTGACAGACACCCGCAAACTTTGCGGCCATTATTTAATCCTTTCTCCGAGAGTGCGTTCTTTGCGCGCAAGCCTAGCCAAAGCATCCTCATCACAAGAGGTTTATCAATTGATTTCTCTCTTCGAAGAGTGTGCAGAAGAGGACCCACCTTTATCTGAATAGGTTATTTTAATAAAAAGCTTACTCACCTTTTATTAAATTGGCGCTTAACTTCTTCGCTAATGCGAACATATCAATCGGATCGGAACCAAGCACCTGTTTCAATTTATCGTCAGGGAGGATGATTCTTTTATTGTTAGATGATTGTAACCCGCGGTCCTTGATATATGCCCAGAGTTTCTTGGTAGCTTCTGGGAGGCTAACAGGATCGGAACCAATGACCGCAGCTAAAGCTGCAGAAGGTGTGTAGGCCGGAGCCTTTCTTGTTTTTGCTGTCGGGTCTTTTTTCTTTGCTTTTGTCGTTGTCCCTTTCTTAGAAGAAACCGCTTTTTTAGTTTTTGCTTCCTTAGAAGAAACCGCTTTTTTAGTTTTTGCTTTCTTCTCATAAGGAGTTTTTGGAGTCCCGGTATATTTTTCAATAACGGCATCCACAGAATTCCCGATCACACTGCATGCTGGATACTCGGAACACGAATAAAACATTTTATTAAATCGCGATCTTCGTTTCACGAGATGCCCAGAACAGCCATCTGCTGGGCAAGCTACGATTTCTTCTGGCTCTGAGCCAGCTTCTCCCTTTTTGAAAAGATTCACAATATAGTGGCACTGAGGATAATTTTCACACCCAAGAAAGCTTCCAAACTTTCCGTGTCGAACCTTCATTGCCCCTCCACAAAGGGCACAAGGAGCATCCCATGGAGTATCTTCTGCGTACTCACTTTTATCAAAGGTCAGCTCTTCTTCCGAAGTCTTATAGTCGCATACAGGATATTCTGAGCATCCAAAAAAGTAGCGATTTTTCGCCCAAATTTTCACTAATTTTCCCTTGCGACATTTAGGGCAATCTATCTCAGTTACAACGCGAGGAATAAACGCTTCCTTTTCAGCAGTAGCCACAAAGGGAAGAAATACTTCACAAAACTCTTGTAACAGTTGTTTCCAGGGCTTTTTATCATCAGCGATCAGCTCTAGCTCATCTTCCATTTTTGCGGTAAAGCCTATGTCCATGATACGAGGAAAATTTGTCTCTAAAAACTGACAAACAACTTTCCCTAGTTCTGTAGGACGCAGTCTTTGTCCCTCTTTGAGGGTATATTCCCGACTTTGAATTTTATTCATGATTGTAGCATAGGTAGAAGGTCTTCCTATGCCCGACTTCTCTAATTCTTTAACTAAAGACGCCTCTGTAAAACGTGGAAGCGGCTTGGTATGAGATTGTTCTGCTTCTATTTCCTCTTTTTTCAGTACTTCCTGCTCATGAAGCTTAGGAAGAAGAATATTTTCTTCTTCCTCACCTTCTTCGTCCCGCTTCTCGTCATAAACAGCCAAAAATCCTTTAAATTTCAAACACGATCCTGTAGCTCGCAGATCAATCCCTTTATCCGTTGTGATTCGAATAGCTAACGTGTCAGAAAGAGCTGCTATCATTTGTGAAGCAACAAAACGCTTCCATATCAACGAGTACAATTTGTACTGATCGTCTGTTAATTTTGCTCGTATTGCTTCAGGAGTTAGAGTAACATCAGTAGGACGGATCGCTTCATGAGCATCCTGAGCCGTTTTTTTCGTAGCATACATATTAGGAGAGGCTGGAAGGTAGTCTTTTCCAAAAACGTTTCCTATATACTTACGAACCTGTTTAATAGCTTCAGGATCTGTTCGAACAGAGTCTGTTCTCATATACGTGATTAACCCGACAGTACCCTGACTATCTAAATCCACTCCCTCGTACAGAGTTTGCGCAATATTCATAGTTCTGGAAGATGAGAAGCGGTAATGCCGACTAGCCTCCTGCTGTAATGTCGACGTAATAAACGGAGGATATGCGTTGCGTTTTTTCTCTTTAGATTCTACGCGATCCACACGATAAGTGGCGGTTTCTAACAACGAGACTAGCTCATCGGCCTTGTCTTTAGAATTTATTAGTACGACTTCATCGGCAGTTTTCCCTTCTGGGATTTCTCTCTCCCATTTTTTTCCATTCACCGAATACAAATGAGCCCAAAAAGTTTTTTGACTTCGTGGATCTTGAAGGTTAACGCGGATATTCCAAAATTCCACAGGAACGAATTGTTCTATAGCATATTCTCTATCCACAACCAGTTTTAAGGCCACAGACTGTACTCTTCCAGCAGAAACCCCGGACCACCGTTGTAACTTACGACCTAAAATCGGAGAAATTTTGTATCCCACAATGCGATCCAAAAAACGTCGAGCTTGTTGTGCATTGACCAACGACATATCAATCTCTCGTGGGTGCTTTAATGCTTCTGTAACAGCCGCTTTAGTGATCGCGTTAAAAGAAATTCTTTGAATTTTAGTGCCTTTAGGCAATTGATTGGCTATGTGCCACGCTATAGCCTCTCCTTCTCGGTCTGGATCCGGAGCAAGGTAAACCATATCACATTTCTTGGCCTCGGAACAAATTTTCCGAATAACCTCTTCTTTCCCCTCTAAAACTTGGTAATCCGGAATGAACCCTTTTTCGATATCAATACCAAAACCCTTTGCCGGAAGATCAACAATATGTCCCAAAGAAGAGTCAAAAACAAACCCCTCCCCTAGTAACTTTCTTAAGGTTTTGATTTTAGCTGGGGACTCGACGATGATTAAGGATTTTTTCATATACCAATGCCAATAAGCGGGATCACGGTCTCTCGCACAAAAGCTTTTTTTAAAAAAAAAAAACCTTTTTCTTATACGATTATATTAGTCCCTCTCTATTTACCTTCTCTGATTTTTATGCCCTGTCAGAAGATTCTTTTTTTTTAATTACTCTTATTAAAAAACTTACAATTTCTTGCTCTTACTAAAAAACGATTCAAAAACAACAGCGAAAATTGAGCTGTTAGTTTTTTTCTCTTTGTATAGAACCCTTCTTGGTTACGAAATTCCTATATCCATAAACAAAAAGCGTCTTTTAACTTCAAGACACGCAACCCGCCACTTCGGAGCCTTTCGAACGACTAGACTTTGCATTCTTCCCAAGGAACAAAAGAAGCTCGCTCGTAGAATAGCGACACAGAAAATTCGGCTTCTTTACAAAACTTTAATGCACGACCCTGTATCATAAGGCTTTAACGCAAAGCCTTGTCAGGAACTTTGAACGGGGGTTAACCTTGCCGCCAATAAAATTGATAAAAGAACTGCCGGGAAAAAGCCTTGAAGCTTGCCAGATTAACGACTTTTAATAACTGTGCGGAACCTTCTAACCGCAGCAAGAATTTGCAGGATAGTAAGCCTTCCAAGCCTTCCCGGGACCCAATATCATTGGGTCTCAGGAAAAAGTCAAGGACATTCGCTTTACTGAGCGAGACTTTTTAAAACCCCCGCTACCGCAAGCTGTCAATCATGTTGCTTGTAAACAAACTAAGCCTTTATAGCTAGGTGAGATCTCGGATTTGCCAACACTTTAATAACCCGCTATTCTTTGGCAAAAAAACTCCTCTGGCGTATGGTGAAATCTCTAAACTCCTCTCTAAAAAATAGAACTTGGAGCCTTTTTCCGTAGCCCCAAACTTTGAGAACAACCTTGAAAAAGCTTGAATTTCTTTCTTCTCCCCCTTCGTTGGATTCCTACGATGATTTACTCCAGCTCAATAAAGAAGGCTTTATTGCTGGTCCGGAAGAGGAAAAACAGGCTTTTTTTCTGCGAGTAGACCAAACCTTAGCAAAAGCCCCTACACACCCGACTCCCTTCCCCCCGGAACTGCAAAAACAATATGATATCAACCCAACATTTTTAGAAGTTTCTTACTCTAATGAAAGCCTTGACGCCTGGGAAGCCGGGTGTACATGGATTATGGATAATCGGGTAACCATTCAACTACGTAAACAGTTTAAAAAAGCTTCTTTCTGGTTTGGTTTTTTTTCTAAAGAAGAGGTGCTCTCTCACGAAGCTATCCATGCTGTGCGCATGAAATTTTACGAGCCGATGTTTGAAGAAGTGCTCGCATACAGCACTTCTAAACATTGTTGGAGAAGGTTTTTGGGCCCCTTATTTCGCTCAACAGGAGAGACTCATTTTTTTCTTTTTTTCGTTCTATTTGGCGCCTTTTTATTTCCTTGGTTTCCTTGGATAGGTTTCTTCTGTATATTTTGCCCCAATGTTTTCTTTCTTTTTCGATTATTTCGAACCCAAAGTCTATTTCATAAAGCAAAGAAAAAAATTCGCAAACTTTTAGGTATAGAACCTCTCTGGGTTCTCCTTCGTCTAACAGATAAAGAAATCCGTTTGTTTGCTACGCAACCCACAGCAGTACTAGAAGACTTTGCTCGAAAAGAAAAACTCAAAAGCGTTCGGTGGAGGCAAATTTATCAGAGCTATTTCACTTAAATAGCCATCTACACAACTTTTATTCGGCTAAAAGTAAAGAATACTTTGGCCCGGAGTCTTGAACCAATGTTACATTTCGCATAGACACCCCTGAAGCTTGTAATTGAGCAAAGAAAAATTGACTCTGAGACTGATCTCCAAGACACACCACTCCTAAAGAAGGTTGTTTCTTGAGCAGCTCATGAATTTCTCGCACTTGCAGATCTATCCAATCCACAAAAGCTTGCCCCTCTATCCCATAGGAAAAAACAGTAGTTACACAATGTGGGATTAAGTAGGTCGTCCAGCCTGGTTGGAGTTTTTTATCTAGAATGAACATGCGGCTGCGTATCGTTTTTGGGAAAAGCGCGAGAATCCGTCGCGCTTCCTTGTAAGAAGTCGCGGAAACAAAAAAGCAGCTCACATCTTCTGCCTTGGGAGAAGAAAAGCTCTGACCTAACTGCCTTCTTAAAACTCGTGTTAACAATAACCGATACACCTGCTCCTTCAGCAACCACAGAGAAAGCACGGCAAAACACACGACCAGAGAGCCCATATATAGAAAACTTTGATCTGGCGTTAAGTGTAAACCAGAGCCTAGTAGCCGAACAAACCCAGCAGCTAATAAAACCCCAGAGAAATCTAAAAAATTGTTTAAGGCCAATACTTGGCCTCTTTTATGTTCCGGGCTTACAAACTGGATATATGCATGCAAAGGGACTTGATAGATTCCTCCGAAAAGCCCCAGACAAAAAAGAAGCAAAAGCACCGCGGTTATCGAAAACGAAAGCAAACAGAGGACCATCATAGAAAGCCCTACCCCAACGGCAGCTAATGGAGAAAACCCAAGTTTGATATCCTTTCCAGATATCCATCCCGCCATATAAGAGCCAACTCCCATTCCCACCGCAACAATAGGGAACAGGTATGCCCCATAATGCTTCGAATATCCCAAAGTAAATTCTACAAAAGGAATAATTTGTAGTTGCACATAAGCCCCGACAAAAAGAAAGAAGGCAACGAGGAAAACCGAAACCGTCAAGTAGGCAATATTTCGCGTTTCCAGAAAGACCGCCCACAAATTTTTAAAGCTTACGTATGCAATTTTTTGGCCTTTGTTTTTGACATTGCTCGCGCGGATTCTTAAAGCGACAAATAAACTTAAAATAGAAGAAGCAACACAAAAACAAGCCGATAATTCATAGCTGTTTGTTACAAAATCTTTGGTTAAATCAACCATAAGAGGGGCTAGACAGGACCCTAAAATACTCCCAGAATATGTCGCTGCAGTCATCGCTCCATTGGCTTTAGACAGCTCCTCTAAGGGAAGCATTTCCGGCAATATACCCATTTTTGCTGGGCCAAAAATCGCGGAATGACAAGCCATCAACACCAAAACAAGATATCCTCCCATAACAGAGTGGATATGAAAGAAGTACACCCCCAAAATCGCGCAAAAAATTTCTACTACGCGAGTCAACAAAATAATATTTCGTTTTTGAAAACGATCCGCCAAACTTCCAGAGAATGGAGCCAGCAAGATATAGGGCAGCGCGAAAAAGAAACTGACTAAAGAAAGAATTCTTGCGTTTTCTTCTAAATTTTTTCCTTCTAACAAGGAAAAAACTAAAAGAAACTTATAGAGATTGTCGTTTATAATCGTAAGAAAATGTGTAACGACCAAAGCCCGGAAAGATCGTTTCCTAGCAACACTACTCATGAACCCATCCGATGAATGAACTATCTCACAGCCAAGCAACATTTAGCAACTATCCAGAAGTCCTGTTAGCTAAACTCGCTCAAGATCTGTTCTCTATCAACCAAACTCCCATGACAAAACGATGGATCCTGGTGCCGAGCTCAGACACAGATCACTGGTTACGAAGAGAATTGGTAAAGGCTTCATCCAATCACATCTTCATGGGGACACACATTTTTGCCTCTTTCGACGCTTTTGTCAAATACTTATTTACGGGAACGCGTCTGGCCGATCTCTCTACCCCCGATCACATTACCCTTCCGTTGCACATTTATAACTTGTTAAGAGAGACCTCTTTTAACTCTTCTTCGGAAGTCTCCTACGTTCATTTACAAAAACTTTCTTCCCTTTTTAAAAAATTTTATTCTTTCTCTCAAGAACCCACAACCAACAATCCTTATTATAAACAAATCTTTGATCAGCTTAAAACCGCCTACACTCCACTAGAAACAATTTTTTCTTCGATTTTAGCTCACCCCCCCAAATACCCTTGTTCTTTACACATTTTTGGATATCCCCAGCTCCCTCAGCATGTAGCCTCGTTTTTCGTTGCCTTAGGGAAACATTTCCCTGTGCACTTCTATTGTTTTTCTCCTAGTGCAGCGTATTTTGGAGATTTGTTGTCAGATAAAGCGATGGCTCGGCTTTCTTCAAAAATCCCAGAGCCTTACCAGGAGACCTGGGAAAAATACATATTAACCGATCGCCTAGCTCTTCTAGCCAACCTCGCACATCGATCCCAGTCTTTACAAAATTTCTTTTTAGATTATAGCGTCCCTTATGAAGAGCTTTTTCAGCCTTATGAAAAAACCTCTTCTTTACACATTGTAAAAGACAGCTTTTTTCATCTACAGCCTATAGACAAAGAGCTTTTTGCCAAATCTCCACAAACTATTTTTGTTCGTCAGGCGCCTTCGGCCTTACGAGAGGTTCACCAAATATTTTCTATAATTTCTCAACTACTGCACTCTGGAGTCCCTACCGAAGAAATATTCATCGTTTCTTCTAACCTCGCCAAATATGAGCCGCTCTTAAAGGGTGTATTTGAACCTCATCTCCCTTTGTATTTAACAAAAACAGAAAAATCTCAAACCCGTGAACTAAAAAATAAACTGTTATTAGTCGTAGCATTCTTATTCTCTAAAGACTCTCTGCATGACTTACTACGCCTTCTTTCACATCCAGATCTTGTCGTCCCTTTGGAAACGACAAAATTACGGTTCCTTTCTTATAAACTCTCGAGTTACTGGAAGTCTTTATCCAAAAAATCTCCTCCGCTTACTCAACTCATCCACAAAATTCTCGATGAGTATCCCTTCATAGATGACTCGGGAGAGGTGAATGAAGTAGAGACTTGGGAAACCGTTATTCCGCTACTTGACGCATTGCAACAAATAGTGGCTCATTACGCAGACAGCAAAGAAAAAACCTATGAGCTCCACTCACAGCAAATCTTTTTAGCATTAGAAAAAATCTTCCTTCTTTCTGCAGAAGAACACGCTTTGCTGGTTTCCCTATCCAGAACTCTACAACCTTTTGCGCAAGCTTCCTGTCCTTTAACTATCTTTATAGAGTTTTGCTTAGATTTCCTTTCTCATATTCCTGGTCACAGTCAGTTATATAATCAGCCGGGCCCCTTTGTGGGATCTTTAAATAGCCTGAGCCTCATTCCAAAAGGATATACTTTTATTCTTGGTGCTAACAAAAAAGATCTTTCCCTAGACACAAGTTTTCTTATAGACCCTTCGCTTATGCAGGAAGATTTTTTCTTTTCTTCCACAGAGGATGAAGACAATCTTCATTTTCTACAAACGCTCGTTTCTACAAAACACCAGCTCCATATCAGCTATCTTTCCTCCTCAAAAAATCCCGCTTTACCCTGTTCTGCTCTTAAACACCTGTTAGATGCTGTGCCTATTCAAGAAGAGAATCTTTCTGGAAAGCTGTACGCAAAAGAAAACTTTTCTACCACCCCACTACATCAATCCTATCAAGTTTTCTACCGTATGGCCCAAGCTACTCCGGCACAAAATAAGGCGCCCTCGCTTTTCACCCAAGCAACAACTAAACCCGCTCCAACACATCTATCCCTAAAACATCTGATAAAGGCTTTTAAAGACCCGCTAAACTTTTTCCTTCACGCTCAGCACAATCTTTCTTTTCACCCTAGAACCCTTTTCTCAAAAGCGGAAAAAGTTTTTCCTAGTGCTTACGACGCGAAAGCTTTCTGGGACTATCAACTATCTTCTCGCTCTCCTTCACCCACAACGAACTATCTTTCAACCTTTACAGAGTCCCTATACACTCAGACACAAGAAGCTATAAACAAACGTTTGGCATTTCTACGACAAGATCTCTCCCTCGCTCCTTTTTCCGTTGTATTTTCTGATCAACTTTTCCACGATCTTAATAGTCCTCATGATAAGCGTCTCCCACCCCTCGTTCTCTCCCTCCCAGAACATAACGTTTCTCTTCAGGGAGAGATTCGTGGAGCGTGCTCACAAGGAGTATATTTATTTTCTATGCTTCCAGACGAAGCTTTTAGAAAAGCTCGTACATCACCCGCTATTCCCAAAAATTCTTTCGAACTCGAAACCTATCTAGAAGCCTACCTCTCTTTAGCGATTCTTCAAGCAGCGCATCTTCTTCCTAAAGAAGCTACCATACTACGAGTCTCTTTTCACGATATAGAACCGATATCCCCGCCTTTTTCTTCTCCAGAAGAATATTTGATCCGAGCCATTAACCTTTACAACCATCTACAGAACAGCGCCATACCCCTCCCTTCTGCTCAGGCTTGGGAATACATGAAAAAAACAGACTCAGCCTCTGACTCTATAAAAAAACTGTTAGATGGAGAAGAAGATCCGCTAACCAGTAGCTTTTGGCTATTCCATAACCGTGATACAGAAGAGATTTGCTCTGGGCTTTCTAAGGATATGCTCTCACAGCTTCTCTCTCTTTTTATAAATCAAGACACTCAATAGAAGGGATATGAGCTCTTTCGATATTTTTTTACCGACGACTTCTGTTTCTGGCAAATTTTTCCTAGAAGCCTCCGCAGGTACAGGAAAAACCTTTACCATAGAACAGGTTATTCTTCGTTCCCTCCTTGAAGAGTCTGTTGAACAGACTAAGAATATTTTAGTCGTTACTTTTACTAATGCAGCTACTAACGAATTAAAATTGCGTATTCAAGCTTGTCTTAAGCAAGCCCTAGCTCTTTTTTCTCAAGCACTTGCTCATCCGGGAACGCCACTGCCCCCCTATATCCCTTCTTCAGATGCAAAAGTAAAGCAGCTTTACATCAAAATTCGTAATAGTCTTGCTACTTTAGATGAAATGAACATTTTTACGATTCATGGATTCTGTCGTTTTGCTTTAGAACACCATTTTCCTTGGATACAACCAATTCCCCATTCCTCCCTCTTCTCCGAACCACAAACTATTCAACAACACATTCTAGATTACCTAAGAGACAACCTTTGGGAGGCTGTTCTTTCTCCTAAACAATTTGCTTTCTTATCCTACCATCATCGCGCGACAACCCAACAAACTCGCCATCTTTCTGAGAGACTTCTTCAAGACTATGCTTCCACACCGCATCTTGCGCTTCCCTCTTTATCGACGTTTTTGCAAAAATTAGATTACTGGGTTGCTCAATACAAACACCTTGCTCCGCTTTCTCTCGAAGAGTTACAAGCTTACGCTTCACGCTTTAAACAGATCGATTTGCCCATCGATCAGGAACTCCCGGCTTTTGTTCAACAATTTGAAACTGCCCCTAATTCTTTGGACATACTCTTTTTCCCTGCAATGGTTCAGAAATTTCAGGAAAACAATCGAAATAAAAAGAAAACAGGAGCGCCTTTTTCTCCTTTAGAGCCTTTTCTCAAAGACTGGTTATTACTAGCGCACCCCTTCTGCCAAAAAGAAGCCATTTTCCACACGCTTCTTAAAAACGTACAGGAATACCTAAAAACACATTGCGCACAATCCTATTCTCATGATGAAAGCATCGCTACTTTAGAATCTTTACTTACGCAGAACAATCACGTGGTATCTCTACTACGTCAACAATTTCAGCTCGTTTTAATAGATGAGTTTCAAGATACAGACAAATGTCAGTGGCAAATTTTTTCTAAGCTATTTGCTTCTCCAGATTATTCCGGCTCTCTTTTTCTTATTGGAGATCCGAAACAATCCATTTACGAATGGAGAAACGCCGACCTACCCACCTATCTGCAAGCAAAAAGCTCTTTCCCAACAGAAGCGCAGCTGTTATTGGATACCAATTACCGATCAACCCCTCAACTTATGCAGGCGCTTAATCACTTATTCTCGCTGCCTTCTCCTTTTTTGCAGTCTCCGCAAACGACTCTCTACCATCCTCTCCACTCTAAAGGAAACGCGAGCGTTTCCTATGCAGAGTTTAGCCCAGTACATTTCTTCTCCGTACAAGATGTGCAGGAAGAGGCTCGTTGGATCACCCAAACGGCTTCTTATCTTCGTTCTACTTTCGCGATTCCTTTCGGGAATATGGCAGTCTTAGTCCAAGACTACCCACAAGCCCTCAAGCTAATTACCCATAGCATGATTCCTATGGCATATTGCAAAGAAAAACGTATCTTTGATCGCACAGAATCTCCCTATCTTCTTATTCTTCTCTTAGAGGCCCTTCTCTACCCTGACAATCAACAAAAAATGCAAGCTGTCTTGTTAAGTCGGCTTTTCAGCCTTTCTGCTAATGATATTCGCCTACAATTAAAAACATTTTCTTCTCTATTTTTTACGCTGAATAGATATCTTCACCGCTATTCTTTACTAGCAACATTCTACAAACTGGTGGAAGAAGAAATAGGTTCCCAAACCATAGGAGAAACCTTATTACAAACGCCTCTTGGCGATATTATTTTTCAAGAAATAGAAGAGCTTTGCTTGTATCTTGATAAAATCACAGAAAATCCCTACCACAAACTTTTCCATCTTATCAAGATTCTAGATACTGGGAAGTACGATGAGGAACTTTCTTTTTCTTCTCAATCTAACGATGAGAATATGATAAAAATTACCACCGTCCATTCTTCTAAGGGATTAGAATATGATGTCGTTTTTTGCTCTAGTCTCAATAAAGTTAAAGAAAAGTCTTCTTCTGTTCATATGCGAGAGATGTATGTAGCCTGTACTCGAGCTAAGAAATTTTTATTTATTCCTTACTCCCATGTCGAGAAACGGTCACCTAGCACTAAAAAACTCTCAGCTCTTGCTAACTATGCTCATAGTACACAACATGATAGCGTTCCTCATTTGGTAGAGACTCTTACTTCTTCCCATCCAGAATTATTCTCATCCAGTACGCAACCTCCGGAAAGTGCTTCCGAACCCGTTTCTTCTACACCTCTTCCAAAACAGAACTTTTTTTCCCTTCCAATACTCCCTTCTCAAACGATTTACTCTTTTTCCTCCACAATAGAGCCTCCTCTTTTCTCGGGACTATTTCATGAGAATTCTTCTTCTCTTTTATTTCCTGGGGGTTCTCTAACAGGAACTCTGATTCACAAAGTACTGGAATCTTTAGCCGGAAGTTTCCAAGCTTCTTTTGAAGAAATTTTCAACAAGACTCAAGCTTTATTGAAAAATTCTCCTTTAGAAGAATTTACCTCCACTATTGCAGAGAAAATTTATAACGCTTTTTCAACCCCGCTTCCTTTTGCTTCTGGAGCCTTTTCTCTACAAGATGTACATCCCCACAATATACGGGTAGAAGAAACCTTTCTTCTCGAAGAAAAAGGAGCGTTATGGCAGGGGATTGTGGATCTTTTTTTTGAACACAAAGGAAAGTTTTTTATTGTCGACTGGAAAACCTCCTTTCTAGGAGACCAAACCTCCCAGTACTCTCCTGATCGACTTCTTTTGTACGTCCAACAACAAGGATTAGATAAACAAGAAGCTTTGTATAAAAAAGCTGCTAACAGATTTCTTCAGCAATTCCATTCTTCTCTTCAAGTTGAAATGGCCTTTGTGTTTATTCGAGGCATTGATACCGAAGGGAATGGTTTTCTACAAATTTTTTAAGGAATGGTTAGTTTACTCCCAAATTAATCCAAAAATATCTGGACGATCATGGGGATTAAAATTCATTGGTGGCAACACTAAAAAATCAACTATAGAACAATCTGGAGCCAAAGAGAGCGCTTTTATTTTTAAAGAACAAGCTCCCTCGCTTTTTGGTAAAACTTCGCTCACAGTAGCAACAAGTAGTCCTGGAGGAAAAACACCATCCAATCCTGTTGTAACAAGAACATCTCCCACTTCTATAGTCTTCCCGTCTACAAAACCAAAGTCACTACCATTTAGAATCGATGCCTCTGGTTTCCAAATCGGATCTCCTCTACCACAAACAATCCCTCGAAGAGCAAAATCATTTTGTTTAGATAAAGACAACGCCCTCTCTACAGCTTGTAAGCATTCCAAGGCCTGTTGTTTATTACTGGCTGTAAAAGCTGATGGTGGAAGGTTGTTCACATTTTTTTCTAGTGTACGCAGCAGATCTTTCACTACCCACGTTTGAATCTCCCCGCGAACAGCCATAACAGAAGGCTTGATACCCACATCTGTGATCAGTCGTACTCGTGATTGTGTCTCCCCAACAAAATCTACTAATCCAACCACCACTTTTCCACAAACAACCGGAGAATTTTTCTTAACCCCGTGATGTTTCCCGATGTTAATCCAGCAAGAGCTACCCCAGTGAGCCGGATCTCGAAAAATTACTCTTCCCATGAGCGGAGATTGAAAATATGAAGATAAAATTTCTGGAAATAGTGGTGGGGGCTTTTTAGTTTCTTCTATAGAAAGTAGCCTTTCTTCTAATAGGCGGATTTTTTCATTAAGTAGAAAACTTTGAGTTTCTTCAACCAGGGACTTAGAAGAGGTCCCTGGTTGAGAAGGAAGCAACTTAGTGCATACCCTTACGAATGTATTTTGAATCGACTCATAAACGCTCCGAGGAAGATTCCAACTAACAATAATTCCTGCAGCGACAAGAAAATATGTTATAAACCGAATACGTTTATGATAGGGACTGAGAGTACTCATGAGCCTGGGCAAAACCTTGGGTCACACGATGGATATTTTTATCTGTAATACCATTTAAATTGAATCTTCCACCAGCTGTCGTATAAATACCAAGTTCTTCTCTAAGGAACACAACTTGCTCTTTTGAAAAACCTGGGTATCCAAAGAACCCTTTTTGAGATGCTATGAAATCAAAAGTATGTCCCGCAACCTCTCTCATAGCCACAATAAATTTAGCACGAGTTTCTTCTAAAGACTGGCGAATGCCTTCCAATTCAAGTTCCCATTCTTGTCGCAAATAAGGATTCGCCAATATGGAAGACACGATCGCTGCGCCCTCTCTAGCAGGCGAAGAATACTCTCCTCGAATCTGCTCTTCCAAAAAGGAAAGAATTCTACTTAAATCTTGTTTATCTTGATGGATAACCCCGAAAAACCCTACCCGAGAACCATACAAAGAGAAGTTTTTACTTGCGCATCCGGCGACAAAAGTTGTCACTCCCGCTTCTATACAAAGTTGAATAGGTCGACGATCCTCTACTATGCCATTAGCAAAACCTAAGTAAGCCATATCAAAAAAGGGAATGAGATCTCTTTCTTTTATAATTGCTATAATTTCAGGCCACTCAGAAATAGGAATGTCTTTCCCTGTAGGATTATGGCAACAACAATGCAAAAGAATCATGGATGTCTCGGGAGCTGTTTGCAAAGCAGTTTTGAGTCCCGGCAAATCTAGTTCTTTTGTTTTTGGGTCATAGTAAGGATAGTGCTCTAAAGACAAGCCTTGGCGAGAGAAAATTCTCGAATGATTTCCCCAGGTCTGAGCAGGAATATAGACTTTTCCTGCTAGTGAGGATTTCGCGTATACCGCAGCACCCAGATGTAAAGCTCCTGTCCCTCCTATCGCTTGCACTCCAGTCCAGCGGTTGGCATCAATTTCACCAAAACACAATGCCGCCATCTCTTCCAAAAAAGCTGGGGATCCTTTGATAGGAAGATAGTTTTTATCCTTTTCATCGTCGAAAAAAACAGTCTGCGCCTTTCTAACACTAGAGAACCCGCCATACCGTTTCTTTTCTCGTTCGTAGGTCCCCAGTAACAAATTAATCTTATCCTCACGAGGATCTTCTTGAAAAGCCTGTGCTAAACCAAGAATCGAATCCGGAGAGAAGGAAGGCAACTGTTCAAAAAGACTCACAATAACACCTCTACATAGCGAACTTGTTGCTTAGTTATCTTTTTCTTTCTGATAGGATCACAGCTTGTTGTCCTAAATCGTATAAACATGATACTCTAGTTTCTTCCTTCGGGGTATTAGCTCAGTTGGTAGAGCGCAACAATGGCATTGTTGAGGTCAGCGGTTCGATCCCGCTATGCTCCAATCTTTATCCTAGTCCCATATAGAAGAGATCTGTTTTATTTTGTGTTTCTTACCTTGGAATAACACCTCTTCTCCAACAGTCTTTCCAACCATTTCTTGTGCAAGCTTGGATTTCGAAGACAAGATTCTGGCTTCTGGGTTAGCATCCCAAGGACCTAATATCGTGTAACAGACCTCTTCTCCTTGGTCGTTTTCTAAAACTACTTTACAACCGACACCAACAGAATCTGTAAAAACTGCGTCTTTTGTTAAAATTTTTGCCCGATTGATTTCCTCAGACAACACCCGAATCTCTTCTTGAAGTCTGGCTCGTCTTTCCAAAGCAAATTTGTACTCAGAGTTTTCTCTCAAATCACCTAATGCTCGTGCGTCTTCTATCTCTTTAGCATTCTCTACCATCTCTTTTCCAACTAGAGATTGTAGTTTATTTTTCATACGCGTGAAACTGTCTGAAGTTGTCCAAAGAATATTTTCTTCTTCTTCTGGAGTCCCTCGTTTAAGAGCCGGTTGCACAACTTCTGCTAAACTTCTCAAAACTCCAAGGTCTCCTTGTGAGAATTGTGGGCATTTAGAAGACAGTAAAATAAATTCCTTAAGATACTCTATAGAAGCATTTTCTATAATTTGACGAACCGCAAGAAACCGTTGTCCAACCAAGAATGCATAGAGTTTTTTCCCAAGCTCTTTTTGGGAGGTAGTTGCTACTTTATGCATGAGCTCTAAAGCGCTTGCAAGCATTTGTCTTTGGATCTCTTTTCTCTCAGATTCTGCAAAAAGACCGTCTTCCCCAGCAACCACACGCAAAAACAGCCAAACAAAGAGTTCTGGATAAAGCAAAGGTTGCTCGATTACAGCATAAATTTTGTCTAAGATGTTTTTTCGAGCCTCTGTATCTGCATTCAAAACCTTAAAGACCAGCTCACGCAGAATAGATGCGGTGGTTGTTAAAAAGATTTTTGTATACACAGACTCCCAAACTGGAGAACAAGAGTGTATTAAAGAGAGGAAGCTCTTCTGTAATGCGAGAATTTCAATGTGTTTGACAATATCAAACAGCTGGTCCTCGGAAAGTTTAGCAATATTTTCACATTCTAACTCGGAAGTCTTTTCTCCAAGAAATTCTGACAACAACATAGCTCTCTGCATGAGTAGAGCAGAATCTGCAGGTAAATCCAAAGACTTCAACTCGTTAATCACTAACTGGCGGTTAGCTTCATCCTTGAGTTCGCTTCCTAGATCTCTCACAAAAGTATAGCAAGAAGCGATCTTCTTGTTTGCATCGGCGCTTCCTGATAAAGACGCCTGTAATTGAGAAACAAAAGAGAACCCTTTAGGATCAAAAACGTAAGGATCTTTAGAAGATGCTGGAGCTAGAATCCGAGAATCCTTTTTCATCTTGATTTTAGCTGACTGCCACCACCGGCTCCAGTCTTCTTCTGGAATAACAAGTTCTACTAACTCATTACGGATCTCTTTAGCATTTTTAGGCCCTAAGTCTTTCAACAGACACTCTATGACGGCTACAGGATCTTTCTTTGCAAAAGCTTCAAAAGCATCTGGATCCCCAAAACGCCTTGCTAAAAAATGATCTTTTTTTAGAGGAGTTATCATGCGGAAAGCTGTCTCAAAGGAAATGTCTTTTGCAGTAAGCACTCCCTCAAACTCCACCAGGACTTTTTGCTGAAGAAAGGAGACTCCCATAATCTCTCCAACACCCCAGCCTCCCTGATGGAAAACAAAGTTCCCTTCACAAAGATGCATAAGAAGAGCAAAACGTCCTAAACAGTGAGCAAAAGAAATCCCATCCCTTAACCCAACTATTCGCAAAGCTTCTTTGTAATTCTCAGAGCCTTCGTATTTTTTTACTTGTTGAAGAGCTAGTTCCAACAAGCGCTTGCTGTTAGTGGTTTGGACATCAAAGACTAGCGAAAGTACTTTATCCTTCTCTTCACCTTCTGGAAGTTGCTCCCACAAAGGAATTACACTTTCTGCAATTTTTCCAAAAGCTGGCGCTATAGTCGAGTTCTTGATTTTTTCCAGTAAGACTATTAACTCGTCTCCCTTAACAATGTCATTAAAGCAATACTCTTCCCACAAACTAAAAAAATCCGAAGGATGCTTTTCCATTAAGGACTGCAGCTTTTCTAGATAATCCACGACGGCTCCCCTTTTTAGTCCGGAAATATACGCCGAACAACAAAAAAGAGCAATATTACGCCACAAAAAACAAGAAAAATTTTATTATTAAATAAAAGATCGAGATTTTTGTTATGAAAAATAATTCTGCTCAAAAAATTATAGATTCTATAAAACAAATTCTCTCTATTTATAAAATAGACTTTGATCCTTCCTTTGGAGCCTCTCTTACCGATGATAACGATCTAGACTATCAGATGCTTATCGAAAAAACTCAGGAAAAAATCCAAGAGCTCGACAAACGCTCTCAAGAAATTCTCCAACAAACAGGCATGACTCGCGAGCAAATGGAAGTGTTTGCTAACAATCCTGATAACTTTTCTCCAGAAGAGTGGAGAGCGCTGGAAACCATTCGTTCTTCCTGCAATGAATACAAAAAGGAAGCAGAAGAATTAATCAAAGAGGTAACCAATGATATCGGCCATACCTCAGAAAAAAAACCGGCTCCTAAAACGACGAATTCTCTGTCTTCGAAAAAAAATAAGAAAAAAAATTGGATTCCCTTATAAAAACTTCTATAATCCCGAGACATGAAGATCGTTGTTTCTCGCGGATTAGATTTGTCTTTAAAGGGCGCCCCAAAGGAGTCTGGCTTTTGCGGAAAGGTGGACCCTTTAGTAGTTTCCGTGGACCTAAGGCCTTTTGCGCCCCTTCCACTAGGGGTAAAAGTTTCTCCTGAAGACCACGTGACAGCAGGAACTCCTTTAGCAGAGTATAAGACTTTTCCAGGAGTTTTTATTACCTCCCCTGTTGATGGGGAGATTCTTGAAATCCGTAGAGGGAACAAAAGATCTCTTCTGGATATCGTGATTAGAAAGAAACCTGGGAGCTCTCAGTCTAAATTTTCTTATGATCTCCAAGCTTTATCCCGAGAAGAACTATTAGAAGTTTTTAAGAAAGAGGGTCTTTTTGCCCTCTTTAAACAAAGACCTTTTGATATTCCTGCGCTTCCCACCCATTCTCCTAGAGATGTTTTCATCAACCTAGCAGATAATCGTCCTTTCACCCCGTCTGTAGAAAAGCATCTAAGTCTATTTTCTTCTAAAGAAGACGGTTACTACATTTTTGTCGTGGGAGTTCAGGCAATAGCCAAACTGTTCGGGTTAAAACCGCATATTATTGCTACAGACAAGCTCAGTTTACCCTCTCAAGATTTAGTATCTATAGCCCACTTACACACGGTAAAAGGACCTTTCCCATCGGGATCTCCTTCAACACATATTCACCACATTGCTCGTATCAAAAACGACAAAGATATTGTCTTTACAATTAGCTTCCAAGAAGTTCTCTCCATCGGGCACCTATTCTTAAAAGGATTTGTTTTAGGACAACAAATTGTTGCCCTAGCCGGATCTGCTCTTCCTCCTTCTCAACGGAAGTACCTGATTACCGCAAAGGGCGCTAGTTTCAAAGATCTTCTTTCAGAAGAGATTCTATCTTCCCAAGACATAAGCTTAATTGCTGGAGATCCGCTTACAGGAAGATTATGTAGCAAAGAAGAGAATCCTTGTTTAGGTTTTCGAGACCACACCATAACACTTCTTCCCAACCCTAAAGCTCGGGAAGCCTTATCTTTCTTACGTTTAGGATGGAATAAACATACAGTTACTCGTACCTATCTTTCAGGATTTTTCAAAAGGAAACGCGTATTCATGGACATGAATACGAATTTACACGGAGAAAAACGCCCGATCATAGATGCTGAAATCTACGATCGAGTCTCTGCGCTTCCTATTCCTGTAGCACTTCTTATCAAAGCTTTGGAAACCCAAAATTTTGAAGAAGCGTCTCGTTTGGGTCTCCTAGAGATCGCTCCAGAAGATTTTGCTCTACCCACATTTATAGATCCTTCTAAGACAGAAATGTTTGCTATTGTTAAAGAATCTCTTCTTCGTTATGCAAAGGAGAACGTTTTACCAAACGTTTAATATTTTTTAGCTAGTTCTTCAAAGAACGCCTTCATAAAAAGGAAGAGTGTCTCGTGCCAACCATTCTAAAACCCATGGAGTCGCATAACTAATTATAGACGTGGCTCCTGCTCGTTTAATGGCTACCAAAGATTCCATGATCACGTCTTCTTTATTCAACCATCCATCAAGACTTGCTGCCATAATCATTGAAAATTCCCCACTAACTTGGTAGGCAATCACTGGAAGATGCGTGCTTTCCCTAGCTTTAACAATAACATCTAGATAAAAGCCCGCAGGTTTTATCATCACCATATCTGCTCCTTCTTCTTCATCCGACAAACATTCCAACAAAGCTTCTCGAACGTTTGCTGGATCCATTTGATATTGCCGTTTATCCCCAGACTGAGGATGTGAAGAAAGAGCATTTCGAAAAGGTCCGTATAGAGCAGATGCATATTTTGCACTGTAGGATAGAATTCCTGTGTTGACAAACCCCATCTGATCCATTTTTTCGCGAATATGACGAACTCTACCATCCATCATATCACTCGGAGCAACAATATCTACTCCCATCTCTGCATGCAACACAGCAATTTCTCCATACACAAGAACACTTTCATCATTTAGAACTTCGTTATTATGAAAAATTCCATCATGACCACTTGTCGTGAAAGGATCTAAAGCTATATCGCTGATAACACACAGATGGGGAAAAGATTTTTTGATTTCCTGAATCCCTTTACAAACAATGTTGTATGGGTGAGACGCATAAGATCCAAATTGATCTTTTCTTTTTGCATCTATGACAGGAAAAAGAATCACCGCTTTTAGTCCTATAAGACAGAGCCTTTCCAATTCCTTAGCTAAAACGTCCAAGCTCCAACGATATACTCCTGGCATACCCTCAATTTCCTCTCGAATACCTGAGCCATCTTTGAGAAAAATAGGCCAAATTAAGTCGCTAGAAACGATATTAGTTTCTCTCACTATCGCTCGAACAGAAGCACTTTTACGATTTCTGCGTAGGCGTTTGAGTAGGGGAAGTCTCATCATAAAATTGCACTCTTATCAAAAACTTCCACACCCCTAGAAGAAAATACTTAGAGATATTTATTAGTCTCTTCTTCTTTAGGGGGTGTGGGAATTGTTTATAACTTTGTTTTTTCGAGAGAAAAAGCTGTGAAAAAAGTGTTCATAACTCTGTTTGTAGCTTGTTCAAACTGTTCAGAACAGAAAGTTATGCCTATTTATGAACAGGTGGTCAACAAATTTTTCAACAAGCTTTTTTGCTGAAAAACTTTGTGTGTTTTGTTATGTGTGATAGGCTGATCCGCTTTATGGGAGTTTTCTTATGTTGAGCAAAGAAGGAGATTTTTCGGAGGAACAAAGAGCCCGTTTGTCGCATTTTGTGACAAATTTGGATTCCCCGATATTTGCTTTAAAAAATCTTCCTGAAGTCGTTAAAGGTGCTTTATTTTCTAAATATTCCAGATCTACTTTGGGGTTGCGCGCTCTTCTTTTAAAAGAATTTTTAGATGGAGAGGGCGGAGATTTTCTCGATAATGACCAACAAGATTGTGAGTTAGGGATTCAAAAAGCCGCAGATTTTTATCGTCGTGTATTGGACAACTTTGGCGATGACTCTGTCGGTGAGTTAGGAGGAGCTCATCTCGCCTTGGAACAAGTATCTATGCTTGCCGCTAAAGTTTTAGAGGATGCCCGCATAGGAGGGTCTCCTCTAGAAAAGTCTTCTAGATACGTTTATTTTGATCAA
>SAMEA3663006__coassemble_284_pt1 | contig 27832 bp, 35 predicted proteins | sample SAMEA3663006__metabat2_low_PE_018 | metagenome-assembled genome bin SAMEA3663006 (sample SAMEA3663006) | pig gut metagenome | biome: pig gut; feature: pig-associated habitat; material: faeces | place: France | collected 2012 | reverse complement strand
CATTTTTTCTGTGGCACGGAATGCTAAAATTTTGGAAACAATTTCGTGGGCACCCTCTAAAGCCTCTAATACCTCAGCCTTAGTAGACTTTGCTTTATCCACAGGCTCTATTCCTAATCGGTGATACAAGACATCTGCTAATTGCTTGGGAGATTTAATATTAAACTCGCATCCAGCAAGAGCATAAATTTCTTGGGTATAGGCTTCGAGCTCTAGAGATAAGTCCTTATCCAACATGGATAAGCTTGAACAATCTAGAGGCATCCCAGCGCGTTCCATAGCAAATAAAATAGCTTCTAGCGGCTGTTCAATGGTTTCAAAAATGTTTTTGAGCCCCTTTTCTTCTAACTTCACAAACAAATTATTTTTGACATCTAGCAATCGCGAAACGAATGTTCCAAAATATTGCGCAGGGTGCCGAGGAAGACTTTGCACAGGAAGAGAACTGGCCCCCCATTCTTTTGCAAAGAAGGCTGCTTCTTGAATATATCCAGCTTCAACTAAAAGCTTTTGAAAAGAAATTTTTGCTCCTCCACTAACCAAATGTTCCGCTAAAACTAAATCGGCAGTTACGTGAACATCTATTCCGTGATTTTTTAAAGCATGGTTATCCCGTTTGGTGCGGTAACCAAAAAATTTAGTTGTGGCATCCCCAAAAAAGGGTTTAAGTAAAGCGATCTCCTGCTCTCCAACCCCATCTATATAAAAAACTTCACCTTTCCCAGATAAAGCAACTCCATGCACACACAAGGATGGTAAATGCTCTCCAGTATAGGCAACACAATACCCAACTTCACCACCAGCTAATCTTTCTAAAACTGCTTGCAAAGTAACAGGATCTCGCACCATTTGCACAGAAACTGGGCTCTCGGAAATTTCTGTATGCCGAACTAAAGCATTAAACCCATGTTGTAAATAAAATGTGTTCAGCCGTGTGATATCCACATTCTGCGGAGAGAAAAACATCTCTTCAGTTTTCAAAGGAAGCGCAAGATCCGCGTGAAGAGTAGCAAGACGCTTACTTAAGAGAAGAGTCTCAAGCTGCTCCTCTATCATTTGTTTATTTTTCCCCGACAAACGTTGAACATTAGCAGCTAAATCTTCTACCGAGCGAAACTCTTTAAGTAATGCTTGAGCTTTCTTAGGCCCACAACCTGAAACACCTGGAATATTATCAGAAGAATCCCCAACCAAAGCTAAATAATCGGCGATCTGCTCAGGAGCGACCCCAAACTGCTGCAAGACTTCGTCATAGCGGATTTCTTGTTCTTTCCACGGATTAAAAACAGAAACATGCTTATCCACTAACTGCAATAAGTCCTTATCTGCAGTACACACACAAACTTCAAAACCATCTGCTACAGCTTTTTTAGTAACACTGGCAATCACATCGTCAGCTTCTACCCCTTCCTTTTCCAGACAAGAGATCCCGGCTAACTCACAATACTGCTTCACTAGGTTAATTTGTTCAGGCAAATCTTCTAACTGCCGATCGCGATTCCTTTTATAATCCGCATAGAGCTCCTGACGGCTTAATTTATTATTCGGACCATCAAACACAGCAACGATGTATTCGGGAGCGAGATCATTAATTAATTTATCTAAAGAACGGATAAACCCGAATACCGCTTGGGTACTCTCCCCTTTTGGGCCTCTCATCTCAGGAAGGGCAAAATATGCTCGAAAAACAAATCCTGAAACATCTAAAACGAAAAGTTTTTTCATCTGCATCACCCCAGCCTTTAATCCATGTACCACAAAGATTTTTGTTGCTGGTCAGGTAATACTGTCCATTGGAATTTACCTGTCACAAGCGGGCTGTTACTCAAACAGCAGGAAAATCGTTTTAGAAAATGACCAGAGCTCAAGCCAATCACTCGATAAGTGTCTTTGACTCCACCTACTTCGGCAAGATCTTCCAAGGCCTGTTCTTGAGTCAGATTAACAGCATCAACAAGGCTCTCTTCTAACGCCTGTTTAGCAATAAACACACGAGCGCCCAAAACCTGAGTCACACGATCCTTAGACAATTGTGGGCGATTTTTAACAACATGATCCACAAACTGTTCATAAAAGGCGTCGACTATAGCTTGCCGCTCTGCATATTCTTCTTCTGTCCAAGGAGAGAATGGATTTAAAGGAGCTTTATCCTGTCCTGCCGTGAGAATAGCCGTTTCCACCCCATGCCGCTGGAGCCCTTCCTTAACATTAAAATATGGTCCTGATCGAACTCCAATGGAACCAATTAAAGCGCTAGAGGTTGTTCCAATTCGGTCAGCTACGCATGCAACATGATATCCCCCAGAAGCACAAAGCCCCGATACAAAAACGTGAACGGGAATTTCTAATTGCTTCTTCCAGAAAGCAAGAGTTGCGCTCATGCGATCAACTTCAAAAATCTCTCCTCCAGGGCAATCCATTTTAATTAAAAGCCCCTTCACTCTACCTTTATACGGAGCCTCATTTAAGCGTTGCAAAGCAGATTGCAGCCGCTTAGCAGCCCCATTACTAGACATAATCGCATCGTTAATCTCAATGACAGCTAGAATAGGAGAGGTCTTCCCTAGCTCTTGAACCTCTCCCTGAGCATTAGGAAGATTTACAAAAAGAGCATTGTCTCCGGATCCTAAGAACAAAGAAAATACAATAAAGATGACGCTCAAAGCTCCGACAACACCAACAGATAAACCGCAGGTAGATAAAAAACCTTTTAATAAAAATCGAAAAAAATTCTTCATAAAAACCCAAATAAATCTATTAATTGCTTTTCGCATTAGAAACAAAACGGTACTAAAACACGGGGATTATAAAAAGAATTTTTAAATAAAAAATTAAAAGACCTGGGATAAAAATCTCAGGTCTTTTTTCTTGCTAGGCTACAAAGTAGTGACGACCTCTTCTCGCGTTTCAGCCTCAGGAGCAGAGATTTTACCTTCTTCATCCAAAGATGGTTCGTCAGCACTCTTTGCTCTGCTTAAAGCAGCAGTTTTAGCTTCGTACTCTTTACCTAACCAAGCAACTACAAAGATCCAACATCCTAAAGCTAGCAACAAAATAATCGTAATCACATTTAAACTAGCCGCGACAGAAGAGAAGATAATCAAGAGCCCTTGATAAACCAAAGATCCACCAGACTTCCCAACTCTAGAAATTACCCCATCGATGGCAGCTTTCCCATAATTTTTCTCATCGTCTTCCAAGGGGATAAAGGCCATTTCTTTAGTTTGATCAAAATATGTGAATTTAATCGCCCTAGAGAACACATTCTGCATCCCCCCAAGCCAAGCAGTAAGAACCAGCGGGGAAATGCCGAGGAATCCTCCCCAAACCATCGCATCGCCTTTGAAGGCATAGATTGCGCCGAAGAAAAGCGCTCCCGTTATTAACATTGTTAGCGGCGTTACCAAGGCCCCCACAGTCCATCCCCATCGACGAATGCTCTGCCCTGCAGCAAAAACCCCCGTTACAGCAGACACAACTCCGGTAAGGGTTGTAATCCTACTCATATAAGAATTAAATTCTACCCGAGAGGTATAGATTTGACAAACTTGGGCCTTCCAAACAACTTCAAAAAGGTGAATAACAAGATTATAAGCGAGAACAACTATGGCAATTCCCATTAAATAGCGGGAACGAAGGAGAAGAGAGAAAAGACTTTTTGCTTTTGCCTTGGGACGCTTCTTCTCCTTTTTAAGCTGTGCCATAGACATTTCTGCCGCTAATCCATCTCCTAATACCAAAGATTCCTCCGACAACCGATCTAATCTTTGGTATAAATAGAGAATCCCCCCTCCTGCGGCCACAACCAATAAAGTAATATTAAGTAATACTTCGTGCCAGGGATCCACTGCCATAGGGAAGGCAATCAACGCGTGTTTACCTAGCCACAAAGACATCTCCCCCGCAAAAATAGAAGAGAGATTTAATCCTGTATTAATGAGAGCGTAAAAACGCCCCGCTTCACGCACACTCGTAATATGGTTAGCTACCCCCCAAAATAGGGTAGATAGAACAACAGAACTCCATAGCTCAGACATCACATAATACAAGCTATAGCTCCAGTACTGAACCATAACCACGAATCCCCGCACCCCTGGAGGCAAGATAGATTGCAGCTTTGCGGCCAGACCGTTTAGATGCAGCGAATCTCCCATAGGGTAAATCACCGCAGCAAACAAAGCGAAAAAGCCTAAAAAACCACCAACAATAGAGCAGAAAACGGTGCTCCTCGAATAGCGGCGGCTCATCCACCCATAAATCATGGTAATAATAACGGCTCCCGGAACAATCCCCCAAACTTTTAAGAAAGGGATGACTTCCGCTCCTGCCCGAGACCCAACTAGAACTAGCGAGTCTTTCGTGGTTTTTAATAGAGCGTAGTTAAAACCTACAAAAAAAGCTAAAAAGAATAATGGTAAAAATTTAGAGAATTCTGATCTGTGGATGGGGAAAAAGTACCCCCGGAACTTCGAAAAGGACTTCACCTCGGAAGACATATACTCCTTCCTAATTTAATAAATATTGAAGACTTTGGGAAAATAACTCGCGATGCGAAGAAGCTCGCATACTTTTGAACTTTAGAACAACAACTGCTGGACGCTTGGCGATGCATAATCACAAGATTTTTATAAAATCTAGGGAACAAGGATAGCGCACTCGCGGCTAAAATTCAAGCTCTTGATCACCCCCGCCTCCTTCTCTCCTTGAGCAGCTACTCCACACAGTGTCGTCTGTAATCCAGAACCCTCTCTAAAAAATAGAGAGCCCCAACAACCACTAGGGGAGTTAACCAGACCTCTGGGATCCGCATTCCAAGCGTCTCCCCAAACAAAATAAAGAATTGAATAACTGTAAAGATCTTACCAAAAGATAAGGCTCTATAGTCATATCCTTTCCATCCCCTAACCCAGAAGAGGTAAAACCCAAAAAACACCAAGAAAATATCTCTAGAAAAAATCAAAGCAAGATGTGTCAGCCCTAAAGAATTTTCCCAAAATAGGACTCCCACACAAATCAAAAAAAAGATTTTATCTGTAGCAGGATCAAGTATAGACCCTAAACGACTTGTAGCATTGTACCGCCTAGCCAAATAGCCATCTAGAACATCGCTAACCATCGCAACAAAAATGACCAACAGTCTTGTAACTGTTCTCTCCTGGAAAAAAAGAAGAGCTAGCCACACCCTGGATAAAGAAAGGAGATTGCAGAAATGTCTCATAACATTGATTCGGAAGCTTACCTTTAAAATTCTTAGCCTCCAGCGCAATGACACACATTATGCAACATAGACACTCTAAAAGCAAGAAGAGAGTTCCCCACGTTTCTTGCCACTTCCCTCAACTTGTCAATAAAAAATTCTAACGAACAAACAGTTTTGAAAAATCAAAAAAAGAAACGGAAAGAGAGGGATTCGAACCCTCGGTACCCTTTAAGGGGTACGCGTCCTTAGCAGGGACGTACTTTCGACCACTCAGTCATCTTTCCATAGAAACAATCGGTCTACGAACCCGAAGGACAAATCTACACGAGAGGATTTTTTTTGAAAAGCATAAGAGTTTTCCTCTTTTCAAAAGAGCGTTTTTAACTTAAACGGGAAACACTTTTCTTTATCGCCTTTCCTCTTGAGGATATATCACGAGATCCCCTAACCTGGCGCGAGGGATTCATTTACTAATAATAAACACCACCCTCCCACTATGGCAACCCAAACAAAGAAACCCCACTCTCCCCAGCTCATCTCTCTTCCTAATTCTAAGGAATCCGAAATGATCGTGTTAGGGTGTATGTTAACAAACGTGAATCACCTTAACCTGGCGGCCAACCTTTTACAGGAAGAAGACTTCTATTTCTTAGAGCATCGCATTATTTTTCGCGTATTACAAGATGCCTTTAAATCAGACCGTCCTATGGACCCCCATCTTACAGGGGAAGAGCTGAAACGCCGAGATCAGCTAAACGTCATTGGAGGAGCTTCTTACCTCATCACTTTATCCGAATTTGCAGGGACTTCTGCTTATATCGAAGAGTATGCAGAGATCATCCGTTCCAAATCTATTTTAAGGAAAATGATCCAAGCGGCTAAAGACATCGAAAAGAAAGCCTCTGAGGAGCCTCGCGATGTAACCACCGCCCTAGACGATGCTCAAAACCTATTATTCCGAATAAGCCAGACAACCAACCTAGCTCCCTACGTCCTTGTTTCCGATAAACTCAAAGGAGTCTCTTCTGCCAAAGACAAATCCTTTTTACTCGCTTTACAAGAACGTCAAGAAGCCTTTCAAGCTAGCTCCCACGATGCAAACATCCCAACACTTTCAGGGTTTCCTACGCATTTCCTAGATCTGGATAAAATGATTAATGGGTTCAGTCCCTCTAACCTCATTATTTTGGCTGCGCGGCCCGCTATGGGGAAAACTGCTTTAGCCCTTAATATTGTAGAAAATTTTTGTTTTGAAAGCCGTCTTCCCGTCGGAATTTTTTCTCTAGAAATGACCGTAGATCAACTGATTCACCGGATCATCTGTTCTCGTTCTGAAGTTGAAGCAAGAAAAATTAGTGTTGGAGATATCTCCGGTCGCGATTTCCAGCGAGTGGTCTCAGTGGTTCGCCAAATGGAAGAGCATACTTTACTAATAGACGACTACCCCGGCTTAAAAATCACAGATCTTCGAGCTCGAGCTCGAAGAATGAAAGAAAGCTACGATATCCAATTTCTTGTTATTGACTACCTCCAGCTGATCTCTAGCTCCGGCAACTTAAGGAATTCTGATTCTCGCAACCAAGAAATTTCTGAAATTTCTCGAATGCTTAAAAATTTGGCGCGAGAATTAAATATCCCTATTCTTTGTCTCTCGCAATTATCCAGAAAAGTTGAAGATAGAGCGAATCACAGACCTTTAATGAGTGATTTACGCGAAAGTGGAAGTATCGAACAAGATGCAGACCAAATCATATTCCTCCTTCGTCGTGAATACTACGATCCTAACGATAAACCTGGAACGGCAGAGTTAATTGTCGCCAAAAATCGCCACGGTTCAATAGGTTCTGTACAATTAGTTTTTGAAAAAGACTTCGCTCGATTCCGAAATTTCGCTGGATGCGAATTCCCTGGATAAACAAGTTTATTCCAAAAAATTGACCACCATTGTAAACTTCTGCCCATCACTGGTAAAAGCCGGAGATGCACTTTGAGAAAAGCCCGGAGGGAGTCGAGCACATGCTCGATTCCCGAAGGATTTGTTGAAGCTTTTCGAAAGACTTACTTATTATTCTTTGCGTAACTTATTAAGAAGAAAACCATGTCATCTGTTAAGAAAAAACGAAGACTTAAGATCGCCAAACACAAGCGAAAAAAAAGACGCAGAAGAGATCGTCATAAAAACAGATAGTTAAATCGTTTGGGTTTTATGTGGACGTTCCCCGTTGAATACGATGTAATAGTCATTGGCGCAGGACACGCTGGTTGTGAGGCCGCGTATTGTGCAGCTAAAATGGGGGCTTCTGTCCTACTTTTGACCTCAAACTTGGATACTATAGCAAAGCTCAGTTGTAATCCTGCTGTAGGGGGCATTGGTAAGGGACATATTGTCCGAGAAATAGATGCTCTCGGTGGGATTATGGCTGAAGTTACTGATTTATCAGGAATTCAGTTTCGCATTCTAAATCAAACTAAGGGGCCTGCAGTACGAGCTCCTCGAGCTCAAGTAGACAAACAGTTGTATCATATCCATATGAAACAACTGTTAGAGCAGGTTGACGGCTTGCATATTATGCAAGGAACGGCCGAATCTATCTTAGATGATGGCGAAAAGGTTTTGGGAGTTTCTACGAAGGAAGGCTGGGCTTACTCTGGGAAAACCGTCGTTTTATCTTCAGGGACTTTTATGCAAGGGCTCATCCATATCGGCTCCCAGAACTTCTCTGGAGGACGGTTAGGAGATGCTGCGTCCTTTGGACTGTCTAAAGATCTAAAACGGTTAGGTTTCCCTCTAGGACGCTTGAAGACCGGGACTCCTGCTCGCTTGCTATCTTCGTCTATTAACTTTTCCGTGATGGAAGAGCAACCTGGCGACGAGAATGTGTGTTTCGTGCATCGAGAGGAAGCTTTTATTCCCAAGCTCCCGCAAGTTTCTTGTCACATCACTCACACCACAGATAAAACGAAAGAGCTAATCACTAGTAATCTTCATCGTTCTGCTTTGTACGGAGGCCGCATAGAAGGTGTTGGTCCACGATATTGTCCTTCTATAGAAGACAAAATTGTGAAATTTGCGGATAAAGATCGCCACCACATTTTTATCGAACCAGAAGGACTTCATACACAAGAAGTCTACGTGAACGGACTTTCCACATCGATGCCTTTCGATGTACAATATGAAATTATTCGATCCGTGGCTGGTTTAGAAAATGCAGTCATTACCCGGCCAGCCTATGCTATAGAATACGATTATATCCAAGGGAATGTAATCTACCCTTCTTTGGAGGCTAAGATTCTTGAAGGATTATTCTTGTGTGGGCAAATCAATGGAACAACAGGCTATGAAGAGGCTGCTGCGCAAGGCTTGATTGCAGGAGTTAATGCGGTAAACAAAGTCTTACGTCGCCCACCTTTTGTTCCTAGTCGCCAGGAATCATATATTGGGGTCATGCTAGATGATCTCACTACTCAAGTATTGGATGAGCCTTATCGCATGTTCACCAGTAGAGCTGAGCACCGTCTACTGTTACGTCAGGATAACGCAGGCTTGCGACTTGCTCATTACGGACATGCTTTAGGATTGTTATCCAGCGAACGTTATTCCATGTTTCAGGCACAAAAAACTTGTATAGAACAAGAGAAAGAGCGCTTAGAGAAAACCTTTAGAAAATATGGTGATACGGTTGCTTCATTAGCAAAAGTTTTATGCCGTCCAGAAGTTTCTTATCAACAGCTTCTTACAGAATTTCCGGAAGATGTTAAAGATTTAGGGCCAGTGATTAGCGCCTCCTTAGAAATGGAGATCAAGTATGCAGGCTACATCTCCCGACAGCAAGCACTAATCCGTAATATGGAGAAGTCTGAAAATATTGTGATTCCAGAAAATATGGATTACCACAGCATTTCTGCTCTTAGCTTAGAAGCTAGGGAAAAGCTTTCTAAATTTACTCCTCGCACCATTGGATCTGCAGCAAGAATTTCAGGGATTTCTGTAGCAGACATTCAAGTGCTCATGGTCTCTTTGAGAAAAGATGGTCTTTGATTGCGTTTTCGTTCATTACCAAGGGCTCCCTATTTTTAAACAATTGCAGATAGAAGAAGCGTTGCTTCGCAACTCTTCTCAAAACTTTTGTTTAGTAAATACCAATCCTCCAGAAGCCGTTGTGTTAGGTATTTCTCGGAAACCCGAACAGGATTTGTATGTAGAACATTTAAGATCTGACAACATCCCAATCATTCGTCGCTATAGTGGTGGTGGAACAGTTTTTTTAGATGCGGATAGTCTCATGGTTTCCTGGATTATGAATTCTCCCTCTCCCATGCCATCTTCAAAACAGCTTTTGCAATGGACTAGCACCATCTACGCACCCATCTTCCCCTCAGGATTCAAGGTTATAGATAATGACTACACGCTTTTTGAAAAAAAAATCGGAGGGAATGCTCAATACATTCAGAAACACAGATGGGTTCATCACACAACGTTTCTTTGGGATATGAATCCTCAAAAGCTTGCTCGTTATCTTCCTATTCCTCAGATCCAGCCAGCTTATCGTCAGAACCGTTCCCATACTGATTTCTTAACGACTATCCACTCCTGGGTTGATTCAAAAGAGGATTTTTTATCTAAATTACGACACTCTGCAGCGCACAAAATAGTTTGGAAGGAAGGTTCTCAACAAATGATCGCTGAAGCGCTCAGCCAGCCCCACCGTCAAGCCACGCAGATTCTTTGATCCCTCCCTACACAAGTAAAGAAGGAGGGATCAAAATATCCGCAATATTACGCCACAGAATTGACTATTTCCGTTTTGGCAAAGAAATACCCAACTTCAATAGCAGCATTTTCTAGGCTATCGGATCCGTGCACAGCATTAACGCCTATAGACTCTCCGAATAAAGCTCGAATAGAACCCGGAACAGCTTCTTTAGGATTTGTTGCCCCCATCAATTCTCTATTACGAGCGACAGCGTTTTCTCCTTGCAATACCATGACCACAACAGGACCAGAGATCATAAAATCTACTAGTTCTTGGAAAAAAGGTCTGTCTTTATGAACAGCATAGAATCCTTCTGCCTCTTTTGCGGAGAGGTGCACCATTTTCATAGCAGCAATCCGCAGACCAGCTTTTTCAAAAATAGAGACGATCTCTCCTATATGCGCCTTGCCTACAGAATCGGGTTTGATAATTGATAATGTTTGTTCCATGTATTCTCCTTTTTGCCTCTTTTTCGCCAATTCAAAAAGAGTCTCTTAATGGAAGAGAAAAAGAGGCGGTTTACATCACAATCGCAAGAAAACTATAGCTTAGCCAAGCATTTTCAGAAATACCAGAGAAAGGCCCTACCCTTTTCTTAGGGCTACAGGAAGAAGTTCTGCCACAGAAGCATCTTCGGACAATTCTTTTACAGCTTCTGTCATCATGCGATCTGCAGCAAGACGCGAAAACCCGAGATTCATTAAAGCCCCAATCCCCTCTTTAAAAGAAGAAGAGACTGCAGGAGAAACAACAACAGGCTCTTCTAGATAAAGAGGCATCAAAGCGGGAAGCTTTTGTTTAAGATCAACCATTAATTTCTCGGCTGTTTTTTTCCCTATTCCAGGCACAGAAGCGATCGCCTGCACGTTTTCTAAACGCACGATCGAGCATAACTCTTGCAAAGGAAATGTATTCAAAATAGCCAATCCAGTTTTTGGACCAACACCAGAGAAAGAAATCAACAAACGAAAACATTCCCGTTCTGCGCGGGAACTAAACCCGTATAGAATGTGCTCTGTTTCACGAATGACACTATGCACGTAAACAAGCACCTCTTGGTGCATAAGTGCGCGCAAATCCACTAAAAATCGTTCAGAAAGCATAATTGAATAGCCTATACCAAAGCTTTCAATCACAACATAGGCTCCGTCAATATGTGTTAATTTCCCTTTGATATATTCGTACATAGGAGCCTGCTTTATCGATTATAAAAGAGTTTTCTTTAAATTCTGATAAGGAGCTAAATGAGCGTGGCACATAGCTAAAGCAAACGCATCCGCAATGTCTTCATTATCCTCTGCTAAGAGATCTTGTATGTTCAGTAATCTACTGACCATAAGCTGTACTTGCTGCTTAGAAGCATTTCCTTTCCCCACGGCAGCTTTTTTAGCTGTATTAGGAGCGTACTCAAAAACAGCAACATCCTGTAACGATGCTGCCAATAACAATACTCCCCTAGCCATTCCTAGTTTAATTGTGCTTTGAGGATTTTTATGAACATACTGAGTTTCTAAAACAACAGCTTGGGGAGACTCTTGTTGAAGGATTGTGGAAATCTCTGTAAACAACTGTTTATATCTGCGGGATAACGTCTGTTTTTGCGAGAGTTTGATCTTTCCAAAGCTATGCGGATACACTTGATGGCGATTTTCCACTCGGATGAACGCATATCCACAAACCAAAGTTCCAGGATCTATTCCCATGATCAAATCTGCCATGCTCTTCTATCCCCGAGTCTGCTCGTTGTTTTTGCGTTAAGCAGATTCTACACGATAAAGGAAAGCATTGCTAATGAAATTCAGAATCCAACAAGGGGCTGTATTATCAAACCTCTTCTTTTGCCAAAAATCGATCTATTTGCTCTTCAAGCACCCTAATTTTATGCTCGTAACATAGCCTGCGTCCCTCACTAACCTCCATCTGCTGAACACTTTCTACTAAATCACGTTTTAGCTCATCGATCACATCATTTTGATGCCGGGACTGCTGTAATTTTTCCGCTAAACGATTTTGCAACCAATGATTTTCTGCCTGTAATTTGGAAATCTCCTGCCGGCTTTCATCTTCTTGTGATGCTAGCCGAGATTGTAATTCACAAACTCGTTTTTCCCACTCTGCTAAAGCCTGTTCTTTATCTGCAGATTGTACCTGCTGCTGCTGCTCATTTCTTAGCAAATCTTCGCTCATTTTTGTGCATACTCCAAACAAAAGCTGGCAAGTATTCTCCCACTCCATAATGTCTGAATCTTTCCAAAGACAAAACAACTGAAGCATTGAGCGAGAATATTCTTCGTATTGATCAGGAGGGATAAACGAACGAACCTTGCGAAATCGCAACCAAGACAGCAGACGTAGCTTAACTAAAGACCAACGCCACACCAAAGAGATACCTATAGTTAAATAGCTCTCTTCATCTATAAATCAAAAAGGCATTATTGTATCAAGAAGGTGAGAAAAAAAAGATGTGCTCAGAACAAGACTCGAACTTGCACGGGCCAAAGCCCAAGGGATTTTAAGTCCCTAGTGTCTACCATTCCACCATCTGAGCAAAAAATAACGAGGGCCTTTAGAGCCCTCGTCATAGCTTTACAAGAAGTTCTAGCACGCACAACTGGAAAAGCTAGGCCAGATTGTATGTTAAAGTTTAAAAAAAAGCAACGGACTTCTTATTTTTCGGAAGAAATCCTATTCCAAAGGAAGACTGGGAAGCTCCTCTTGAGGTTCATCGACAGGCTTTTCATTTTCCTTCGTAAAAACTACTGAGTCCTCATCAGCCAAGATGGACTCAATGACATTACAGCTTTCGTTCACTAAAGCATTCAAAGACTCATTGAGGTCTGCAGAAGTCATAGGCTGAGACTCTTTAGGTTCTTCCTCTGGGCCTTCAGAAATTAAGCGAGTAGGAGGCGGAATCAAAGCAAACCGACGCTCGGTAGACTCTCCTTCCTCAACAGGAGAAGATTCTTGCAAACATTCCTCAGTAACCGTATCGATCATTTCTTGAGAAGACCCTACAGCATCAGCTATTTCTTTATTATTTCGCCGACGCCCCTGTTTCTTCTTCTCTTTCCACTTCTCATTCTTAAACTCCTTCCGTCTTTCCTTCTTAGACATAGGAGCTGGAGGAACTGCAGAAGGCGTGGCAACAGCAGGCTCTGCAACGACTTCTTCCTCTGGGGAGGTACTTCCTTCCTCCTGAACAGGAACCGATGGAGACACTTTAGGCATTTTTAATAAAGCATCTCGACCACCAACAATCTTAACGCCGCGGTCTAGTCCAACAGCTTTTAGATTAATTTTAGCATCGCGAACTTCTGTAATTTCATAATCCGCTGCAGGAACCAAAAAAGGTTTACAGTGATCGCAATTACGGAAGAAGCTCGTCCCTCCCAAACAGATAACCTCTATAGCCTCTACAACAAAAGGATCCTGGGAAAGGTGTTTTGAATTGCGAATGGATAATTTATATCCTTCTCTAGATGTAATAACAGTCTCTATGACTGGATCTCTTGTAAAATACACGAATTAACCTTTATTTAGAGTTTTCTTGTACGTACTCTAATAAATCTACTATGCGAGTCGCATAGCCTATTTCATTATCATACCAAGCTATCAATTTGAAGAATCGATCATTCAAAGCAACTCCGGCTTGGGAATCAAATACTGACGAATACTCACAACCAATAAAGTCAGAAGAAACTACAGCCTCTTCTGTGTAATGCAGAATACCCTTCATACTTGTATTTGCAGCATGCTTCACAGCTTCGCAGATGGCCTCATACGTTGTTGCCGAGCTCAATTTAACAGTTAGATCTACTACAGAGACGTCCGCCACAGGCACTCTAAAAGCCATCCCTGTCAACTTCCCTTTAAGCTCTGGCAAGCACAACCCCACAGCCTTTGCGGCTCCTGTTGAGGCGGGAATAATATTTTGGAAAGCGCCTCGCCCTCCTCTCCAATCTTTCCGAGAAGGACCATCCACCACACTTTGCGTGGCTGTCGCCGCATGAACCGTTGTCATCAACCCTTCTTCTATACCAAAGTTGTCTAGCAAAACCTTAGCCAAAGGAGCTAAACAATTTGTTGTACAAGAGGCATTGGAAATGATTACATCATTCGCTGCATCAAATTTTTGATGATTAACTCCCATAACAAAGGTAGGGACATCGCCTTTAGCAGGAGCGGTTATCAACACACGCTTAGCGCCAGAAGCTAAATGCTTCGCAGCATCATCTCTATTAACAAACAACCCTGTGCTTTCGACGACAACATCAACATCCAAATCTTTCCAAGGAAGCTTTTGAACGTCTCTTTCTGCCAAGAAACGGATCTTTCTTTCTCCGACAACCAGACATTCATCAGAAAATGTCGCCTGCGAAGCGAAAGATCCGTGAGTGGAATCATACTTAAATAAGTACGTGAGAAGATCTCCTGCGACTAAATCATTAATAGCTACAACTTCGATAGAGGAATTTCGTTTCAGAATTTGTCTTAAAACTAATCGCCCAATCCGTCCAAAACCATTAATCACAATCCGCATGGCTAAATCCCAGGTAGTCAGTGTTTTCGAAAAATTAGCACTAATCTGCTAAAAATTCTATAATACACTTTTGAGCATTATCACCAACCCTATTTTGCAACTTCAAAATGCGCGTATATCCGCCATTTCTCGAAGAAAATCTGGTGGCCAATACATCAAACAACTTCCCAAGGACTCTTCTATCAACATTGTAAGCAGATAAATCGCCCGCCTTAGCCTGACGAGCCTCTTTACTAGTCAATGCATTATATCTGATCATAAGACGCCCAACGGCCAATCTTTTTGCGGCTAAAGTATTTTTCTTGGCTAAAGTAATCATCTTGTCCGCATGACGACGCAACTCTTTGGCCTTAGGTATTGTTGTCTCAATTCTTTCATTGTGAATCAAGGACTTCAACATATTAGCCAACATGCAACGGTTATGCGAAGAAGTTCGACCAACCCTAAATTTTTTTCTAGCGTGTTGCATATCTTTTTTTATCCCTTGGTACTCTTAGTCGACCGAATTTTTTCGGCATACCATTTCATTTTTTCTTTGACATTATCCAGCCCTACGCCAAATTGGCTAAGATCCATGCCTAACTCTAATTTCATTTCTTTCAGCTTATTCTTAATCTCACAAAGAGACTTCTTCCCGAAATTCCTAAACTGTAACAATCGAGGCTCCGGCATAATCACCAGCTCCCCTATCGTTTCGATATTAGCATTAGACAAACAGTTCGTGGATCGCACAGAAAGCTCTATCTCATTGATGCCTAAAACTAATTTATGAAGAATATCGTCTTTGTTTTCTTTCTCTACAGAAATAGCTTCTTCAAAAACGATTCGTTTTTCATCCATTTTCTCGAAAACGGAAAAATGCTTGCTCAAAATTTGCGTAGCAAAGGCCACAGCTTCTTTAGGAGCCACACGACCATCCGTTTCCACTTGTAAGACTAGCCGATCGAAATCTGTATCTTGCCCAACACGGGTATCTTCAATAAAATAATTGACCAAAACAACAGGAGAAAATGCTGCATCTAGGACAATTTCATTCATCCCTCTTTCTTCAAGAACAATTCTCTCAGAAGGAATGTACCCTCTACCGAAGGCAACCCGCAACATAACTTCCAACTGCATAGGGCGAGTAACTGTAAAAATTACGTGATCAGGATTTACAGCTTCAAAGGTCCCTTCTTGCAAAAGATCTCCCAAAGTAACAGCTCTTTGTCCACCAGCCGCAGCTAAATCAGCAGCATCGATGGAAATCGTGGCGTGTAATTTTTGAGAAGCTCTTCCTCCTTCAGCGCCTTGCAAAGGATATTTTTTAAGCAAAGAACCCTTCAAATTCAAAACGATATTGGTCACATCTTCAATGATTCCCTCTACCGCCATATATTCATGTAAAACTCCCGTCATGGAAAAAGAAACAATAGCAGGAGCTTCCAAGCCGATTAATAGAGCACGTCTCAAGGCGCTTCCTAATGTGTGCCCCATCCCTTTTTCTAAGGGATCAGCAACAAACCGAGCTACTCTATCAACGCCACCAACAGCCCCTTCAACGGGAGACATTTTCACCGATTCAGGCAACTCAAATTTGTTATAAAGTAAATTATGTGAATTATCCGACATCCCAAACTCCTTAGCTATAACTACACTCTTCGTCGTTTTCTTGGTCGACACCCATTATGAGGGACGGGAGTTTCATCTCGGATAACAGAAACAATAAGCCCGGAAGAAATCAGAGCCCGTACAGCAGATTCTCGCCCAGCACCAGTTCCTTTCAAACTTACTTCAACCTCTTTCAACCCAGAGCTCATAGCAGTCTTAGCGGCGTCTTGAGCAGCAACAGTCGCTGCAAATGCCGAAGATTTACGAGAGCCCGAGTAACCAACTTTTCCAGCAGAGGCCCAGGAAATCACATTACCAGCAGGGTCGGTTATGGTTACAATTGTATTATTAAAAGTAGCCTTAACATGGACAACGCCCGAAGGAATGTTTTTTACTTGTTTTCTTTTTACGCCTTTTTTTTGCGTTTGATTTTTAACCAAAACACTCTCTCCTAAAAATTATTATTTCTTCTTACCTGCAACAGTTTTACGTTTACCCTTACGCGTGCGAGAATTGGTTTTAGTTCTCTGACCACGGACAGGTAAAGAAAGTCTATGTCTTTGCCCACGATAAGCATGGATGGTAATCAGACGTTTGATGTCAGATTGCACGCGACGGCGCAGATCTCCTTCAACAACATAATCCGACTGCAAAAGAGCGTTTAGTCGACCCACTTCTTCTTCAGTCAACTCTGCAGCTCTCGCTTCTGGATTCAACTGCAATCTAGCAATGATCTCTTCAGAAAGAGCTGGCCCTATTCCATAAATATATGTAAGACTTATTTTTAATTTCTTTTTCGCAGGAATATCTATTCCAATGATGCGTGGCATACGAAGGGCCTCCCTTAAAGTAGTATAAGCATCTTAGGTCAAAAATTGTTATTTTTCAACGTCTTCCTTTGGGGCGATCTTTCTTTAAAACTCCGTCATAACGCCGGACTAAAAGGAAAGCATCTATTTGCTTCATCGTATCCAAAACAACTCCGACTACGATAAGCATGGCAGTTCCACCCAAAAAGTAGCTGACGTTCGCGTCAACTCTTAAAACCCTTCCCAAAATAGAAGGTAATATCGCTACAACAGCTAAAAATACAGCCCCCAGTAAAGTTACCCTGTTCATTGTGTATTCAAGATAGGTCTGGGTTGGTTTTCCCTGTCTAATACCAGGGATAAACGCTCCATTTTTTTTCATTTCAGAAGCTATTTGTTCTGGCCGAAACTGCGTAGCTGTCCAGAAATAGGTAAAAAATATAATAAGCAGCACGTAAAAAATTGAGTAAACCACACTACCAGGAGACAACATCGCGGCTATACGCTTCAACCAGGAAGATTCTGAGGAGAGAAACTGTCCAATGGTAGCAGGAAACATAAGCAAAGAAGAGGCAAAAATAACAGGAATTACCCCCGCATAATTCACTTTCAGCGGAAGATAAGATCCTCCTCCTAAAACTTCTCTTCTTCCAATAATTCTACGAGCATGCTGAACCGGAACTTTTCTCACTCCCTCTATAATCAATACAGTCCCCATAAGAACGAAAACAAAGACTGCACAAAGAATCAAAAGAGAAACGATTCCAAATTCAGAAGGATCCTGAGATCCCAAATTTAATTTATTAACAATAGACCCTAAAACAGAGGGAAACGAAGCTAATATTCCAAGGGTAATGATCAAACTAATTCCATTACCAATCCCTTTATCAGAAATTTGCTCTCCAACCCACATGAGTAAAAGAGTCCCAGTCGTCATCACAACAACAGTTGTCAGATAAAAGACCCAGGGCACGCCAAATAATTTCAAGGACAGCATCGCAGGAAGAACAATTCCTGGAACAGCCAGATTCATTCGCAGAGCAAATTTTGCAAAAAGCAGAGACTGCACGCAAGCAAGAAGCAAAGTGAAAAGCCTTGTCATTCGTCCTAACTTGCGTCTTCCCTGATCAGGAGCTTCCCGCATTTCTCTCTGCAGGGTGGGCATAAAGACCACAAGAAGCTGCACGATGATCGAAGCGGAGATGTAAGGCACAACTCCCAACGCTATGACCGTCATCTGAGCGAAAGCTCCCCCAGAAAAGATATCAGCTAATTGAAACAAGTTTTGGCTGGATCCTAACAGCTGATTAAAATAAGCTACAGCGCGTTCTCCATTAATTCCTGGCACAGGAATAAACACTCCAATTCTACACAACGCAAGCAGAGAAACGGTAAAAAATATTTTCTGTCGCAGTTCGCAAATCGAAAACACTTGTCGCAATGTAGCCATAAACTTTACCCAAAAGTTTTAGTTAAATAGTCTCGATAAGACTTTTTACTCCTTCTGACAGCACTATTGCAGCATCTTTCCAGACTAATTTCTTATCTAAAGCACCCTTAAGGATCACTTTAACACGAGACGTCTCTCTATGGATAACTTTTCGTTGTTTTAAAGTCTCCAAGGACACTTCTTCTCCGTTTTCAAATATTTCATTCAAACGTTGTGTTGCAACTTCTTCACAACACTTGTCAAAGCGTTTGTGAGAAAATCCTCGGGTAGGGACTTTTCTATATAAAGGAACGCCTCCCCCTTCATATCCGAACCGTCTTTTGTATCCAGAACGGCTTCCGTCCCCTTTATGTCCCCGTCCACTAGTTTTACCGTGCCCGGAAGAAGGGCCTCTGCCCAAGAGTTTAGTTCTCCGCTTACGAGGAGAAGAATCTTGTAAACATTCTAACTTAATCATTGATAACGGCTCTCCTTTTCATAATATCATCTTTACAAGAAAGTGTCAGGAGAGCTTTAAAAGCTGCTTTTACCTGATTCATAGGATTATTAGATCCTAAACTCTTTGCCACGATGTCTTTTATTCCGGCCATCTCTAAAATCAAACGAATACGAGATCCTGCCACAATTCCGGTTCCTGGCTTAGCAGGTTTTAACAGAAGCTCCGCTCCATCATGATTAACAAGAACCTCATGAGGAATAGATCCCCCCTCAAGAGATTTGATAGAGACAAGATTTTTTCGAGCAACATCTCCACCCTTACGGATAGCATCCGTTAACTCGTTAGCTTTCGCAAACCCAAAGCCCAAACGCCCTTTTCTATCGCCTACTAAAATAAGCGCAGAAAAACTAAATTTACGGCCTCCTTTAACAACCTTACAACAACGGTTGACGACGAGAACCTTCTCTTCCAGCTGATCTTCCTTATGAGAATTTCTTGATAGCGTCATTATCTAAACCTTCATTAAAACTGTAATCCACCCTCTCTGGCACCATCAGCAACCATAGCTACTATGCCATGATACTTGTGAGCCCCTCGATCGAAAACAACTCGATCTATTTGAAGGCCTTTTCCTAACTCAGCAATTTTTACCCCTAAAGCCTTGGCATTATCTTGATTTTTCTTCGTTAATCCGGAAGTTTTGGAAACTTTAGCCAAGGTTGAGATGGATGCCAAAGTTTTACCTTCAACATCATCTATCAGCTGCACATAAATATGCTTATTTGTCTTCACAACGGATAGCCTAGGCTTTAAAGAAGATCCTTTTAAGGCTTTCCGCACTCTTAAAGCTCTGCGAGCTTTCCCAGAAGTTTTTTTATATAAAGAGCTTTCCATAGTTCGACTCTACTTTACCCTCTATTTTTTACCAGTTTTTGCTGCTTTTCCAGCCTTACGACGTACATATTCGTTCTCATAACGAATTCCTTTACCTTTGTACGGCTCTGGAGGGCGTTTCGCACGAACACAAGCTGCAAATTCTCCAACCAATTGCTTGTTGATACCCTTGATAGAGATTAATGTATTTTTTTCAACAGAGACTTCCAATCCAGCAGGAATAGGCATTTTTGTGGGATGAGAAACCCCGATCGACAAATCTAAAAAGGACCCCTGCACAGCAGCCCTAAATCCGACGCCGATCATTTCTAAGCGTTTCTCAAATCCAATATGGACACCTTTGACCATATTTGCTATTAAAGCCCAATAAAGCCCTTGCATACGACCAGGTCTGTCTACAACGTGAGCTGCAGGAGAAACAAACACCTCATTACCTTTAACGGCAACTTCAACTTCTTTTGCCAGTACCTGTGTCAAAGCCCCTTTAGGACCTTTTACTGAGATTTCATCATTTTGAATAGAGACCTCTACTCCTTGAGGAAGTACAATAGGGTCTCGAGCTTTACGAGACATTCGTTACCGTCCTAATCTTTTAACTTGCTACCAAACTAAACAAAGCAATTCGCCGCCAACATTCTTAGCTCTGGCTTCAGAACCCTCTAAAACTCCTTGGGGAGTTGAAAGGACGGCAATACCCATATTTCCGAAAACATAAGGAATCTTTGCTGCAGAAACATAAACCCTTCTAGAAGGTTTAGACACACGCTTAAGCGCATGAATCACAGGTCTGCGGTCTTCCCCGTATCTCAAAAAGACTCTCATTAGTCTTTTGCGATTTTCTTCCTTCACTAAAAAGTGTGCAACAAACCCATGTTGCTTGAGGATTCTTACAATTGATTCAAGCATTTTACTATGCTCGATATCAATGTACAAATGCTCCGCCATCAAAGCATTTCGAATCCGTGTCAATAAATTTGCAATTGAATCACTCGTCATTCCCATACCGACCTACATCTCCCTTATTGAGCCTTCTTGAAACGTAAGCCCATACACTCTAACAAGGTAAGGCACTCCGCATCGGTTTGTGCTGTAGTTACCCAAGTAATATTCATTCCCTGAGATCGTTTAACGCGATCCAAATCAACTTCAGGGAAAATTTGTTGATCATCTAAACCAAGGGAGTAACATCCTCGCCCATCCCCTTTACAAGAGAATCCTCTGAAGTCGCGAATTCTTGGGGAGACAATATTGCAAAAACGGTCCATAAAGTCATACATACGAACACCTCGTAAAGTGACTTTTGCCCCAATGCCTTGCCCTTCTCTTAGCTTAAATCCAGCGATTGAGTTTTTAGCTCTAGTTACCAAAGGCTTTTGCCCAGAAATAACTGCTAACTCCTCTAAATGAGACTGGAAAAGATTTTTATCTTTTGCCGCCTCAGCAAGCCCCATGCTTATAACAATCTTTTTAAGAACAGGGATTTGCATAACGTTTCCATATTGGAACTTGTCTTGAAGAGTCTTTCTGATCTCTTCAATATACAGTTTTTTTAACCTGCTCATATTAACCCTTTCTTTCTCTTACCAACCGGTATAATGAAGAACTTCCGTCAGAACGCTTATTCCAAAGCTCCCGTCCTTTTTCTGTAACCTTGACAAATAGTCTAGCAGGCTCATTATCAATACTTAAGCGTACGTTGGAAATATGAAGAGGAGCCTCAATATTAATACGCTTCCCTTTAGGATTTTCTTGAGAGCGTTTAATATTTTTTACTCGGACGTTAACTCCTTCAACTACAACTTTATCCTTCAAACAACGCAAAACTTTTCCTTGCTTACCTTTGTCGTTTCCAGCAAGCACATAAACAGTGTCACCGACACAAACACTACGTCTCTTCATACTATCTACCTTTAAATCACCTCAGGAGCCAAGGAGCTAATCTTAATGAAACCTCGATCTCGAATTTCTCTCGCTACGGGACCAAAAATTCGAGTTCCCTTAGGATTGCCTTTGTCATCAATGATTACACAGCTATTTGTATCAAATCTCAGTGTAGAACCATCTTTACGACGAATATCATTTCGAGTCCGCACAATGACGGCTTTAACAACGTCTCCTTTCTTGACGGAACTATCAGGCTCAACATCCCTTACAGAGCAAACAATCACATCACCGACCGTTGCATAACGTCGGCGAGACCCGCCGAGAACCTTGAAACATTTTACCTTTTTAGCTCCCGTGTTATCGGCAACTTTTAACTGACTTTCTTGCTGGATCATAATTGCTAAACCACTACTAATTTACACGTCCGACAACCCGCCATCTCTTTGTTTTAGACAAAGGACGCGTTTCTTGAATTCGAACAGTATCTCCCTCTTTCACATCCAACTCATTATGCGCATAATATTTGCTAGAATCCCTAACTACTTTAGCATATTGAGGGTGCGAGTACACTCTTTCGACTCGAACAACGACAGTTTTTTCCATTTTTGACGAGACAACTACACCGATCTTAGTCTTTCTACGACCTCTCACATCACTAGCCATGGACTCTATCCTTTTGTTCTTGTTTTACTGTTAGAGCGCGAGCAATGCTTTTTTTATACAGAGAAAACTGATGAGTCTTTACAGCTTTATTTTGTAAAGCAGCTTCTGCTCGTAAAGTGAAGAGAGCTTTTTTATTATCGCGAATAAACTCATCCAACTCTTCAGAGCTTTTTCCTCTAAGTTCTGCTAATAAATTCTTTTTTGCTCCCATACTATACCCTTTCTACACGCTTGACAAATCGTGTCCTAATTCCCAATTTCGCAGCAGCTCTTCTCAAAGCATCCTGAGCATCTTCTTTGGAAACGTTCGCTACTTCGAATAAAATACGTCCGGGACGAACAACAGCTACCCAATGATCTGGAGCTCCTTTACCTTTCCCCATTCGTGTTTCAGCAGGTTTTTTCGTTACACTTTTATCTGGGAAAACTCGAATCCAAACTTTCCCTTTTCGTTTTAAATATCTGTTAATAGCAACCCTGCAGGCCTCAATTTGACGGCTAGTAATCCAACCTCGTTCCAGAGTTTGCATTCCAAACTCACCGAAATCAACAAACGTTGCTCCCTTACTCAATCCAGCAAACTGACCTTTCTGCTGCTTGCGAAATTTTGTTCGTTTAGGCATTAACATAATAATTCACACACCCTTATAACCTGTCTGCATTACGCAGCAGCTGTTGAGGCTCCACCTGCATGATTAGCGGCAGGGACGGCCTTCTTTTCACCAAGATTAATCCAAACTTTTATGCCGATAATTCCATATGTCGTCTCTGCAGACGCTGTAGCATAATCAATATCTGCTCTGAGCGTATGAAGAGGCACACGACCATTCTTATACCATTCTGATCGAGCAATCTCAGCTCCAGCCAAACGACCAGAGACCTGAACCTTAACCCCAAGAGCTCCGGCATCCATTACCGATTGCAAAGCTTTTTTCATTGCTCTTCTGAAAGACACACGTCTTTCTATTTGTTTAGCAATACCGTCAGCTACAAGTTGAGCATTTAATTCAGGACGTTTAACTTCAGCAATCTCTACCCAGACATCTTTGCCTGTTAACTTTTTCAATTCAGCCTTCAGAGACTCTACTTCAGCACCTTTTTTCCCGATGACTAACCCTGGTCTAGCCGTATGAATAGTCACTTCAATTTTTCCACTCATACGTTTGACAACAAATCCTGCAGCGCCTTGACAAGAAGGTTTTTTTCTCAAAAATTCCCGAATTTTCACATCTTCGATGAGAAATTTCCCAAACTCTTGATTATTCCCATACCATAAAGATCGCCATTTTTTAGTAACCGCCGTACGGAAACCTACCGGACATCCTTTCTGACCCATACTCTACTCCTACTGCCCTCTCTCGCCAACAATCACAGTTAAATGACTTGTGCGCTTCAAAATAGGGGCTCTTCCCCCTCGACTTTTCGATTTCACTCTTTTGAACATAGGACCAGCATCAACTCGAACTTCAACAACGCAAAGATTCTCTCTCTTTACGTTTGCGTTGGATTCCGCATTTGCAATGGCGCTATCCAAAACTTTTTTAAGATATCTTCCAGCCTTCATTTGAGAAAAACTAAGCTGTTGTTGTGCTTCAATAACACTACAGTTTCTCATTAGCCCTGCAGCCAAACGAGCTTTTCTTGGCTGAACCCGCATATATCGGGCGGTCGCTTTAAACATAATCCGTCTCCTTATGACTTACCCTTTTTTAACGGGATGGCTCTTAAACATTCTTGTTGGAGAAAACTCTCCCAACTTGTGTCCAACCATAGTCTCAGACACAAAGACCGTCAAAAACTTACGGCCATTATGAACTTCAAAAGTGTGCCCAATCATTTCAGGAGTAATCATAGAACGACGAGACCACGTTTTGATTGGAGTTTTCTTCTCCAAAGCGTTCATATCTCGAACCTTTTTGAGAAGGTGATGATCAACAAAAGGACCTTTTCTTAGCGATCTACTCATAATCCCTATTTCCTTCTATCCTTAACTATCCACTTATTACTCTTACGCTTATCACGAGTTTTCAATCCTTTCGTGACTTTACCCCAAGGAGTCTGGGAAATATATCCATTATGCCGTCCTTCCCCTCCTCCGTGTGGGTGGTCCACAGGGTTCATGGCAGTTCCTCGAACGGTAGGACGAATTCCCTTCCAACGACGACGTCCAGCTTTACCATCTACACACAGATTATGATCCGCGTTAGAAACTTCTCCGACAGTAGCTCGGCACATTTCGTTTAACATACGAAATTCGCCAGAAGGCATTTTCAAAGTAACGTATCCAGAGGTCTTGGCAATGATTTGAGCAGAAAGCCCAGCAGATCGAACCAATTTTCCTCCGGATCCTGGTCTCATTTCCACGTTATGAACAGAAATTCCCAGAGGGATGCTCTTAAGAGTCATGCAGCATCCAGCTTTAAAAGGACTTCCTTCTCCAGAAATTACACGATCACCGCGCTTAATTCCCTTAGGAGCCAAAATATAACGTTTTTCTCCATCTACATAGTTCAATAAAGCTATGTAAGCAGAGCGGTTAGGATCGTACTCCACAGAAGCAACTTTAGCTTCAATACCATCTTTATTACGTTTGAAATCGATCACTCTATAATGACGTCGAGCTCCTGCTCCACGATGACGACAGGAAATATGCCCTAAATTATCTCGTCCTCCAGAACTTTTCTTGAAAAAAGAAAGCTTCTTGTTTGGACGAACACTTCTTTTAGAAGAAGACCCGTCTAATTCTCCTTGAGTAGTAAGCTCATCAAAAGAAGGCAGAATCAGCTGTCTTGTCCCGGGAGTTACTGGCTTAAACTTTTTAAACATGTTATTCTTCTCTTCCTTCTTTACTAACCAATAGAGTGGCCATCAACAAAAGTCACAATAGCCTTCTTAAACCCGGCCGTTCTTCCTCTTTTTCTTCCCCGAAGCATTCTCGTAGGTTGAGGTTTTACACAAACCGTATTCACTTTTTTAACCTTCACGCCTTTATTAGCGTAGATCGCTTCTATGGCTTCAGCAATCATAGGCTTAGTAGCGTTCCCTGCAACAACGAACGTATACTTAGGATCTTTGCAATAACTACCTTTTTTCTTGCCTTCTCCGCCCCCGAGACTTAATCCTTCCAGCATTTTAGCCTTCTCGGTCACATAATGTCTTTTGACAACATCATAAGGATCTTTCATGTCTTAGTTTCCCCTTTAATCTTTTGTTGTAGAGACAAGATTCTCGACAAGTACTTCCAAAGCCCTTTCTGAAACCACAATACTTCTTGCAGCGGCAATATCGTACCCACTAATATTTTCTCCGTAAGCAAAACCTCTTACAGAAGCCAAATTTCGCACGCTTAATTTCAAATTCTCGTTGCTTCCAAGATGATCCAACCCATCAACGAATAAGATCCCGCGGCACTCTACGTTGCACTCTTTCAAAAATCTCAAAGCTTCCTTTGTTTTAGGCGCGCTCAAGCTGCCAACAAACACAGAGTTTTCTGCGACAATTAATTTGCCCGTTTGAATTTTTTGAGCTAAAAGCAAACGAATAGCCGCTCTTCTCTCTTTCTTATTGATGCGAATATGTTGATCAAATTTCGGTTTAGGGCCAAAAACGATCCCGCCCCCGCGGAATTGCGGAGCTGCTAAACAACCTTGACGAGCATTTCCGGTTCCCTTTTGTCTAAAAGGCTTTTTAGTGGAGTGGCTAACTTCTGATCGCCCTCTTGTGCAAGCGCTCCACTGACGTTTATTGGCCTGAATGGCCACTAAATAGTCTTTTACTGATTGCTCTTTTCCTTCAGTAAAGAAGGCATCAGGCAAATCAAATTTACCCGACTCTTTCCCAGAAAAATCAAATTTTGATAATAAAACCATTAGGACCTCTACCCCTCTACTCCGCAAGAACGCTTCACAACAACAACGGATCCTTTAAAACCAGGAATTGCTCCTTTAACAAGCATAACTTTTCTATCTAAGTCAATTTTTACGACCTCTAAATTCTTAACCGTAACCCGGTCGCATCCCATATGGCTAGGACGCTTACTTCCAGGGAAGCATCGGCCAGGAGTAGATCGCATTCCAATAGATCCTGCATGACGGTGGAATCCGGAACCGTGGCTTTTTGGCCCTCCTCGGAATCCAAATTTTTTCATAACCCCTTGAAAACCTTTCCCTTTAGAAATTCCGCAAACGTCAACGCTAGACACTCCGTCGAAAATCTCTAACCCGAATTCATCGCCTAAAGAAACAGACTGAACAGCTTCTTCAGAAACAACGACCTCTTTTAAAACACGAAAAGCGCTTCCTCCAGACTTTTTAAAATGTCCTAGAAGCGCTTTAGAGAAACGCTTTTCAATAGTTTTTTCTGGAGCTTTTACTGCATCGGCTCCCATTTGAACAGCATTATAGCCATCTGAAGATGAAGTTTTCAGCTGGGCAACAAAGTTTGGCTCTATGCTAATTACCGAACATGCAACAAGATTTCCATTCTTATCGAAGACATGCATCATGCCTTCCTTTTTCCCTATTAGGCTAAGCTGAGACCGCATATTTAATTACCTTATCACACAACTTGACAACGCTTAATAGACCGCCCTTGGTGCCTAATTACACTTTTAGCAAACGGCCATGCCCTCCACCCTGTACGAGTGATTCCCGCGATAAAAACGCGGCTCCTTAAAGCAAACAAAGGCTGCGAATGGGCAATGGTATATAACCCGCGACATCCACACAAGAGATTTTTCTTGACGCTAAGAAATCCCACACCAAAAATCGCAAAAACAAAGCCTGAAAAATCGTTCTAGGTTTCACCAGTGGAGCTTCCTTGGAATAAAACTTAATAAGCTTATCCAAGAAAATTAAAGGGACAGGTTATCAAAGGAGGGCGATTTTTACAATAAGAAAAGCGAGGTTCTTTGCAGATAAAAAAAGCTGTTTCTAAAAAGAAACAGCCTTTTTCTTGAAAAATTTAAAAAATCTCTTATGCCTTGGACCAGAAAGTACACAACCCGATAATTGCAGCGGATAATGTGCATCCTGCAGCAACGATAGCGCGAATGCCTTGCGTAATTGGCAATGGAACCAATTTGAAAAGGTCGGCGACACATTCTAAGAATTTTTCTATCATGGTAAGAATGCCGTACTTGATACGAGTCAACGATCTGGATTTTTCTCCAGCAATCGCTCTTTGTCGAACAGACTGCTGACACATATCATTATTTGCGCCAAGCACTTCATCTGCTTCACCTTTCAGAATACGGTTGCAGCGCTCCTCGCAATCTGCTCTTTCTGCACTAACATTTAAAGCAGCTCCCACCACAGATGCCGCATGGTTAGCAGCCATAATGTAGCCAACAGAGCTTCCCAACCCATTTTTAGCTTGAGAACTCAAGAATGGTTTAGCAAGAAGCTTGTTGACAAACAGCACTGGACGAATCGCTCCGAAGGTAGTAAGGTAGGTCACCCCTCCGATCATAGCACAAGCATCAGCAGCTGCTCTTCGCCCATGAGTCACACAAACATCTTTCATCAGAAGGTTTCGACCTTTTTCTTCCGGTTTTCTAGCTGCTTGTATGTGAGCGAAACAGCTTCGCGCACTCTGGACCGTTGCCGGTA
>SAMEA3663006__coassemble_277_pt1 | contig 28839 bp, 24 predicted proteins | sample SAMEA3663006__metabat2_low_PE_018 | metagenome-assembled genome bin SAMEA3663006 (sample SAMEA3663006) | pig gut metagenome | biome: pig gut; feature: pig-associated habitat; material: faeces | place: France | collected 2012 | reverse complement strand
CCCACCTAAACACAAGGCAGAGAATACCGGCGCCCACCACTTAAAATAGCAACAGCGCAAAAACGAAAGCGAATAACGCAAAAGACTCAACAATCCCAATCGAAGCAAATGATTTACCGTATATTGCGGAAGAACGTGCATAAGCTTGAATAGCACTTACACAACACTTCCCTTGCATAAAAGCGGAAAGTAACAAAGCAGATCCCACAGCTATACCCATTACGATACCACTGATAGCCGAGACTTTTCCATCCTTAATTGCATCGTTCAATAACAACATAAAAATCAATCCATAAATGGATTGAGATGAGGGCATTGCAGATAGACCGATGATTTTCCCATGTCCTTCATCGATTCGAGACATCACTGCATGAGAAGCAACCCCAGCCATTCCACATCCAATAGCACTACCAATCATTGCCAAAGCCATAGCTAATACAGGCCCTACTACTGATACATCTATCATACCTTTCCTCTACCTAGACAATTCTTATTTTATTCCACAAAGCACACACGGAGTTTTTGGTATCAAAAATTTTGCGACTTTTGACAAACGATTCTTCTCAATGGGTGTAAAAGCTTTCCTCCGCCATCAAAGCTATAGTGATACCATTCTATAAAATTTAGACGGAGACCGTGTATCACACCTCCCATGATAGAAAGTGCGATATTTACAGTGTGCCCGAAGATAATTATCAAAACCCCTACTGCGGGGGAAAATCTTTCGCTCATTACCATAACAGTGTTTCCCACCATAGCTCCAGCCAAACTAAGAGCATACAGTCGTAAATAAGACAGCACATCTGAAAACACTTGGATAACCGCCGTGATCTCATCCAGGCCTCTCAAGCCTCTCTGGATAATCCCACCTAAGACAGCACATCCCAGGCCAATAAAGGTTACATAATATCCTATTTGCCCTCCCAGCTCATAAGGAACATGCAAAGCATAATGAATGAAAGAAACCGCTTGCAAATAGATGGGTAGATACATGTAGGCTCCGCACATGAACACCACCCATCCTATAGAAGAATACCTTTGTCTACAGTAACGCAACATCCCTAAGGACAGATGAATTACTCCTACCAACAAAGCGATTTCCATTAAAATGTTGTCTGTAAATTTATCATAAACAACAGCTTTATATACAGAATCTCCGCTACTCGTCACTTGAGCCAAAAGAAACTCCTCAGGAGTCTTTTTGTCTTTAAGCACAGGATAATCATGTACGAGCTCTTTATAACCTTTGGGCCGCTCCTTTAAATAATAATTAGCTTTCTTCATAGCAAGAAAGTGCGTCAATGAATACTTACGAAAAGAACTCGTATAACTCACTGACATACCGAAAAACGATGTGGTAGCGCCCCCCCAACAAATACAGCCCAGCCCTAACAGGGTAACCATTTTTAGAAAGCGTTTTAGCGCTAAAGAATGTTTTACCTGTTTCCGAGCTTTGAAAGACAAAAATAATGAGGTGGCTAAAAAGACCAAGCCATACCCAGCATCATTAATGATCATCGAAAAAAAGACGAAGAAAGACAAAAAGACCCATAGAGAGGGGTCTTTATCTGTGGATGCCGGAGTATCATAGATATTTACCAAAGACTCCCCTAAAGCTCCTAATCCATGATTCTCCAAATATGTAGGAACCACTTCATCAGGATCGGGCTGCACCCGCTCTAAATAAACTCCTAAACTATCACAAAGTTTTTGTACTGCAGCCAAACGATCTGTGATTACCCATCCCAAAGCACTAAATACTTTGTCATCAAACAGATTTTCCGCACTAGCTTCTGCATGTTGCAAAGTTTGCTCATTGCACTGTTCACACAAAGCTTCTAATAGATCCTCTCGGTAAGCATGTAATTCGCAAACACGAGCTCTTTTCCTACGCAAAAGATTCTGAAGATGCGCCTCTTCTTCTCGCAACTCATTGACAGAACGAGGAGCTTCTATTTCAGTAAAAACATCTTTTGATAGCGAGACGACTCCAATCACAACATAATAATCATAGTTATATGCCGTTGCGAGATAGAAAACATTCTCTTCCTCAATTTCTAAAGGAGCGCCCTCTATATGTTTCTTATAAAAAAAGCGAACAGCCAGACCCGTTTTCAATGTTAGCTCTCGAATTTCTTCGGACGAGAAATTCCCAAGAGGTTTAACGCGAACAATTTCCTTTTCTAGAGCCTTCAAAGAATCGGTGATCGTTGTAATTTCTTGATCAATGTCAAAAATTTCTTGAAGAAGCTGCTCCGTTGTCAAATATCCAGATTTGGCCGCAACTAAATCTTCGGAAGGATATTGATTCGTAAGCACATTAAGCACTTTTAATCCTTCAGAAATCCTGCGAACGTTTTCTGAGTCCTTGAGCTTATTTTTTGCTAAAAATTCAACAGCTCCAAGTTCTCGACACGCAGAGAAAAACTCAGACTTTTTACGTCCAATAAATAGATATTTATCCACGTTTACGCGCATGCAGACTACCCCTTATGCTGCAGAATCTTTTTCTTTGCCATTTTCATTTGCCCAACATCCGTAATACTTCTATCGCTTAAAAAAATAGCGATCTTTTTAATCGTTTGCGAGGTTGTGGGGATCAATTTCTTTTCAAAAAGGTTTACTCGAATAGAGACGCGACGCAACTCTTCTTCCAAAAGGCGCAGTCTTTCTTGAGCGTTTTCAGCGTGCACTTTACTTAAAACATACTCTTTTGCAGAAGCAATAAGAGAATCTACCCAAATAGGAGTATCCAACAACGAATACTCTGGAGAAGACAGCACAACACGTTTCAATAAAGGAACTTCCACGCCAGCGATATTTTCCACATCCTTTTCTAGAATATCTACAGAAAAGCATTGCTCTACAGCATTCGTATAGAGAGGTATACTGAAAAGCTCTGCAAAAGCATACATCCTATCTCGAGCCAGTTCATTAGCCGCCAAGCTTTCTGCTGCTAAACGCATTGCAGACTGCACCTCGGCCTGCAGCAAGGCTTTCTTTAACTTCAATGTAGGCAGGTACATACCCAAAAGATTAAGCTTCTGCTTCTCTGCTCGGTATGCATTTTTCGTTAATTTTATTTGTGAAGACATGCTTTTGGCCAATATTTCTGAATTAACTGCTCTTTAATTCCGACTTCCTCAGAATGAAAACTCTGCGCCAAAATTTTCCAGCCAATATCCAAAGCCTCTTCAAGAGGGATATTTACTTCTAGGCTCATCAACCGTGTCTCAAACAGCTCAGAAAAGGATAGTAATTTTTTATCCCAGTTAGAAAGTTTGAAGCCCATAGACATTCGTTCTGCAGATTTTCTAGAATCCGCGTAAAGACGAATCAAAGCATTCGCTAAGTCCCCGTGGTCTTCTCTAGTTTCTTTTCCAATAACCAGCTGTTTCAATCGAGACAAGGAGCCAAAAGGATCTATTCGATTATCTTTCAGGTAAAACTGTCCTTCCGTAATAAAGCCAGTGTTATCTGGAACAGGATGTGTAATATCATCCCCTGGCATCGTGGTCACGCTGATTAAAGTAATGGACCCCCCTTGGGCTATATCTACAGCTTTCTCGTAACGCACCGCGAGATCCGAATATAAAGATCCTGGATACCCTCTATTTGCGGGAATTTGATCCATTGTAATGGCAATTTCTTTCAAGGCATCAGCAAACGCAGTCATATCGGTTAGCAGAACCAAAACATTTTTCTTTTGTTCTAAAGCAAAACGCTCTGCACAAGCTAACGCTATATCTGGAATTAACACACATTCCACTGGAGCATCGACTGCTTTATGAATAAACATTACACACTTATCCGCGAATCCTAAACGCTGAGATTCTTCAACAAAAAAGCTGTAATCAACAAAAGTTAATCCCATACCTCCAATGATAACAATGTCAGCATCCGTCTGAGCAGCAATACGCATCAGCAATGCATTATGATTTTCTCCTGAAGAAGAAAAAATGGGAATTTTTTGAGATTTCACCAAACAATTGAACATATCAATCATCGGAATGTTCGTCCGCACCATTTCTCGCGGCACAATACGACAAACAGGATTAAAGGAAGGTGTTGTAATAGGTATTGGCTCTCCAAAGCATACATCTTCATTATCAATAGGTTTGCCCGTCCCATTGAAACGTCTTCCTAACAAAGAATCGCCGTAAACTACCTCCATAGGCCGCCCTAAAAAAACCACTCGGTCTCCCGTAGACAACCCGGAGGTTCCTCCAAACACTTGCAGAGTCACTTTTTTTGCATCAAAACGCAAAACAGAAGCGTACGACGAACGCCCATCAGCTCTTTCAATTTGTACTAATTCACCCAGAGAGGCCCCTTCAGCCTCTACAGTAATCAAGTTCCCCTTGATATCCGTAATTCTTGTATATATTGTTTGCATATCTACGCCGTCTGCACCATTTTGCTTTCTAATAGTTTATAAATCACTTCGAGGCTTTTCTGATATTCCTCCGAAAGAAATTTTTGACCATTCAGCGTCTTAATTTTACTCTGAAGCTCTAAAAAGAAACTCCGTGCACTATCTGGACAATCAAAACAAAATCTTGAGCTGAAAATATGGTTCATTAAAGAAAACAGCTCTATTTGACGATCAAATGGGCAATAACAATCCACAGCATCGAAAGCATTTTGCTGTAAGTAACAGAAATCGTATAACTCAGATTTCAAAAAGATTTCCATATCTTCCATAGAAATCCCTTCTTCTCCAACGACTTCTATTCGCTTGCCAATTTCTGCTCCTTCTTCCAAAAAGCGAGAAGCCTTTTTAACAGAATCCCCCCACCCAGGAACTTTTTTCTCTAGAATCCCTGCTACGGAATCTAAATATTTAGACCATGAAATCATAGGATCGATAGATGGATACCGTCTTGCATCTGCTCGAGCTTTTGAAAGACCGCAGAAAGCTCCGACAACAGACAATGTTGCTTGCGTAACAGGCTCCTCAAAATTTCCTCCTGCAGGAGAAACTGCTCCACAAATAGTTAAGGATCCTTCTGATCCATCTTTCATTTTTACAGCCCCGCCTCGCTCATAGAAAGCTGCTATTCGAGATGCTAAGTAAGCAGGGAAGGCTTCTTCTCCTGGGATTTCTTCCAATCGCCCCGAAATTTCCCTTAAAGCTTGAGCCCATCTAGAAGTCGAGTCTGCCAATAACAAGACGTGTAGCCCCATCTGGCGGTAATATTCCGCAATGGTAATTCCTAAATAGATAGACGACTCTCTAGCTGCTACGGGCATAGAAGATGTATTACAAATAATACAGGTTCTATGCATCAGAGATTGTCCTGTATGCGGATCTGTTAAATGAGGAAACTCTTGTAAAATCTCTACAACCTCTCCCGCACGTTCTCCACAAGCACATAAAACCACAATATCTACAGCAGCATACTTAGATAGATGATGCTGTAACACGGTCTTTCCTGCACCAAAGGGCCCTGGAGTACAAAAAGTTCCCCCCTTCAAAACGGGTATTTGCGTATCCAATACCCGTAAACCAACATCCATAATTTCATGAGAAGGAACCTTTTCTCCTTCTAAAAAAGCCTGTTTGATGGGCCATTTCTGCACCATGGTAAACTCAAGCTCTAAGCCTGATGCGCTACGCCCCTTAGCAATAACGGTATCCACGGTATAATCACCCGAGGAGATCACCCAGGTAATCGTCACCTCTTCAAAACAAGAAAAAGGAACCATGATCTTATGATCAAAACGCCCTTCTTTTACCGTGCCCAGCACATCTCCTCGAGAAAGAACATCTCCTACCGAAGCCTTTTGCGTATAAGCCCATACAGTCTCTCGACAAATGGCATTAACATACTCGCCTCTTTTCAAAAATAAGCTCGTATCTGCCAACACTTCCAACCGGTTTTGCAAGCCATCGAAAATACCTTGCAATAAACCGGGCCCAAGTTCAGCTTCCAACAGGTGCCCAGAAAAAGTTACCAAGGCTCCGCGAGAAATCCCTTGAGTTTCCTCAAAAACTTGGATTTTAACCTCATCCCCCGCAACTTCGATAATTTCCGCCTTCAACCAAGTGCTATCCACGCTGACATAGGCCACTTCTCCTTGACGCACATGCCCATCAAAATGCACCCGCAATAAATTTCCGTAAGCCTCTACGACATAGCCTTGCGTCGTTTGTTTTGAAGTTGCTACCATCTGATTCCTTTCTCCATCAAATCAATCAGTTCTTTCCCTTTTTGAACACTCGCCCAACTATTACGAATGGCCATTAAATAAGCTGTTACCCGAGAAAGAATTGCATCTGTGTTAAAGTATTTGTCTCGAGACATCTCTTCTACTTTATGAAACTCATAAAGAGAGAGAGTTTGATTTAACATGTGCGGAAGACGCCCATAATCTCCTAAAACATCTTTCAGCTCAAAAAATTCATCAGGGAGTTCGTAATTAGGAGAGTCTTTTTGCATCAACACATGCAAAACAACAGGATTCGAGCTATCCTCATCCCTAAGGACAAAAGACACATCTTTTTGCATTACCCTAGCTCGAAAACCTGCTAAAATGATTCTTAAATCCTGCTTAAAACGAAAATATGTTCTAAGAAATTCCGAAGGATAATTTTGATAATGGTCTAAGAAACCACTAACCAGTTCAGAGAAACTTAATAAACGTTCTTGAGAAGTTTTATATCGCAGTAAAAAATCTTTGAAAAAGTCTTCGAATTCCCATTCATCAGACCACATTTGCAATCGCAACAAAGTTTCTACATTATTATTTGTAACTGTCCCAAAAGAAAAAGGAATGGACTTCCCAGCCCAGAAAAAGGCAAAATTTTCAAGATCGAAAAAGCGCCGTAATATCACATAAGACTTCCAGTCCTGCTCCGTAAAATTCAGCGCTAATAGATCATTGATTTCTTGAAACGAGTAGAGAGGAGGAGATTCTGGTTGTTGCGGAGAAAGAAAGGAAGACAAAAAATAATAATTATTCATAACGCGCTCTCGCAACCTCAACTAAAGAATTCTCAGGATAGAACCTTTTCAGATATCAGTCTTCTTTTCTCAACACAACGATCCCAACAACATAGCTCCTCACAACAAAGATTCTTTAGTTAGTCTGAAAAATCATCTCTCGAAAATCTTTCTGTAAAAATCTAGTCAACAAATCTAGCAAAGCTTCTGAGCTAATATCTAAAACCCAATTGCGCTCGTCCACTTTTAATTGTGCTCCCCCGGAGAATTTTCCAATTGATACACTCTTTTCTTTGAGTTTAGAAGTAATCTCTTTCCCCAGAACCTCATTAACAGCCCGAGCCGATACATGTTTTCCTATACAAGCAGAAAGATTTCCAGAAATTCCCTGTGTTTCTACAGCCTGTACCAGGGCCTGAACCAGTTTAGCACTTACTTGCGGATCAGCAGCGACCCCATCTAACCATTCCCTTAAAGATTCTTTGAAAATCTTTGTTTCCACGGCTTGCTTTAAATTTTCTAACGAGCGCTTTCCTGCTTGTATCAAAGCAGCTTCTCCCTTTTTTAAGGTTTGATCAGCCGCTTCTTCAGCAGAACGAATGATCCTTTGCGCTTCTTCTTTTGCTTCTTCCACAATACGCTTTGCTTGCTCTCTTGCATTATGGACAATAGAACCGGCCTCTTCCTCAGCGGGTTTCAAAGTCTCCTCTCGCAAGGTATCGCATATTTGCTTCAATTTATCCTGAGCGCTGAGATCTGCCATATCTGAATACCAAGAAAAACAACGTTTATCTTTTAAAAAAAATCAATTATGATTCGGTTAACCCCAAAGGTTAGATCATAATAACGTTTAAAATCAACCACTAATCCTCTATGAAAAGAGTTATTTTTTATTCTCTTTTGCTTATCAGTTTTCCGTCTATCCTTAAGGCTTCTCCAGAGAAAAAAACTCTTTCTAGAGCATCTCAATTACGCGAAAAACGAAAAGAATTCCTTCATGTTTCTGGCAAACCTGTTCCTCGTTATGCTTTAAAAAAGCGAGCTTTAGAAGCAAAAAAAAATAAGCCTACCACAACATGGGTGACCTATTCTAACTCGAAATATTCATTCCTTATTCCCAATACATGGCAATGTATCGATGATAAAACACAACTTCCAGAAAAACTTGATGCTTTGTTTATCGGGAAAGGTACTGGAGGGTTAACTCCAACAATGAATAGCTCCCATGAAATTATTCGTAAAACAGAAGAGGCTTACATTCAGGAGATTTTAGATTATCATCGAGCAAATGAAATGACCTTGGAATCTTCTATTTTCACACACATCCAGGCTTCCAGTGGCAAGTTCACCATCATTAAAACAGAAAAAAACACCTCATGGGGGAGAGTCTTCTGCCTTCAAGGAGTTTCTGTTATTGATCACACGGCATACATACTTACTAGCACATCTACTATAGAAGACTATCCTAACGTCTCCCTTGCTCTTTTGAAAGCAGCCTCTTCTTTTAAACTCTCGGAAAAAGAAGAGGCTGTCCGCGGCGATAGTATTCTAGAAAAAGCTTTGCAAGATATACAAAACGGAAAATAGCGAAAAGCTATTTATGATAGAGAACTTCTCCTCGTAAAGAATCAAAAATAAATCGAATCTGTACGATTTTTCCTGCTAAATTCAAATTTAAAAAAACAGGAAAGCGAGAGAACAGCAGCTGAAAAGGCACCTCTACACTCTGACCATGAACAGAAACAGAGACTGCAGCATTTCCCAAAATAGACCGAGCCTCATAAATTCTTAAACAAAGAGCTGAAAATCGTCTGATAGCATCACACATCTCAGCATCGAATACAAAAGAAGCCTCGCAGTAATCACATACAATACAATTTTCTAAATCCATTACAGAAAAAGCAATGTTTCCGTCACAACAATGTGGACAAGAAAAACACAAAGCCCGCTTCTCTTTTTCCATGATACCCTTTCTATTCAACGCCACCCCAATCACAATTATAAAACTACGCTTCTTGAGCAGCGATCTGTCTAATAAACTCGGTAACAGCGGATTCTAAAATTTGAGTGTCTCCAGAAAAGATTCTGATCCCCTCTGCTAATTTCTCTGTTGCCATAGCATCCTCGTTCATTAAGAACCGGAATACGCTTTCAGAAAGTTCTACAGGTTGAATATCTAATTTTTTAGCTTCTTCAACATTTAACTTTCTTTCAACAGGCTGTTGTTCTTTTTTTAATTCTTCTAATAATTTGGGAGAAACCGTTAGAAAATCACAACCAGCTAAAGCCAAGACCTGTTCTTTCGTTCTAAAAGAAGCAGCCATAATCTGTGTCGGGATATCAAACTTCTTATAATATGAATAGATATTCACAACTGAAGCTACTCCAGGGTCGGCCTCAATAGAGTACCCCTCAGCTCCATAAGCAGCTATCCACCAATCATAAATCCGGCCAACGAAAGGAGAAATTAGTGTCACTTTTGCTTTTGCTGCCGCAATCGCTTGCACAAGATTGAAAATCAAAGTGACATTACAAGCAATCCCTTGACTTTCTAACACTTCTGCTGCGCGAATCCCTTCCCATGTCCCAGGAATTTTAACTAGCAAACGCTTTCTATCTCCTCCCATTTTCTCAAATAACTGGGACAAGAAGATAGCCCGCTGAACCATTGCCTCCGTGTTAAAAGAAAGTCGAGCATCGATTTCCAACGAAACTCGACCCGGAACATGTTTTAGAATCTCAAGACCTAAATTTACTTGAATTTTATCTAGAACAAACGTGAGAGTCTGAACATCATCACCGTTTTGTCTGATCCCCCAAGAAATGGCCTCCGTCAACATCGACTGATACTTAGGCTCCTGAGCGACCTTCAAAATCAAAGAAGGATTTGTTGTAGCATCCTGAACTCCCAGCGTCTTAATTAAAGCAGGATCCCCAGTATCTCCAACAAGAACACTCCAAAGCTTAAGCTGATCGAACTGGCTAGACATAAACACCTTGTCAATTTTTGACTTTACGCGAAGCCTACCAAAAAAAATGATACTATTCAAGGGGGTTGTGATCCACTTCCCCCCTCTTTTTCAAGTTTTTCTGGCAAATCCTTAGCCTGCTACAGACTCGAACTCGCTATCAAAATCAAAGACCAAGTCTTCTTGTTCTTTCTCAAGATGTTGCTTAATACGCTTATGCGTATCAAATCCTGTACCACCAGGAATCATATGTCCCATGATCACGTTCTCTTTGAATCCTAGCAGATAGTCTGTCTTACTGCTGCAAGCAGCATCTGTTAAGACCCGTGTTGTATCTTGGAACGATGCCGCAGAGATAAAGGATTCTGTTCCCAAAGAAGCTTTAGTAATTCCTAAGAGTACAGGAACCGCCTGGGCTGGTTTTCCTCCATCCTCTTCCGTACGGCGGTTTTCTTCATAAAACTCCTTCTTATCTACATCCTCTCCGAACAACAAGGTTGTATCACCCGGATCAGTAATACGTACTTTTTGCAACATTTGACGAACAATAATTTCAATATGTTTGTCGTTAATGTCCACACCTTGTAAACGGTACACTTCTTGCACTTCGTTAACCAGGTATTTCTGCAATTCACGAACCCCGCAAATCTCAAGAATTTCGTGAGGAACAACCAAACCGTCTGTTAATTGTTGACCTTTGATAACATTATCCCCGCGTTGCACAATCAGGTGTTTGGTCAAAGAAATAAGATGTTCCTCTTCCATACCTGTGATCTCGTCACGAACTACAAGGATACGCTTGTTCTTCTGAATACCCTTAAAGTCCACGACTCCATCAATTTTTGCAATATCCGCAGCATCTTCAGGCTTACGAGCTTCTACCAACTCTGCAACCCTAGGTAAACCACCGGTAATATCCTTCGTCTTAATCGCCCCTCGAGGCAATCTTGCTAATAGCATTCCAGGAGCAATACGTTGACCCTCTTCAACAGAGATAATCGCTCCGGAAGGAATGGCATACGTACCGACCAATTCCTTCATGTTAACATCAGCATATATAGCAATCTGAGGATGTAGCTCTCCCCTGTGCTGTTTCACGATCAACTCAACAAGTCCTGTGTTCTTGTTCGTGACCTTCTCTGTGGATACCCCCTCCACCAGATCTTCGTAATGAACAAACCCAGGCTTATCGCAGATAATTGGAATATTATGCAGCTCCACCTCTGCGATTCTTTGTCCGGCAGTAACAGCAGCCCCATCGTTAACCAAAATTTTGGCTCCCAATTCCACAGGGAATGTTGCCAAGCTCTCGATAGACTTCGTGCTTAAAAGCTTCTTGTATTCACTTAAACTTCGACCTTCATCTCGAACTAAGTGCAAAGCTCCCATTTTGTTTAGAACAAGGCTATTTCCTTCTTGGTCTACCACAACACGTAAGTCTAAATAAACGAGGATTCCGTCACAGTCGGCAACAATCTCTGGAGTTGAGGATGTTGCAGCAATCCCCCCAAGGTGGAATGTTCTCATTGTTAACTGAGTTCCAGGCTCTCCAATGGATTGGGCTGCAATAATACCAACAGCTTCTCCTAATCCAATTAAACGGCCATTGGCAAGGTTCAGTCCATAACATTTAGCACAGACTCCTCGACGGCTCTCACAAGTGAGCGTAGAGCGAATCTTCACGCTTTCAATACCAGCATCATCAATGGCTTCAGCTTGAGAAGAGGTCAAAACGTCCCCTGCATAAGCTAAAACATTGCTTTTATCCCCTGGTTGATAAACGTTTTCCGAAACAGTTCGTCCATAAATTCGATCTTTCAAAGGCAACAGCTCTTCGGAACCTTGACGAATAGTCGACACTTCAATGTGATTAAGAGTACCGCAATCTTTTTCGGTAATAATAACATCTTGAGCAACGTCCACTAAACGACGAGTCAAATACCCAGAGTCTGCAGTCTTAAGAGCCGTATCCGCTAATCCTTTTCTTGCTCCGTGAGAAGAAATGGAATACTCAAGCACAGTTAAACCTTCTCTAAAGTTAGAAGTAATTGGAGATTCAATAATGGCTCCATTAGGTTTAGCCATTAACCCTCGCAAAGCTCCTAACTGTTTCAACTGAGATTTGTTTCCTCGTGCTCCAGAATCAATCATTAGGAATAACGGGTTATGCTTACTATTCGTTTGCTTCCTAATTTCTGCATATAAAGCGTTCGATAGAAGATCGGAAACCTCTGTCCAAATACTAATGGTCTTAGAATGACGTTCCCCGTCGGTAATAATACCATCTTCATATTGTTTCTTAACGACAGCAACTTTCTCGTAGGCGTCTTTCAAAATTTCTTTCTTGATCTCTGGGATTTTAACATCTTTCAATCCCATAGAAATCGCTGCCTTCGTAGACTGCGTGAAACCTAAATCCTTCAAATCATCCAGGAAACGCACCGTGGCCTCTAAGCCAACTTTCTTATAGCATTGTAAAATCAATTCGCTGATACGTTTACTTGGCATGCTGTAGTTTTGGAAACCAAGCTCTTTAGGAACAATAGTATTGAAAAATACACGACCGGGTGTAGTTTCAATAATTTGACCATCAATTCGAACTTTAATTCTTTCGTGGATATGAATTCCCCGTCCTGTTTCATCTCGGCGAGAACCACATATCTCATCCTTAAGAATAAAGCCTCCGGCATTCAAAGCTCTAAGTACTTCTGTCTCATCTTTAAATACCTTAGTTTTCCCTCCATGCTCTTCTGGGAAATAAGTCGGATCCGCCATCAAGTAATAAATCCCTAAGGTCATGTCCTTAGAAGGCGTTGCAACAGGTTTCCCTGATGATGGCAAGAAAATGTTATCTGGAGCCATCATCAAAACTTTAGCTTCTAACTGAGCTTCGATGGAAAGCGGTACGTGAACAGCCATTTGGTCTCCGTCAAAGTCCGCGTTAAACGCAGCACACACCAATGGATGAACTCGAATAGCTTTACCCTCAATCAATACCGGCTCAAAAGCCTGTATTCCTAATCGGTGCAAAGTAGGAGCTCGGTTCAGCAGAACCGGATGTCCCTTAATAATTTCTTCAAGGACATCCCAAACTTCAGGAGCTCCTCGTTGAATCATTTTTTTGGCCGAACGGATGGTATAAACGCTACCCTGATCTTTTAAGCGCTTGATAATAAACGGCTCAAACAGCTCTAACGCCATCTCTTTAGGCAGTCCGCATTGATTAAACTTCAACTCTGGACCAACAATAATTACGGAACGACCGGAATAATCCACCCGTTTCCCTAATAGATTTTGTCGGAAACGACCATTTTTACCTTTTAACATCTCTGATAAGGACTTAAGAGGTCTATTTCCAGCCCCCATAACAGGGTGCCCATGACGCCCATTGTCAAACAAGGCATCAACAGCCTCTTGTAACATTCGTTTCTCGTTACGAACAATTACCTCTGGAGTTTTTAATCGTAAAATAGCCTTCAAACGATTATTTCGATTAATAACTCTACGGTACAAATCGTTCAGATCAGAAGTCGCAAACCGCCCACCATCTAAAGGCACTAAAGGACGAAGATCTGGTGGTACGACAGGAATATTTTTCAAGACCATCCACTCTGGCCTGTTCGAAGAAGATACAAACCCTTCCACGATTTTTAAACGCTTAGCAAGTTTCATCCTTGCTTGCTGAGACTTGGTTTTTCTCAGGCGATCTTTAAGCTCTCCCAAAAGACTTTCTAAGTCTTCTGATTTCAGAAGATCGTAAACAGCCTCCCCTCCCATTTTGGCAACGAAAGCATCTTTACCCCATTTCTCAACAACTTCTCGATATTTTGCATCGTTAAGAAGTTGTTTTTTCACCAAGTCTGTATTACCTGGATCAATGACGACATATTCTTCGTAATAGATTACGCGCTCCAAATCTGAAGCTGTCATCCCTAAAACGTTTCCGATTCTAGATGGGGTTGTTTTGAAAAACCATATGTGAACAATAGGAACAGCCAACTCGATATGTGCCATTCTTTCTCGTCGCACCTTAGAAAGCGTAACTTCTACCCCGCAGCGATCACACACAATCCCTTTGTGTTTGATTTTCTTGTATTTACCGCAATAACATTCCCAGTCTTTGGTTGGGCCAAAGATTTTTTCACAAAACAGCCCCCCTTTCTCAGGTTTAAACGTGCGGTAATTGATCGTCTCTGGTTTCTTAATTTCGCCACAAGACCACTTGTCGCGAATAGTCACATCTGAAGCAATCCCAATTTCTAACTTATCAAACAAACCTTCTTTTACCAAGGCTGCATCGTCTCGAGAACCTTCTCTGAACATTAACTTATCTCCAACAAGTGTTTTTTAAGCATCTACTAACATAGGGCGAACATCAAGCCCTAGACCTTGCATTTCTTTAATCAAAACATTGAACGACTCTGGCGTTCCAGAACGAAGTAAGTTTTCTCCTTTAACGATGGACTCATAGATACGAGTTCTTCCTGACACATCGTCAGATTTCACGGTTAGGATTTCTTGTAACATATGAGCTACCCCATATGCTTCTAAAGCCCATACCTCCATTTCCCCGAATCTTTGTCCCCCCATCTGAGCTTTTCCTCCAAGAGGCTGTTGAGTAACAAGAGAATAAGGTCCTATAGAACGAGCGTGAATCTTGTCAGCAATCAAGTGGCTCAATTTGAGCATGTAAATGTATCCAACCACTACTTTGCTGTCGAAACGCTCCCCAGTTTTACCATCGAACAAATACGATTTACCATCTTCAGGTAAACCTTGTTCTATCATCATATCCCAGATACGCGACTCAGGAAATCCTTCAAAGACAGGAGTTTTCACGTAGATACCAGCTGTTTTTGCAGCATATCCTAAATGCGTCTCTAGCACCTGACCAAGGTTCATTCGAGAAGGTACCCCTAATGGGTTTAAAATCATTTGTACCGTCTCACCATTTGCTAAGAAAGGCATATCAGCTTCTGGAACAATCTTAGAAACAACTCCTTTGTTTCCGTGACGTCCAGCCATCTTATCTCCGACTTGTAGTTTTCGTTTAGAAGCAACGTAAACCTTAACTTGTCGGATTACCCCGTGGTCTAAATCAGCATCACCTTCTTTGATGTGTTCTGCTTCAGTTTTATAATTTACTTCCAATCGTTGAACGGCTATCTCGTAACTAGAAAGAATGTCTTTCAAAACATCATACATATCACAAGGAGCCATGAGCAAATCAACCAAAGGCTCTCTTTCCAAAAGCTCTATAGTCTCTTGATCAAAGACCGCTCCTTCTTGGACTAAAATGTCCGCAGATCGACGATGAATGATTGCAGCAGGAGCTTTTTCGTTAAGCAATAAAGCTCCTAATTTCTCTCTATGCTCTAGTTTCAACTGAGCAAGTTGAGCCTTATACTCTTTCTGCAAATCTTTAAGATGTACAGCTTCTTCAACCAACTCATCATCACTCTTGGATAAGCGATCTTTTCTACTGAACACCTTGACATCCATCACGACCCCTTCTGTGCCAGGAGGAACCGTTAAAGAAGCGTCTTTTACATCTGCAGCTTTTTCACCGAATATAGCCCGCAACAAACGCTCTTCAGGAGCCAGCTCTGTTTCCGATTTTGGAGTGATCTTTCCAACAAGAATATCGCCGGGTTTAACTTCAGCTCCAATACGAACAATACCGTCCTCTCCTAAATTTGCTAGGACTTCCTCTGAAACGTTTGGAATATCTCTTGTAATCTCTTCTTTACCAAGTTTCGTGTCTCGAGCCGTTAACTCAAACTCTTCTATGTAAATAGAGGTATACGCATCCTGTTTAATTAATTTTTCAGAAATGATAATCGCATCCTCAAAGTTATATCCGTACCAAGGCATAAAAGCCACTAGCACGTTTTTACCAAGAGCGAGCTCTCCCTTATCCGTAGCAGGTCCATCAGCCAAAACATCCCCGTGTGTAACCACATCTCCGACAGAACACAAAGGAGTTTGATTAATACAAGTCCCAGAGTTTGATCTTAAGAACTTTTTGAGCTGATATTTATCCTTAAGGGTTGGATTATTTTTCTTCGCGACAACAATCTCATAACTGTCGACGTATTCAACAACCCCATCTTCTTGAGCAACAATAATAGCCCCAGAATCTTTAGCTGCACGTCCTTCTAATCCGGTCCCAACAATAGCAGCCTCAGTTTTCAATAAAGGCACCGCTTGCCGTTGCATGTTTGATCCCATAAGAGCCCGGTTAGCATCATCGTGCTCCAAGAATGGAATCAGCCCTGTGACCACAGACACTAGCTGTTTTGGAGAAACGTCCATATGCGTGACAGTACTTGTATCAGCCTCAAAAGCTTCTCCTTTGTACCGAGCCCAGCATACAGGATTTTTAAACATATTGTATTCGTCAAGCTCTGCAGACGCCTGAGCAATAACACAATCTTCTTCCACATCTGCCGTCATATACTCGATTTCATCCGTAACGATACCGTCACGCACTACTCGATAAGGAGTCTCAATAAATCCGAATTCATTGATTTTAGCAAAAGAAGACAGCGAAGTAATTAACCCGATGTTCGGGCCTTCAGGAGTTTCAATCGGACAAATTCTACCATAATGACTTGCATGAACGTCCCGAACTTCAAAACCAGCCCTTTCCCTGTTTAATCCTCCTGGTCCCAATGCAGACAATCGACGCTTATGCGTCAATTCCGCAACAGGATTTGTTTGGTCCATGAATTGAGATAACTGGGAACGACTGAAAAAGTCTTTCAAAACGCTAACCAGCCCTTTAGCAGAAATAATTTTCCCTGGAGTCAAAGTATCGGAAGAAAAATCAAAAAGATTCATTCTTTCTCGAACTATTTTCTCCATTCTGGCTAGCCCGGATCGGCAATGATTCTGAATCAATTCTCCGACAGACCGAACTCTTCGGTTAGCCAAATGGTCGATGTCATCAATAGAAGTCTTCTCATCGCCCATTCGCAAACGAATTAAATATTTCAAGGCCCCGATAACGTCTTCTTTTCTCAAGGTTACCTGAGATAGCGTTTCATCATCTAATGGGAAGCCTAATTTTTTATTTAATTTATAACGTCCAACTCGACCTAAATTGTAACGTTTGGCATCGAAGAAGAGCCGCATAATTGTAGAACGAGCATTAGCAAGAGTTGCTGGCTCTCCTGGTCGTAATCTGCGATAAAAATCTTTAAGAGCAGCTTCATAAGAATCTGTAGGGTCTTTTGCTAACATCTTAATGATAGGATGGTTTTCATCAGCCCCAACAGCAATTTTCAGAGATTGTACCCCAGCATCCAAAATGCGTTTTAACATAGCTGTGCTGAGTTTCTCTCCAGCTTTTCCATACACCAAAGAAGAATCTGCATCTGTGACATTATCAGCCAAAACTTTTCCAACTAAAGAAACAAAGTCTTTTTCTGAGTGCAGAGCACGCTCTTCTACAGCAAAAAATTCTTCAATGATATCTGCGTCTGTTGAATATCCTAGAGCACGGATAAACGTCATAGCCAAAATTTTTCTACGACGTTTCTTTCTATCAATATGGATATAAATAAGATCATTAATGTCAAAAACAGCTTCTAACCAGCTTCCTCGATAAGGAATAATTCTGAAAGAAAATAGCATATTTCCTTTAGAATGCTTCTCCTGCTCAAAGTTGATTCCTGGCGAACGGTGAACTTGAGAAACGACGACTCTTTCCGCACCATTGATGATAAAGGTTCCTTTATCAGTCATGATGGGAATAGTTCCCATATAGACTTCTTCTTCCTTAATTCCAGTTTCATCTGTCAAACGGAAACGTACTTTTAAAGTAACGCTATAAGTAATTCCTCGACGAATACACTCTTCTGGAGAGTATTTAGGCACTCCTAAGTTATAAGAGAGGTACTCTAAAATCGTAGCTTCATTATAAGATTTGATAGGAAAAATTTCTCTGAAGACTTCTTCTAAACCAATGTTTTCTCGTTCTTCAGGCAGCTTCCCAATTTGAAGAAACTGTTTATACGACTTGATTTGAACTTCGACAAGATTAGGAAGATCTAAAATATCTTCTTTCTTTTTGACGCTGACCCGCTCCGGGCACTTGAACATGCGAGCTCTCCTAAAACTTTAAGACTTTTGGCGATATCATTTCTCCATCTAGTTTTTTATGATCACTAAATAGAAATATGACAGATGTTCTCCATCTAGGACAAAACAGGCTCATCCACTATCGAGAGATTGTAGATTCCCAACAACTCTGCCCGTTCGACAAACATTATCACCTTGATTTCACTAAGAAAAAATCATTGCAACAGAAACACTCTGCTTGCGATGCCAAACACTAAAAGTTAAGTCCAGACAAATCCGTTAAGATATACCGGAAACTCTCCTGTGTTGCTAAATGAAAAGAGATGCTCGCAGAAATCCCCCCAAGCATTCTCTTTTCCATAACAATTACAGTCCTTTGGCAACAGCCTTAGCACCGGCTTCCTGTAACTTCTTAACAGTGTCTTCTGCATCACTTTTAGAAGTTTTTTCTTTAACAGTTTTAGGTAAGCCTTCAGTCATTTCTTTAGCTTCTTTTAAAGCTAAACCAGTAACTTCTCGAACAACTTTCAAGACTCCGATTTTTTTATCAGCAGGAACGTCTTCCAGAATTACAGCAAACTCTGTAGGCTCTGCAGAAGCAGGAGCATCACCAGCAGCAGCAGCACCAGCAACAGCTACTACAGGAGCGGCAGCAGTAACGTCCCACTTTTCTTCCAACAATTTTTTAAGCTGAGACAATTCAAGCACCGTCAAGCCGCTCAACTGTTCTACTAAAGTTTCCAAACTTTCTGTTGTCACTTTGTCACCCTTATTTTTTAGAATGTTAACACTACTCTTGAGTTTTTTCCGCTTTCTGGTCGAGACAAGAAATAACACCAGAAAGAACCGAATTCATGATTCCTACAACTTGAGACATAGGAGCAGCAATGAGCCCAACAACCTGCTGTCTTAATTCTTTCATAGAAGGCAGTTTAGCAACAGCTTCAACTTCTTTCCCAGACAAAGAAGCATTATCTATTCTTCCAGCCAGAAAAACCAGAGAATCATTATGTTGTTTATTAAAATCTAATACTAGCTTTGCAGCAGATACAGGATCGCCATAGGAAAATACAACCCCGAGGTGCCCTTCACTATCCTCAGGATTCATCTCCATTCCAGAAGCTTCTAAAGCTTTAAAAAATATTTTTTTCTTCAAAACTTCAAATTCAGCAGAGGCCTCAGAAAGATTATTTCTGAAATTTCTGGAATGTGCAGCAGTAAAACCCTGGTATCTTAATAAAATAAAACCTTGAGAAGAGGTTATCTTTTCTTCAACCTCGCGAAGCAGCAGCTTTTTCTCTTCTTTCATTTTTCCTCTTAAACTTAGAATTATAACGCTATCAACTCCCTAGTATCCACGGAAACACCAGGCCCCATGGTCGAGGAAATAGTGAAATTAATTAAGTATTGTCCTTTCGCGGTTGCAGGTTTAGCTTTAATCAATGCCGCACACAAAGCCTCGACATTTTCCTTGATTTGCACGTTATCGAAAGAAAGTTTCGCAACACCCACGTTGCATACACCTGCTCGATCAGCTTTAAATTCAATTTTACCTTTTCTTAGCTCCGAAATAGCTTTAACTACATCGGTCGTCACAGTGCCAGCTTTCGGAGTAGGCATAAGATTTCTTGGTCCCAAAACTTTTCCTAGTTTTCCGACCTCTCTCATCATGTCAGGGGTAGCAACAGCAACATCAAAGTCAACCCAGCCCCCTTTGATTTTCTCTACTAAGTCATCACTACCAACAAAGTCTGCTCCAGCTTCCACAGCTTCTGCAGCCTTATCCCCTGCAGCAAAAACCACGATTCGTAAAACCTTACCCGTACCGTGAGGCAAAGAAACTGAACCACGAATCTGCTGATCGCTCTTTCTAGGATCAACTCCCAGTTTAACAGACACATCAACCGTTTGATCAAAACGCACAGCAGGACACTGTTTTAAAATATCTATCGCCTCACCCAAAGAATATGGTTTTGTGAAATCATATTTCTCTTGGATACCACGAATGCGTTTTCCATGCTTTGTCATAATTATGCAGCTCTTTAACTAATTACTCTACATCTACACCCATGCTTCGGGCAGTCCCTTCAACCATCTTTTCGGCAGACTGTAAAAGAACAACATCCATATCTTTCATCTTTTGCTCAGCAATCGCCGTAATTTGTGATCGAGTCAACTTACCTACTTTATTTCTATTAGGGATCTTAGACCCAGACTCCAACCCTAAAGCTTTTTTGATCAATGAAGAAACAGGAGGCTGTTTCATCACAAAAGAAAAAGTTTTATCTGAATATACAGTGATTACTACGGGAAGCAAATCACCTGGACGATCTTGAGTCGCCGCATTGAACTCCTTACAAAATCCCATAATGTTTACTCCTGCAGCACCTAAAGCAGGACCGATCGGTGGAGCTGGGTTAGCTTTCCCTCCAGGGATTTGCAATTTAATGATTTTAATGATTTTCTTATTCGACATATTCAGCTCTACTCTACCTTAGTATTCCTCTCAAAAATGAGAGGGAAAAACGAAAAAGTTAAATTATAAGAACAAGGAGAATAAGAATACACAGAATTTCTTATTCTCACTCACTTTCTTGTCCTGGAACGACTTCTTCAACCTGCCAGAACTCTAGATCATCAACGCGAGTCTCTCTTCCAAAGATGGAAACCATGACACTAAGCCGTCCTTTATCATGGAACACTTCCGAAACCACCCCAACGAAGTTAACGAAAACTCCGTCATTAATTTTAACCTGGGATCCCACTTCGAACTTGTGTTTCTGGACAACTCCAGATTTCTTCTCTTCCAGATCTGCTAAAATATTTTTTACTTCTTCTTCTGATAAAGCTACGGGAGCCCCTCCCCCCAAGAACTCAACTACGCCCTGTGTTTTTTTCACATAAGACCAAGATTCATCGGTTAAATGCATCTTAACTAAAAGATACCCCGGCCAAATATACTTCTCAACGATCTTATGTTCGCCCCTTTTTACCTCCATAACATTCTCCGAAGGCAAAATGATTTGCTGAATAAAATCAGACATTCCTGAGGCTTCTTTAAAATCTTCTAAAGACTTTTTTACCTTCTTTTCTTGAGCCGTAAAAACTTGGACGACATACCACTTAAACATGAATCAACCAAAGAAAAAGCTTGTTACTTTACCTAACAATGAAAGAGACTTTCGAAGAGCCAAATCCACACAATAGATAGAAAATCCAAAGCCAAAAATACTCATCAAAGCAATTTTGACATATCTTTTGAGATCTCGCTTAGTCACCCACTCAATCTTCTTAATTTCTTCTATAAAATTACCCGCAAAAGCAGCCTGTTTTTTTGCGAGAGACACTCTCTTAAGAAAATTTTTTCGTTGATCCTGCCCCATAAGCGAATTCTTCTTTCCGTTACCTAATACGAGTGCGGAGGGATTCGAACCCCCGACCGGCGGCTTTGGAGGCCACTGCTCTACCATCTAAGCTACACACCCAAACAGCAAGACCGCTCACAAACAAGCAGTCTTGCCATCACATCATTTAACTTATGCAATGATCTGAGAAATAGTTCCAGCACCAATCGTGCGGCCACCTTCACGGATAGCAAATCTCATTCCTTCTTCCAAAGCCACAGGACTAATCAGTTGCACTTCAAATTCAACGTTATCACCGGGCATAACCATCTCTACCCCTTCAGGCAAAGTCACCACACCGGTAACGTCCGTTGTACGGAAGAAGAACTGAGGTCTATATCCTGTGAAGAAAGGCTTGTGACGTCCGCCTTCTTCTTTTTGCAGAACGTAAACAGCACACTTAAACTGTGTATGAGGTTTAACGCTGTTTGGTAAGCAAACGACCATTCCTCTTTCAACATCATTCTTACCAATACCTCTAAGGAGCAACCCAACGTTTTCCCCTGCACGACCTTCTGGGAGCTCTTTTCTAAACATTTCAACTCCCGTAACAATCGTTTCTTTTGTTTCTCTGAGCCCGACCAACTGAACCTTATCAGAAACTTTAACAACGCCTCGCTCAATACGTCCAGTCACAACCGTTCCTCGACCAGAAATAGAGAACACGTCTTCGATAGGCATTAAGAAAGGCTTATCAATTTCTCGTTCAGGCGTAGGAATATTATCATCAACAGCCTGCATTAGCTCTCTAACTTTTTCGATATAGGCAGGATCTCCTTCCAAAGCTTTTAAAGCAGAACCTCTAATGATAGGGCATCCTTTATATCCCTTTTCTTCAAGGAGTTCTGCTAATTCCATCTCAACCAAGTCAACAAGCTCGGCATCTTCTTCGGAAATCATATCAATTTTATTGAGGAAAACAACGATGTAAGGAACCCCAACCTGTCTTGCCAAAAGAATGTGCTCTTTAGTTTGAGGCATAGCTCCATCCGTCGCAGAAACGACCAAAATAGCGCCGTCCATTTGAGCCGCACCAGTAATCATGTTTTTGACATAGTCGGCGTGACCTGGGCAATCCACGTGAGCATAGTGACGATTAGGAGTTTCGTACTCAACGTGGGAAGCGTTAATTGTAATACCGCGAGCTTTTTCTTCAGGAGTGTTGTCAATAGAGCTATAATCACGAAAATCAGCCAACCCATCTCCAGACAACGCACGCGTAATAGCAGCTGTCAACGTAGTCTTACCATGGTCAACGTGCCCAATGGTCCCTATGTTGATATGAGGCTTATTACGTTGAAAAGTTTCTTTTGACATCTCAAAATTCCTCAAATTAAAAATTAGTTTGCTACCGATATCTTTTGCCCAGAATAGGAATTGAACCTACGACCACTTGCTTACCATGCAAGTGCTCTACCACTGAGCTACCTGGGCTTAACGCAAAAAAGGAAGCAACCTAACCAGCTTTGCAATTTTCCGCAGTCAAATTTTCAACTGCCCTAACCAGCTTCTCAACCACAGACAAAGTGGCGCAGAATACAACGGAAGACAAGCTCGGTCTAAACGCGAGCATAGTAACTTCAGAGGCAGATTATTATCAAGCGTTCCTCTTAAAACTGCGCAACTTTACTAAAAAAATTAAAAAATAGCAAAACAGATCTACCGATGTCTGTAAACGACACGAGCTTTCGTCAAATCATAAGTAGACATTTCGACGGTCACGCGATCTCCAACCAGCAAGCGGATATTGCTCATACGCATTTTCCCACACAAATGTGCGGTAATAGGAACCCCGTTCTCTAGCATTACCCTAAAATGCATTCCGGGCAACAACTCTTCCACTCTACCTTCCAGAACGATCGTATCTTCTTTTTTTGCCATTCCCAAAAAAACCTAAAAAACATTCTATCTCTCGACTCCAGAATCAAAATAAAAATAGACTTAGACGACCATCAAAGCCGCCACACCCGCCGTTCTCTGGAAACTCGAGAGAGCGATTATATTGACTAAACAGAAAATGTCAAACAACTTGTCAAAAAACAGAAAAAAAAGTATCCTGCAGTTCTTCTCACGCGCTTTCATCGCTATAGCAAACAATTTTTTAATCTGTTTACAAGCAAGAACCGGATCCTTTAAACTTGGCTCACTTAAACTCAGAACTCCCGCAACACCCCCTCTTTCCTTTTTCGAGAGAAAACTCTATCTTCTGTTTTAGAGAAATATTTTGAGATGTTCCAATCTCCTACCAGAAAATCCTTGCCTCAATTTTAAAAGTAGATAGGCCATGGTCAAAGCCGTTAACTTCTCGTTATCTTCTCTTGGCGACACGTTGCCCCCAACTTTTTCTGGAAGAGCGCCCTATAGCACTTCCTTCAAGGCTCCAAGAGTACCCGGGTCTTTTTCTCCAGTTGCTCTATCAACTCTTACTCCAGAGTCCACTCAAAGCAAAAGCCGGGCACGCGCCGTAGCGAATACTATTGGAGATTTCTTACAAAGAAACTGGAAACACTTGCTTCTGTATATTCTTGCCTGGTCCCTTATTTTAATCTGCCACAGCTCCGTGGCTGTTGTTTTAAGCATTTGGTTGGGAATCGGTTTTGGAGCAGGCGTGATCTTTGGCATAATTTCTGCCAATTTCCTGGACAAGCAAAACAAATATCCCCAACTAAACAGCTTATGGAACATTACAAACCACGGGCTGCAACAACTGGATGCCAATGGAACAAGACAAGTTCTTCTTGCCACGATCATCGCATCTATTTCAGCGCTTATCTATGCTTCTCCTCAGGCAATAGGTTTTATTATAGGAGCTTTCTTAGGGAACCAAACAAGCACTATGGCAATTTATAGCCGCCGCTTCCAATCGGGGCCAGGGTATATAGCTGACCAGAAGCTTTTCGAGAAACAGGAAAAGCAGATTCGACAAGCCATTGCACAGTGCCGCCTGGTTCGCAATCAAATGATTCTGCAACAACGCTTAGATTGGTTACAAAAACGCTGTTCCCGCTCCCACGTTGCGTCAACAAAAACAATTACCATCCGCCCCCTCACCGGCCGCATTTCTTTACCTGAGGACTTAGAAGATGAAATCGCACATCAAAAACCGAAAACAGCGATCGCTTGTCTCGATAATAAAATTTCTCAACTAAACCAAATGCTTGTACAACTTTACGACAGTCCTACACGAGTTATTGAACAATGACACACAACACTTTTCCCGAACATAAAACTTGCCTAGAAAAACAAGAAAGAGCTTTGGCTCTTCTTTTCCCTAAAGATTTCGTTAAAGATACTTTTTACAAACAACTGATGCAAATTGGTCGCTCAGCAAAGCCTTTCCCAAAAGAATTTTTAACAAAAGAACATTTAGTTTTAGGCTGCCAAAGCGACCTCTATCTTCATAGTGAATTCAGGGACAACGCTCTATTTTTTTTCACTTACACCGAAGCTCTGATCTCTTCCGGTATTGCAGTACTGTTTTCTACCATTTATTCTGGAGAAACCCCTGAAACCATTCTGACCTGCAAGCCTCTGTTTTTTGAAAAATTAAGCAAGCATTTGTCTATGGGAAGGTCTCGTGGAGGAGAATCCCTTTTTCTCAGCATGCAACGCATAGCCGTTCAACATCTAGCTCAAAAAAGCGATTAGCTAAAAGTACCCTAATCAAGCAAATCTCCCCGCCCACCATATAAACTTTAATTGCCTCGACGAGCATTTCTTGTGAGCCGGAACGCTGTGTATAAAAAGTATAACAACATAACTCCACACCATATCATACGCACTGTATTCAAAACTCGAGCAACATTGTCTGGCGCCGTATTATTTCCTGAAGGGAAGATGTCCCTCACCGTGCTATTCCCAGAACATCCGGCCGTTGTGTTAGCCACACTCACAACGCTCGACATGTTTTGCAATGCAGTCGTATTGTTACAAGAAACGGTCCTACATTCCTCTGGCAGTCTTAAGCTAAATCCGTCCACCCCGATAAACATAAGCTGTACCAGAGCGCCACACACAACAGATATAAGCTCCACTGACGTCCCTACTGCAGCATGTTGCCTAGAATCATATCTGTCATTCCGCCTTGCTCTGACTAAGGTTCTGTCTTGACCATTGGATCTAGAAAGCCTATCCCTCTCTTCCCTATACAAAACAGGGGTTGTTAATCGCATCCCCAGTCCTACCGCTCTGTCCCACAAGGAGGGAAAATACCGTGCAGCACAATCCAACAGAAGCACTGGCGTGAGCGTAAACTCCTTCCATAGTAGCATGTTCCTTACACAGGATGTCCGCGGATCATTTTGAACCACTAAACTGAGTGTAACTCCATAGTCACCGCTTAATTCAACAACCCCCATTAACCAACCCCAAGACGCAAATAGTCTTGCCATCATCCGCAACCAACGCAAACGCTGCGCCCTATCAGGACTATTTGTACACAGTAGAAAAATTTCCGCAGAAACACCTGCAACATAAGAAGCCGTATACCCCGCATCCAACATATTCAAAACAGAAGGCGTGTACGCAACTGCAGCTTTTACCGAAGTTATCGAGTGTCTGAATAGCGTAGTCAGCAAAAGAATCAATCTTACATAAGGGATTGGGAAGGGGTTCCCAGAACGCACTGAAGAAGTCATCTCCTGGCTCAAGACGGATTGCAAACGAGCAAACGCACAACTTTCCTCCGAAGAAACCACTCGGACAAGCTGTAAACGCGAAGAGTCTGAAGAATCACTGACAGGAGAACTCTCTGTCGATAACGAGGTTAAACCCGTAAGACACAAGAGCTCCATTCGCAACGCAACTTCAAAGCAAGAATCCCAGACTTCAGGAACAAAATCCTGCGTGTAAGGAGAGAAAGGAATTTTTGAAATACACCCCGCCCGCTTAGCATCTAAAAAACCGCTAAGATCTAACAATCTTTGATAACTACAAGGACTTAAATAAAAATGTCTATTAGGAGCTGAGGTAACAAAAAACGAAGGATCTAGCCCCACAACTCGAATACGACTCAACCACTCCCGACAAGAAAGAAGCTGAAGCGCTCGCTCTACAAAAAGCCCTCCATTACCACTATAAAGCTGAAGAAAACTACCAGACCCGCTTCTTTGAAAAAACCTACTCCAGGCTCTTAATAAAGCCCTTACCGTTGGGTGATTCTCAGGAATCGAAGAACATTGCGATAATCCTAATCCTCTAGAAAGCAGCCAACAAGCCCTTCCTCCTGAATTGGGGATCGCCGTCACTGGCCGACAAAGTATTTCACTCAACCGAATACTATCACCCCAAACACTGCGGTTAGTTAAGCCACTCGAATTCACATAGGCCACTTCCACAGCTGATTGCAAATCCTCATCATCTTCATCACTAAAATCGCAAACACGAACTCCGCAGACTCTGTCATCATCAGAACTAGCAGCCATTGATAAAGACTCTAAGGAAGAAGACTGCCCTCCCCCACCAATCAGAGTATCCACCTGTTCTGCTGTAGACTGCACAGGAGAAGTTGTGGACAAACTCTCTGTTGAAGAAGTGAAACTACCAGACTCCGTTTCACTCTCTTCTTCTATAGTCAGATTACAACACAAATTCCTATTATCATTTGAACATGGACTAGACATAATGATTCCCCTTAAAACGCCCCCCTGGGATTTTCAAAAAATTTCTAGAGCTCTACCAAGTCTTTAGACATTGCAGAGCTTATGATTGAGCCCAAAAAAAAAGCTCTTTGCCAGACCTAGAGGTCCAACAAAGAGCTTTTCTATATCATCCACAAACTACTACTCTAAGCTCTGTTCCAACCTCCGTTTATTGTACGTCCGTAGACAAACGAGACCAAACACGCAGGAATGGTATGCATGCATTGCGAAGAAAAAATAATTTGCGAATAAACGCGTCCGCAAGAGCACTTCTGCGCTCTCACCCTTGGAGCCAAAGTAGTATCACTTTTTAAACCTAACGCGTTCATTTTCCAGATTTTTTGATATTAAATGCGGAAATTTTATCCATTTTAAAGAAAAACCGCAAGTGCTTCTTGCTCACAAAAACATTGACTATCAACGCCCTCCCCGGCGAGCTTCTCGTACCAATCGGAAGGCGGCGTACAGAAAATATAACAACAACACCCCTACCCAAATCATACGAATAGCCGCAGCAACGGCAGCGACCCCTCCATCCCTCACATCTTGCGCATAACTTCCTATGATAGGAGGGAAAATAGGTCTGGGCCTTGTTGAATTGTCAGAACACACAGCGGTCTGATTAGGGACTATCGTCGTTACATTCGAGCTAGGCAATGCCAAGGCTGTCGCGTTTGTGCAAGGTTGAGACCGACAGTGCTCTGGCAAACCCAGCCCCCAGAAATCTACCCCTTCAAACATTAAAAGGATAATCGAATCAGCTAACATCGCTATTAACTCCGCAGACAACAAAACAGCTCGATACTGCCGATTAGAAAATCTTCTTCTTCGACTCTCCTGCTGAAGAGGTATTAACGCAGATGCAGACTCTATTTCCTGCTCTTCCCTATACATGGCCGGAGTTGTTAATCGCATTCCCAAGTTTTGAATCCGTCCCCAAATACTAGGAAAATACCACTGAGACAGCTCTATCGCCGTTACAGATCCCACTGTTACAGTAAACCACATAAGCAACTGTATTTGGCAAGGACTATCAGAACCTCGTATCAGCAGCGAAACGCTTAAAATGCCGCTATACACTAACTCCATAACCCCCGCTGCCCATCCATTGGCAGATAATAGTCTCGCAAGCATTCGTAATAAACGGGTACGTTCCGCTGTTCGCGGTTCATTCGTACAAAGCAAAAAGATTTCTCCTGTGGTTTCTCCCGCGTATGCAGCAAGAAATGCGGAATCTAAAACGTTCCCGATAGAAAGTCCATCGTATTGATAGGCGGTTTTTATAGAAGTAATGGCATGACGAACCAACGTGTGTACAAGAAAGATCATTCGAAGAGAAGGAATAGGGAAGACATTCCCTGATCGAACAGAAGACGTTGTATCCGCTCGTAAAACAGCCTCTAAACGAGAAAAAGCCAAACTTCTTTCAGAATCTACTATTCGAATTAGCCGTGCATCAAAGTGTCGGCCCCCTTGATTTAATACATTCTCTCGCGAAGAAAAGCCAAACGAAGCAATCCCTGCTAAATGCATAAATTCAAAACGCAAAGCACATTCATAACAAGCATCCCAAACATCAGGAACGATACTTTGCGTATAAGGAGAAAAAGGCACAACGGACACTCTATTGGCGATTCTTGCTTGCATCAGACCACTAACGTCTAATAGCCTACTCAAGCTGCCTGATGTCATATAAAAATGGACATTGTGTGTAGATCGAACGAAAAATGAAGGATCGATCCCCACAACTCGAATACGACTCAACCACTCCCGACAAGAAAGAAGCTGAAGCGCT
>SAMEA3663006__coassemble_266_pt1 | contig 30231 bp, 23 predicted proteins | sample SAMEA3663006__metabat2_low_PE_018 | metagenome-assembled genome bin SAMEA3663006 (sample SAMEA3663006) | pig gut metagenome | biome: pig gut; feature: pig-associated habitat; material: faeces | place: France | collected 2012 | reverse complement strand
GACTATACGCTTTGCTAATACGTTATTTGAATCTTGCTGGAACTCTCAATATATTGATCACGTACAAATTAGTGTTAGCGAATCCATTGGCATAGGATCTCGGGGGAACTTTTTTGAAAAATCTGGGATGCTAAGAGACATGGTACAGAATCACCTGATGCAGTTACTGTGTCTGCTCACCATGGAGCCCCCTTCCGAGTTTTCTTCTGAAGAAATTAAAAAAGAAAAAATTAAAATTTTGAAAAAGATCCTTCCTATCCAAGAAGAGAATGTGGTTCGAGGCCAATATGGAGAAGGAATTGTGCAAGGCGTTTCTGTCTTGGGTTACCGAGAAGAGGAAAATGTTGACCCAAACTCTTTAGTGGAAACCTATGTAGCCTTAAAACTATTCATAGATAACCCTCGTTGGAAAGGGGTCCCCTTTTATTTGCAAGCAGGGAAGCGTCTTCCTAAAAGAACAACAGACATCGCAATCATCTTTAAAAAGTCTAACTATAACTTATTTAATGCAGAAAGCTGCCCTTTATGCCCGTTAGAGAATGATTTATTGATTATCCGCATTCAGCCAGATGAAGGGGTTGCTTTACAATTTAACTGCAAAGTCCCTGGGACAAATAAACTCGTGCGCCCAGTAAAAATGGATTTTCGTTACGATAGTTATTTTAATACAGTCACTCCAGAAGCTTATGAACGATTACTATGTGACTGTATCCTTGGCGACAGAACTCTTTTTACTAGCAACGAAGAAGTTTTAGCATCTTGGGAGCTTTTTTCTCCTTTGTTAGAACAATGGTCCAAAGTTCGTCCTATTTTCCCTAACTATGTTGCAGGATCTTTGCGGCCTCAAGAAGCTGATAAACTCTTATCCAGAGATGGAAGAGCCTGGCGCTCTTATTAATTTTTTTGCAAGAGGTTATATATACATGGCTACCCTTATTAGCCTAAATGATGCGAATAGAATGCTTATATCCGAATCTCAAGAAGATTTTTTACAAATTGCTTGTTACGATTGGATTTCTACGGCAAATAAAGCGATTCATAAACGCGGAGCTTTCTATGTCGCCCTTTCTGGAGGGAAAACCCCCTTACAAATTTTTCAAGAGATCGTTAAAAAGCGCGCAGCCATTTCAGACTGTTCGAAGATCTTTGTTTTTTGGGGTGATGAACGAGCCAGTGAAGATGTAGAAGCCGGGAGCAATTACCTAAAAGCTATGGACATCTTAAAAGGTTTGCGCGTTCCCGAATCACAAATCTTTCGCATGGATACTGCTAACCCTAAAGGAGATGAAGCATATGAAAATCTTATCCGGGAAAATGTTCCTGATACTATTTTCGATATGATCATGCTTGGTGTCGGTGAAGACGGACACACCCTTTCTCTTTTTCCTGGGACTGCTGCTTTAGAAGAAACGGAGCGACTCGTAGTTTTCAATGAGGTCCCCCAATTACAGACCCATCGAATGACCTTAACTTTTCCGATTGTTCGACGAGCTCGTCATTTAGTTGCTTACATTCAAGGATCAGCTAAACAGGATCTGTTTCACAAGCTTCTACATCCTTTAGGCAGGGATACCTTTCCTATAGAGCGAATAGGAACTCCTCAGAATCCTTTACAGTGGGTATTATCCTCTGATTGTTGTAGAGCAACGGATCTAGCAGATATCCCTGCGGATTGTAAGTTAGAAATGTTTTAATTCCTTCTTTTGTCTGCGTATAGCTGCTCTCTGACGGTTTCTAAAAGACCATAACTGCAAACAGATCCATTCAAGGCAACTTGACGCAGAAGAGTAAGTGTCTAAAGCCTGTGTAGCTCGAGTAATAATTGAGAGAACTTCTTCCAAAGGGTATACGGGCATTGTTTTGATTTCATTTAACAAATTAGGATACGTAAGCGAAGACGCCGGCATCCCTTTTGCTAAGAAAAACCGATCTCTGAACAATTGTAAAAGGACCGTTAGCAGAGCTTTCGTTTTATCTCGAAGCACCTGTTTATCTTCATCTGGAGCTCCTTTTACTAAACCTCCCACACGCATCACAGATTCTTTGCCTTGTGCTAAACTGATTAAAAAAGCTATGTCCTTTTGATCAACCACAACGTTTTTCTCTATAGGGACATGAAAAGACACGCATCTGGACCGAATAGTAGGTGGCAGCCTCTGTGGCGAAGTGGACACAAGAATAAATATCCCATAAGGCGGAGGATCTTCTAAAAGCTTTAGAAAAGCCGAGATAGCATCTAATGTTATCCTATCTGCTTCATGAATAAGATAAATTTTATAAGGGCTTTCATAAGGATGTATCCAAATATCCCTTCTGATTGTACGAGGAGTCTCGATTGTATGAAGACGGCCCTTCCCTTGAGGCGAGTACTCGTATATATCAGGATGTAATCTGTTTGCTAATTTATAGGCTGCTTCTGGAGAACTTTCTTTAATAATTAGAGAGGCATAATCATAAGCACGAGCTGACAAAACAGCCAAATCTTGCCCATGTAAAATGATTGCAGAAGGGATCTTCTGATCACGGACTCTTTGTACAAGAATCTCCCAAGAAGAGCTCTCCATCAACACCTCCTTTATATCAAAGCTCGAATCTGAGAAAGAGCCTGATCGACGGAAACTTCCGTTGGCAAGAAAGCATCTAGAATTCTATATCTGTCTGGAGATCTTTCTGCTAAAGCGAGGAATCCTTTCCTAGCCGCTTGGTGAAAAGTTCGAGGCTTTTGTTCGAATTTATCGAGTTGTTTTTGTCGAGTTTTTCTTAGCAATCCCTCTTGTTCCGGCAAATCCAATAAAAAGGTAATATCCGGAAGAAAGGGCTCCTCTCCTACTACACGATAACACAAATCCGTAACAAAAGCCTCGCCCAGTCCTCCTGCTATTCCTTGGTACACAATAGTAGAATCATGAAAACGATCACATATGACAGTTTTCCCAGCTTTAAGAGCCGGAAGAATTTTCTCCTGAATATGCTGCGCCCGAGCCGCAAGAAACAGAAACAGTTCAGCATAAGAAGAGACTTCCTGTGTGGGGTCCAGCACAAGCTTCCGCACCTGCTCACCAAAAGAGCTGCCGCCAGGCTCTCTTGTTGTGATCACTTCCCTTCCTTCTTCTATTAAACGTTGAGAAAGAGCCTGAGTAAACTGTGTTTTCCCTACCCCTTCTCCACCTTCTACTACAATAAACACCTTACTCCTCTATCGCATGTCCGACCTGAATGCTCGCAGCACTCTCTTCAGCTTCTCCAGATTCTGGATTTACGGACAATTTTTCCATAGCAACAAGAGTGTCGCCTTCTCGAAGGTTTACCAGGCGAACACCTTGAGTAGCTCTTCCCATTACACGAACATCTTGCATATTGATGCGTATTGCTTGCCCTTGAGCAGACATAAGTAAAATACTATCGCAATCCGTTACCGGAATTGCACCTAATACGTCTCCGTTTCTTTGATTAATCACGATGGAACGAACACCAACACTACCTCTGTTAGTTTCCCGGAAATCACAAACTAAAGAACGTTTTCCAAATCCATTATCACAAACGACCAAAACGCTTTGATCATCTGTAACAACTTGACAACTGACGACAAAGTCTTCCTCATTTTTCAAAGAAACTCCCCGAACACCTCGAGCAGCACGTCCCATTGGACGCACTTTATCATGAGGGAACCGCACCGCCATTCCTAGACGAGTAAACAACATAATCTTGTCTTCGTCATTAGCTATATGCCGGGCTGCAATAAGTTCGTCCCCATCATCTATCTCTAAAGCTCGTATTCCTTTTTTACGGGGGCTGCCAAAAGCGTCTAAAGAGACTTTTTTAACAACTCCTTTTTTCGTTGCTAAAAAGAGATATTCTCCTTGCTCAAAACGCTTTACATTAAGAACAGCTGCAACCTGCTCTCCTGGACGAATCCCTTCTAAAAAGTTAATGATAGGTTTCCCTTTGGCTCGTCGCTCTCCTTCAGGAAGCTGCCATACCTTAAGCCAGTAGCATTGGCCTAGATTAGTGAAAATCAGCAAGTAATCTTTTGTTGAAGCAGAATAAACAGATTTTAAGAAGTCCGAGCCTTTTTTCATATCGAACCCAGTTACTCCTTGCCCTCCCCGTTTTTGCTCGCGGAAGACTTTCACTGGCATACGCTTCACATAATCATCCCCAGAAATGGTAATGATTACGGACTCGTCCGAAATAATATCTTCTATATCCCGAACATCGCTAGCATCCATTTCTATCGTGGTACGACGAGGAGTCTTATGCACCTTATGTAATTCTTGCAATTCTTCTCGGATGATATTTTTGACTAACTCTTCCTCTGCTAAAACTTTCCGATAATAAGTAATTTTTTCTAGAAGCTCACTATACTCTTTTTGCACCTTATCCGATTCTAATCCTGTAAGCTGGTATAATCGCAATTCTAGAATTGCTAAAGCTTGCGCATCCGAAAAACCGAATAATTCAACGAGCTGCTGCTTCGCATGCTCTTTATTGGAGCTTCCCCGAATTGTTTTAACGACCTCATCCAAATGGGAAAGAGCTTTCAAAAAGCCTTCTAATATATGAGCTCGCGCTTCTGCTTTATTTAATTCGTAACGAGTTCTTCTTCGGATAACATCCATACGGTGACGAATCCAAGCAGAAATCATTCTATGGATATTCATCGTTCGAGGAAGATTTTTATCTAGAGCTAACATGTTAGCCCCAAAAGTCACTTGCACATCCGTGAACTTATACAAGCGATTAATAACGACTTCAGAAGATTCGCCCTTCTTCAATTCTAATACAACACGAATCCCCTCTTTGTCTGACTCATCACGAACATCCGATATCCCTGTTAAAGTCTTTTCATTAATTAGCTCGGCTATTTGCTCAATTAGTCGTGATTTGTTTACGTTGTAAGGCATTTCCGTGAGAATAATATTCTCTCGCTGCTTATCCGAGTTTTCCTCTACATGCAAACGAGCACGCAAACGTAATTTCCCTCTTCCTGTGTAATAAGTAGAGCGAATTCCCTCTGAGCCACAAATAATTCCCCCCGTAGGGAAATCTGGACCAGGCATTACTTGTAAAATTTCTTCTATAGAAGTTTGACTATTGGCCAAAACCAATAGCGTTGCGTCTATCAATTCCCCCAAATTATGCGGAGGAATATTGGTAGCCATCCCTACAGCAATCCCAGAAGAACCATTGCAAAGTAGATTAGGGAATTTTGACGGAAAAACGACAGGCTCATACTTCGTTTCGTCATAGTTGGGAACCATGTCCACAGTATCTTTGTCTAGATCCTCTAACAAGAAGATCGCACTATGAGTCAAACGGGCCTCAGTATACCGCATAGCCGCAGCTGGGTCTCCGTCAATGGACCCAAAATTTCCTTGCCCATCCACAAGAGGGTAGCGCATAGCCCAGTCTTGAGCCATTCTTACCAAAGTAGGATAAATCACGCTTTCTCCGTGAGGGTGGTAATCCCCAGAGGTGTCTCCACAAATTTTTGCACATTTTCTGTGCTTTGCCCCAGGAGTCAGATTTAACTGCTTCATAGCATACAAAATGCGTCGTTGAGAAGGCTTTAAACCATCTCGAGCATCAGGCAAAGCTCGGGAAATAATAACGGACATGGAGTAGCGAAGGTAGCTCTCCTTCATCTCCTCCTCAAGATTTTTAGGGACGATGATTTCTTCTTTATTCAGCATGGTCGTCCTGTCTCCTAAATATCTAAATTATTCATTCGAATCGATAAAGCGTGATTTTCAATAAATTCACGTCTTGGAGGCACCTCTTCCCCCATTAGCATGGTAAAGATGTGATCAGCCTCTACAGCATCTTTTAAAGAAACTCGAACAAGAGTTCTTTGTTCAGGATTCATAGTAGTATCCCATAGCTGATCAGCATTCATCTCTCCAAGTCCCTTATATCTTTGGATTTCAATTCCTTTTCTTCCAAGACCTTTCAAGTGGTCTATCACTTCCTTCAAAGTATAACAGACGTAAGCAGGGGTTTTGGGGTCCTCCGTAACAATCGTAATACCCGATTCTTTTGGATGAAGATAATGGCGCATAGCACAACCATAATCACTCAAATTGTGCTGAAGCTCCTCAAGAACTGAAGACTTATATAGCTCTACAATTCGTGTAGAGGCCTCTTCATTGTCTGCAATGACAGCTTCTTTCTCTTCTTGCGAATACAGATAAGATCCACCTTGTTTGCCACTTTCTGGAGGATAGTAATACAAGGGATACATTCCATCTCGATACATATCCAGGAACTCAGAAAAAGGAATAGCTTTTTTCTCCAAAGCAAGAATAAAGCTCTCTATCTCTAAAATCTGGTTAACAAAAGTTTCTAAAGCCTCTCCTTCTAATTCTCTTGCCGTATCATCAAAAATTAGTCGGCTTTCTTTAGTTCCCAATTTTAGCAGGTAACCATCCATTTCTTTCTCTGAAAGAATATAACGAGAATCTTTTTTCTTACTTACGCGGTATAATGGAGGTTGAGCGATATAAACACATTCATTCTCTATTAAAGCGGACATATGTCTATAAAAGAACGTTAACAATAAAGTCCGAATATGTGAGCCATCAACGTCAGCGTCTGTCATGATAATAATGCGTTTGTAACGCAACTTGCTGAAATTAAAATTATCTTTTCCAATTCCGCATCCCAAAGCAGCTATAATGCTTCCAATTTCTTGGTTTTGGAAAATTTTTTGCAGACGCGCCTTTTCAACATTTAAAATTTTACCTCGAATGGGAAGAATAGCCTGAAATCGTCGATCACGCCCTTGTTTAGCTGATCCCCCCGCAGAATCCCCCTCAACAATGTACATTTCACATTTTTCGGGATCTTTTTCCAAGCAGTCGATTAACTTCCCAGGCAAACGAGCACTATCTAACGCGCTCTTTCGAAGAGTCAACTCTCTAGCTCGTTTAGCGGCTTCCCTAGCTTGCGCTGCAACAAAAACTTTGTCTACGATAGTTTTGGCTATTTGAGGATTTTCTTCGAAAAATGTGGTCAGCACTTCCCCACTAATCTGTTGAGCTACAGATCCTACATCACTATTGCCTAATTTCTGCTTTGTCTGCCCTTCGAACTGAGGATTAGGGACTTTGACCGAGACTATTGCCACCAGTCCTTCCTTAATATCTTCTCCAGTCAGAGCTAACTTGTCACTTTTAGCTAAATTATGCGACTTGATATAGGAATTCACGGCCCTTGTGAGAGCAGTAGAAAATCCTGTTAAATGCGTCCCTCCTTGCCGTGTGGGAATGTTGTTGGCGTAAGAATAAATCAATTCAGAATAACCAGAGTTCCACTGCAAAGCAGCTTCAAACTCTATATCTCCATCATCCCCGGGCTTAGATCCTTGAATATAAATAGGATCAGGAAAAAGACTTTCTTTATTTTGATTCAAATAGCTGACAAAGGATTGAATTCCTCCTTCGTAAAAGAAAACGACTTTATCAAAACCAGCGTCCCGATCATCTTCAAAAATGATGGTCACCCCTCGGTTCAGAAACGCTAACTCTCGTAAACGTTTCATTAAAATCGCTCGATCAAAAACGCACGTGGAAAATATAGCGGGATCCGGATAAAAAAGAATCTCCGTTCCGCGCTTATCCGTAGAACCCAATACCTGTAATGAAGTTAACGGAGCTCCTCTTGAGAACTCCATGCTATAAGCTTTGCCATCTTTAAATACGTTAGCATCAAATCTTTCAGACAAAGCATTCACGCAGGAAACTCCTACTCCGTGCAAGCCTCCAGAAACCTTGTAGCTATCTTTGTCGAACTTTCCTCCAGCATGCAATACTGTAAGAACAACTTCTAAAGCAGAAATTTCGCGCCCTTGCTTGGCAGATTCTTTTTCATGAATCTGAACAGGGATTCCTCGACCATTATCTGAGACAGAGATGCCGCCATCTTCCAATATGCGAACAACGATCTCCGTACAAAACCCCGCCATTGCCTCGTCGATACTGTTATCTACCACTTCATAAACCAAGTGATGCAATCCAGTAACGCCTGTATCTCCAATGTACATTCCAGGACGCTCACGAACGGCTTGTAATCCTTCTAAAACGGTAATGGCAGATGCATCGTATTTCTTTTCTTGTGCGTCCATAACTATCCTAATAAAAAGCGTATCTCTTTAACCTTGGCACCGGGAACCGCTGAATGAATTCGGGATATCAACTCTTTTTGGGAGCTTTGTTTTAGTACAGCGTACAAAGAAGCGTTGCGGACTTTTACCGACAAAACCCCATCCTTAAGCCCCACAGCCTGAGTCATGCCATTATACTTCTTTCCTAGAATTTCATACCATGCCTCTATGACTTCTTGAGGTCTTCCCGCAAGAATTTTTCGCAAATGAACCACATGATCGCGGAGGAAATATTTAGCTTGTTTAATAGGAGAATCTGTTCGACTTAATTTTTTGCGTTGAAAATTGGGAATTTTTTGAGAATAAAAAGACACAAAGCTCCTTCAATATGTGCAAGCGCACTTCTCTCGCAGCAAGCCTAGAAAGAAGGCACTTATACTTGTTGCGAACTAAAAAAGTCAAAACATTAACGTTAAGTTCCAAAAGTCCGAAACTTTTAAATCGAGATTTTTAGCCAGACCGTTTGCTTATAAATTTTGTGAATCTCCTGGCAACAATTTGCAGCAAACTCCGTCTAAACGAACCATCTCCCCCACTCGTCCTAAGATGAAAAGCTCATCCCAAACACGCACAAAAATTTGATCGGGGCTTACCCCCTCCACGAATGTTGTTTCACCTTTAGAGTCACGTTCTCCAACCTTAATAAGTTCGACCACACGATCACCTATGGTGATATATTTTGGCTTGTAAAAAGGATCCGATCCTTGTCGTAAGACAATGGGGCGCTGTTGTCGCACATCTTCCAGACCTGATAGCGGAGGCACAGGCTCGCAGACACAAGAAGCTTGTTCCATAAGAGGTTTTGTTTCTTCTTCTTGAATAGAAAGCATTTCCAACTGTTCTTGCTTCGCCTGAAGCTTGTGCGTTGAACCTCTTTGTACACGACAAATATCTATAGCCGCAAACAAGAGCCCCATCGCTAACAAAACTCCTCCAACGATCAATGTTCCTAAACAGACAGACAAGGCACCGCTAATAGTAGCGGCAGCACACGCCCCGACAGTCGCTAAAATAACTCCTAAAAAAACTGAAATATACGAGACAATCTTGCCAGCCGAGAGCGCCTCTTGCATTCGACTCTCTGTTTCCCAAAATGACGCATTTTGAAGAACGCAAACAGCACTCATAATCCGCCTCTTTTTCTTTTTCCCAAAAAGATCAGAAGGATTTTATACTCAACTTAAATATAAAGACAATTTCACTCTGTGAAACTTTGCCCAGAAACAACTTCGTCGTCAATATAACCCCAACGAAAACAAGCACAAACGTTAAAGCTGTTTTTATATTTGATCAGCTAAAATTTTTTCTCGAATTTCTCTCATAACCTGTTGCATGTAGTGCATATTGTGAATAGAGGCCCAAATTCCCGCATTTGGCTCGTGCACCTTAAACAAATGCCTCAAATAAGCTCTAGATATGCCCTGCGAACACGCAAGGCATGAGCATCCAGGTTCTATAGGATTTAGATCAGAAGCATATCGCTGATTATGGATTTTTAAAGGTCCTTGTGATGTCAACATCATGCCGTGCCGAGCAGCTTTGGTTGGATAAGAGCTATCAAAAGAATCAATCCCAAAACCAACCGTTGCCCAAATAGAGGGAAGATCTCCTATTCCCAGCAAATGTCTCGGTCTCTCCGGGCAAAGATTCGCTGTAGTTACATCAACCACACCAACAATATCCTGAAGACTCTTCCCAAGGCTGCCACCAATAGCAGAGCCATCAAAAGGAAGGCTTTCCACAAACTGACACCCCAATTTTCTTTGATCTGGGAGAATTCCTCCATGAATAACCCCATACATAGATTGATAGCCGGGGTTTTTTAGGTGATAATCCAAAGATCTTTTTTCCCAAGCGTACGTGCGCAAAGACGATTGATGAAAATATGTGGGATCTATGTGGAAGGGCAGCAATTCATCTAAAGGAATAATGATGTCCGCCCCAAGATTTTTTTGTGCCTGCACAGAGACTTCGGGGGACAAAAACAGCTTACGCCCATCACGATAAGATTTAAACCAAACCCCTTCATCATCAATTTTAATAATGCCAGAGTCCCCTTTCTTCTTCCCGCAGCTTTTAATTTCTTCAGCTACAGACCCATAAGACAAACTAAAAATTTGAAATCCACCGGAATCTGTAATGATAGGAGCATTTCTTCCAATAAACTGATGCAAACCGCCCATGGCAGCAATCGCTTCTGTGCCGGGGTGAACGATAAGGTGGTATGTGTTGCAAAACATAAGAGGAATATTCGTGTGGTCGAGCACTCCTTTTAGCGCCCCGTTTGTAGCCACGGGAACAAAAGCTGGGGTATCAATACATCCATGCGCGGTTTCTATTCGCCCCACCCGAGCTCTAGATTTTTTTGATTGATGTAAAATCTCAAATCGCAAAGCCACAAACCAGCTCCTCTTCTAAATCAATTCTAAAATGCCCAAAAATTCACGAACCATTCTAAAGAGCAACAAAGAAAAGACATAGCAAAAAAAGCCCAAAGAGAACTTTTGTTTTCAGACTATTGGAAAAACAAAGCGTTTAAAGTGCCTGTAATCAAAAGAAAAATAACCATGGACATTATATCGTTAAGAGCGGTAACGATTGGACCGGAAGCTAAAGCCGGATCCACGCCAATTTTTGCAAAAAAGAAAGGTGAAAGAACGCCCAACGTCGTTGCAGTCAACGAAGCCCCCAGTATGCCCACAGATACCGTGACACCCAGCTGCACCCCTCCTGTAGAAAATAACCCTAACCCCAGACATCCCATACAACAAACGACCAGGCCGCAAAGAATGCCCAACGCGACACCCGTCAACAACCCGATGCTCATTTCTTTGAGAATCGTCTCTCTTCGTCTTCCAAAGGAAAGAGTCCCCGTTGCCATGCTGCGAACCAGTATCGTACTACACTGTACCCCGACATTCCCAGAAAGCCCATTAACCAGAGGGATAAAGAAGATCACCATTGCTAAAAGCGCCGGTGCAATTTTTTGAAAATAAGCCATCACAGAAGCGCTGACAAGTCCCGCGCATAAAGTGATAAGCAACCAAGGGGCTCGCAATAAAAATCTTTGCACAACATGACAATCATGATATCCGACATCTTCTGTTGTACCCGCCATTCTTGCAATGGTCTCATCAGCGATGTCCTCTATTGTTTCAACTACGTCTTCGTAAGTAATAGCCCCAATCAAAAAATTCTCTTCGTCCACTACAGGGAGGACCGCAACTTTATACCGTTCTACAAGATCTACAACCTCTTCTCTTGTGGCATCTGCCAACACCTTGTGCTCTATAGGACGCATGATCTGTTTTAAAGGCATCTCAGGAGAAGCTATGATCAAGCTTCTATCTGTCACAAATCCTTGCAATTCTCCTTTAAAATCTAAAACAAACACGAGTCTGGTTAGATCAACCCCGGGGTTATTTCGTATGCAAGTCGCCACTTCTTTAACAGTTGTTTCCATTAAAAAAGCAAAGAACTCATTCGTCATTAACCGCCCAGCGGTATTCCTGCCATGCTTTTGCAAATCGCGGATTTTCAGAGCTTTTTTAACGTCTATTAAATCTAAAATTCTTCGATATCGCCGATCAGGAATATCATCCAAAACCCAGATAGCTTCATCAGGAGGCATCTGCTCTATAAGCGCACAAATCTCCCCATCTGACAGATTGCGAAAAATCGCCCACCGCGAAGCAGAGTCCGTGTTAATAATAAAAGCTATTTTAGACGCCACGCTATCGAGGCTTTTGTAAAGAATAGAACGAGAATCGGAGGGAAGACAAGACACTGCATAAGCCAGGTCTATAGGATTATACGCACTTACTATGGATGTAAGATCCTGCGAATGCTCCCCAGCCGTTAAGGTATCAAAAGCTTCCTCTAGCTTAAAACTCAATTCGTCATCAAGATGACTAGTTTTAGAGTCCATGAGGTTGCCGGAAGTTAGCGAGATATCTATTTTTTCTTCATTTTTATTTTGCTCTCCCACGCCCCTCTCCGTTCTTATATAAAGAATTTTAAAAGTCGCTCTCGCGGCACATCTGGCCCAAAATTTTAAACCAGCCCCGACATCTTAAACATCTACAAGAGATCTTTTACAAAATCGACAAAAAACCTCTCGTTATTAAAAAAACGTTTTATAGATGGCCGTAATTCAGACAGTAACTCAAAACAATTTTGCCGCTAATTTCGTTTCTTCTGACGAAAGAAAACAAAGGAATTCGTGCAAACGCTCTCCGCGCCTTCCCCCCTTTATTCCGATCATTATGATGAAGATTTTACTGTAGATCTGCAAGCAAAATCGCTTTGTCTGCTAAAAACTCTAGCAGTTTATGCCGCTAACGACAAGGCAACCTTCCCGGAGCCGCCCCGTACAAAAACGATGTTAAAAGCTCTTTACTTTCAGGGAAAGCTTGCACGGAAGGCCTCGCTCCAGAAACAATCTTTCCATTTTTCAAAAGAAAAAGTCTTACGGGTTGAAAACATCCCAACAAATACCAAGCATGCTGCCCTAATCCAGAGCGAGTTCCTCCGCCTTCCAACAGATAATTCTTTTCGAGAAAGATCCCCCAAGCTCCTCGCGAACGAATCACATCATTGTTCCAATCTCGCTCCACGCTAGCTAAGACCACTCTTCCCGACAAAGGATTTAGCAGTCCATACAAACTCGCCAAGTAACAAGCTGCTCCATAAAAAGGAGCTTTTATAGCTTGCAATAAAGAGCGGGCCATTTCCCGAATTATATCAGAACAAACGAATCGTTCTTCAGGAGGCACACCTCTTTGATGAAACTGATACACCATCTGGAAGACTATATAGAAAGGAATAACCAAAAAACGAAACAGGTTATACAACATTCTCGCTACAGAAACCAAGGGAAGCAAAATACCCGCGACAAAACAAATGATAGTTCGAGAATCTATAGGTGGATATGTGTAGACGGGAGCAATTCCTGAACCTTGTTTATCTAAAAGTGAGACATCCATATACGTATCCTGATCTCGAATAAATTGGATGAACTCTCCTTCTTTCTCACACACGATGACGCGCTCCCAATTTCGAGACATAAAAGGTCGTATCTTTTTCCCGTATAAAACATCCGTCTTATAGGCGAGCTTGCAAAGAACCGCCATTCCTCCTCCTAACAAGATAAGCGGCGTCACAATCGCAACCAACATTTTAGGGAAGGTCAACAGTCCCGCATTGGCCAAATAGGCCAACCGACAACAGATTCCTCCCAAAACAACAAGCGCGCCCACAATGACGCAAACAAGCCGAGTTAAAGAGGGTTTATAAAACGAATTCGGCAAGCTACACCCCGTTATACGTCTTTGTGTAGCTCCCCAAGAAGAGAAGGCGGGGAAAGAATTTTCTGTTACCGGACGCAATCGAGCCTCGGCGGGAGGAAGATTCAGAAACGAAGAAACCATGTCGATCTTAACCTCCTAAAAATCACTTCTTTGACAAAGAGACTTCTAATCTCGAACGTTAAACAAAATTTTATCAATTAAAAAATGTTTTGCTTTCGATGCCCACCTAACGACAAAGCCCTATACTGGTTTAATAAAAGCCGAACAGTTATAATGTTTTTTCTTTTTTCTCCAACTAAAAGATTTCACTTTAAATAATCGAACTTTAAAAGTTGTATGCAGATAACAATAGTTAATCCTAGTTCGCGCAATCCCGCTTCCTTTAACGAAGGACTGTTCTCGCATAGCACATTGAATACCAATTCTTCTTTTGACTACCTAAAAATCTTGATTCCTTTTGTAACAGGAAGCTTTTGCCTATTGTTTGGAGCCTTGATTTTAGCCGGAGTCGTCACCGGGCTTCCCTTGCTGGCTGCAAGCTGCTTTCTCTCTCTTGGAGTCACTTTAGTGGCTGGAGCAGGACTATGTATGGTATTTAGGCCCCCCTCATTCTCTATATATCAACCAAGAAAATCTGATTTACATATTTCTTATTACTAACGTCTTGTCTGATTAACAAGCTCATGGTACGATCCTCTCCTTCCAAAACTTTTCTTCTTTTCTTTAAGTTTTTGCCATGTTGACTCTAGGCCTAGAAAGCTCTTGTGATGAAACCTCCTGCGCTCTCGTCAAAGATGGGAAAATTCTTGCTAACAGGGTAGCATCTCAGGATATTCATGCGTTTTATGGAGGTGTAATCCCCGAGTTAGCTTCCCGCTCACATCTACAAGTTTTTCCTAAACTTTTGACCGCAGCGGTTCAAGATGTCGGAATCTCCCTAGAAGACGTTGAATTAATCGCCGTAGCCAATACTCCTGGCCTTATCGGCGCCCTGTCTGTTGGCGTCAATTTTGCAAAAGGGCTCTCTAGCGGATTAAAGAAGCCCCTTATAGGCGTTAATCATGTAGAAGCCCATTTATATGCAGCTTGCATGGAAACCTCGTCTATTCGCTTCCCAGCTTTAGGTCTTGCCGTTTCAGGAGCACACACCTCTTTATTTTTGATGCCCAACGCAACAACCTTTCTCCTAATAGGCAAGACTCGAGATGATGCTATCGGAGAAACATTTGATAAAGTGGCTCGTTTTCTTGGTCTCCCCTATCCTGGAGGACAAAAGTTGGAAGAATTAGCTCAAAAAGGTGATGCCGAAGCATTTCCTTTTTCACCAGCTAAAGTTCCTGGAAACGATCTCTCTTTCAGCGGGTTGAAGACAGCTGTATTATATGCCCTGAAGGGCAACAATAGCTCCGCCAAACCTCCGTTCCCGGAGATCTCTGAGGCTCAAAAACAAAACATTGCTGCATCTTTTCAAAAAGCAGCTTTTATGACGATTGCTCAAAAACTTCCTAATATTGTAAAAGCGTTTTCTTGCAAGTCTTTGATTGTTGGTGGGGGCGTAGCAAATAATCGCTTCTTCCGTAGCTTGCTGAATCAAACGTGCTCTTTGCCTACGTATTTCCCTTCTTCGCAGTTGTGCTCTGACAATGCTGCCATGATAGCGGGATTAGGAGAAAGATTATTTTGCTGCCAAACACATACTTCTAAAGAGGTTATTCCATGCGCAAGATATCAGTGGGAATCTGCTTGCTTCTCGCACTAGCGACAGCTGGCTGCTCTAACTCCTCACGCAAAACAAATCCCTCTGCCCATAATCAGACAATATCTGTAAGCATAAAGGATGATCCTCGTACACTTGATCCTCGAGAAGTACGTCTTCTTTCCGATATCAACCTAATTCACCACCTTTATGAAGGGCTTGTTCAGGAGACTCCTTCCGGAGAAGTCTTCCCTGCTTTAGCAGAAAGTTTTTTCTTATCAGAAGATAAAAAAACGTATACTTTTCATTTAAAAAAAGCTCATTGGAGTAACGGAGACCCTGTTACGGCCCACGATTTTGTGCGGTCATGGAACGACATCTTACAGAACCGCATTGCAAGTATTTACTCCTTTGCTTTTTTGCCCATCGATCTAAATGATGGCCCAGGATTTTTAGCTAAAGATGATCGCACTCTTGTTATTCATTTGCATACCCCAACTCCCCACTTTCTGAAACTGCTTACCCTCCCGGCGTTTTATCCCGTACATTGTGAGCACCAAATGCGGAGCGAAGCAAAAGCCTTGCCCATATCTACAGGAGCCTTTTGCTTAAAAGAAAAAAAGGATCGTCAATGGCTTAAATTGGAAAAAAATCCTTACTATTATAATAAGGAGCAAGTGGCCATCCAGGAAATCCGCATACATGTAATTCCTGATCCACAGACAGCTTCAGCCTTATTCAATCAAGGAAAATTGGACTGGCAAGGACTGCCTTGGGGGCATAGCATTCCCCAAGAAGCCTTAGCAATGGCAAATAAGCGCCGCGCTCCTCAATCATTTGATATATCCGGCACCTCTTGGCTTACGTTTAACACTTCCAAAGCCCCTTTTTGCCACCCCAAAATAAGACAGGCTTTAAGCCTTGTCTTAAACAAAGAAGCTCTCGCTTCTCCAATCTTTGTCAAGCCTGCAAAACATTTGCTACCTAACCATCTACACTCTTATCCAGAGCAGCCTTCTTATAAGCAGCAAGAAGCCATTGCCTTGGCTAAAACTCTGTTACAAGAGGCTTTAGCGGAACTGAATATGACTGTAAAAGATTTAGAAAAATGCCCACTGATCTTTTCAGCAACATCTACTGTAAACTCACAAATAGCTCAAATGATGCGTGATCAGTGGCGAAGAACTTTGGGAATTATGTTCCCTATTTGCGGGAAAGAGTATGCTCTATTACAAAATGATTTAAATACTAACGCCTTCTTTATGTCTATAGGCGGCTGGTTTGCAGATTTTTCCGATCCTCTAGCCTTTTTATCCGTCTTTTCCTCTAAAGGGGTTAAGCCTTATGCCTTAGAAGACCCCCAGTTCGATCAACTCATTCTGTCTATAGAAACAGAGAGAGATCCTCTAAAACGAGATGCTCTCATTTCTGAAGCGTCTCTATATTTAGAAAAACAAAATGTCATAGAACCTCTCTATCACGATGTTTTTCATTATACCGCAAATAATAAACTTTCTTTTGTTAGACTACACCCTTCGGGCGTGGTTGATATGCGGTATGCAAAAAACTTTTAATAGTTGTTTTTACTCCGTGCGCAGAAAAGATCCTCTCTTTAAAATGCAGAAAGGCTTCTGCTGGAAAATTGCATTTTTATTCCAGACAGGAACACCTTTTTAGCAGAAAGCTCTCATATTGAAATCAACCAGCCGTGATCAAACACGAAACAAGACACAAAGGAATCTGCTATGTTCAGGTACATAAAGAGGCGTCTGTTTTTTAATTTGATTTCTTTATGGGTAGTGGTCACCTTAACGTTTTTTATCATTAGAACGATCCCTGGAGACCCTTTTAATGATGAAAACGGAAATATCTTGTCTGCAGAAACTTTGGCAATATTAAAAAACCGCTACGGATTAGACAAGCCTTTATTTACCCAGTACCTCATCTATCTGAAATGTTTGCTAACGCTAGATTTCGGAGAATCTCTTATTTATAAAGATCGTACTGTTATCGGTATTATTACTTCTGCACTTCCTGCTTCCGCTATTCTTGGATTCGAAAGTCTCTGTTTAGCTCTTTTTGGAGGAGTTGCTCTGGGAGTTCTTGCAGCCTTTTACAGAAGAGGTTGTGGTCGCGCGATATTCTTCTCTTCCGTCATTCAAATATCTGTTCCCGCTTTTGTTGTTGGAGCTTTTTTACAGTACGTCTTTGCTATAAAATACTCCTGTCTACCCATAGCATGTTGGGGAGAATTCTCTCACACCCTACTTCCCTCCATCGCCTTAGCAATCACCCCTATGGCGTTCATCACTCAACTCACTTACGCTTCAGTCTCTGCAACTTTAAAAAAAGATTATGTTTTATTGGCTTACGCTAAAGGATTGTCTCCTTTTAAAGTATTAATAAAACATATTTTGCCCTATGCCTTGTTTCCTATCATTTCGTACTCTGCATTCCTTATAACGACTTTAATGACAGGCACCTTTTCTATAGAAAATCTTTTCTGTATTCCCGGCCTAGGGAAATGGTTCATTTGTAGCATTAAACAACGCGATTATCCTATAACTTTGGGACTTTCTGTCTTCTACGGAGCGTTTTTCATGTTGTCTTCTCTTTTTTGCGATCTCCTCCAAGCATGGATAGACCCGCAAATTCGTTATTCCTATGGGGAAAAACGCTCCGAATAATAAATTAAAAAAAGGATTTCTAAAAACCACATGTCTCAATCTAGCTCGTTCCGTAGTTGGCATTATATCCGCACGAATAAAATGTTGCTGCTAGGCTGCATGGTTTTAACTATTTTAGTTTTGGCCGCAGCGTTTCTTCCCTGCCTCTATCCTGACTATGAACGGACTGCTCCTGACTACGCTCTGCAAGCTCCTAGTAAATTATTTCCCTTTGGAACAGACAATTTAGGGCGCTGCATGCTAGCTCGTACTCTTCAAGGAATTCGCCTTTCTTTATTGATCGCTGTGTCCGCCACCATTATCGATGTGTGTTTTGGATTGCTGTGGTCTACTATAGCCCTCGCCTGTGGAAAAAAGGTTGCTAATTTTATGAGCCGAGTGACTGAAATCCTGTTTTCTGTCCCAAGGATTCCTGTGATCATTCTTTTATTAGTGATCTTCAATCATGGCATTCTTCCACTCATTTTAGCCATGACAATCACTGGCTGGATCCCTATAGCTCGTATTATTTATGGCCAATTTTTACTATTAGAAAACAAAGAGTTTGTTCTATCTGCACGCGCCTTACAGGCGTCTACTTTTCATATTTTAAGAAAGCATTTACTTCCAAATACTCTAGGCCCAATCATTTCTACTTTAATTTTTACCATCCCCAATGCGGTATACACAGAAGCCTTTATCAGTTTTTTAGGACTAGGAATCCAACCCCCTTATGCTAGCCTAGGAACCCTTGTAAAAGAAGGCATTCATTCTTTAGACTATCATCCATGGCTGTTCTTTGTGCCTTCATTTTTCATGGTTATTGTTTCTGTAAGTTTTAACTGTATTGGGGAAGGGCTACGAACAAACTTGTTAGAGGAAAATACGTTTGTCTAAAACTTTATTGAAAATTGAAAATTTAGTTGTCTCGGTAAAAGGATCGAATCAACGACTAGTAAATCATTTATCTCTGACTATCAATCGACGCCAAAGTCTGGCGCTTGTAGGAGAAAACGGTTCTGGGAAGACAACTGTTTCTAAAGCTGTGCTCGGCTTTTTACCAGATAACTGTTGTATTCAGTCGGGACAAATTTTCTATTCCGGAACAGATATTACTCACTTATCCCGAAAAGAATTTCAACAGATCCGAGGAAAAAAAATAGCGACGATTTTCCAAAATGCGATGGGGACCCTTACGCCATCTATGCGTGTAGGAACTCAAATTGTAGAAACTTTACGCCATCATTTTGTTTTATCTAAAGAAGAGGCCTTAGCTAGAGCTCGAGAACTTCTTGTCAGCGTGCATATCGAATCGCCCGATCGCTGTTTACAACAATATCCCTTTGAACTAAGCGGTGGTATGTGCCAACGAGTCAGCATTGCAATAGCTCTGGCAACAAGGCCAGAACTAATTATTGCTGATGAACCCTCAACAGCATTGGATTCTATATCTCAAGCTCAGGTGCTTCGTGTGTTAAAGCAAATTCACCAAAACAATGCTACAGCTTTATTGCTTATCACCCACAATTTAGCTTTAGTATCTGAGCTTTGCGAAGAAATGGCTATTATACGTCATGGAGAAATCGTTGAACAAGGTCCTGTACAGCAACTGTTACACGCTCCAACCCATCCCTATACCCAGCAGTTAATTCGTGCTATTCCTAAAATTCCTAGTTTTTATAATCCCGAGCCTCCAAAAATTTTTGCAACAACAGCCCATTAATCTTTTAATTAGTTATGTCTAAGCTCGTCACAATTAAAAACCTCTCTCTCTCTATTCGACAACAGACGATTCTAAAAAACATCCACCTAGAACTGCATCGCGGAGAATGCCTAACGGTTGTCGGAGCAAGTGGATCTGGAAAAACCTCTCTAGCCTTAACAATTCTAGGGCTCTTATCCCCAAATTCCCCAGAAGCTATAACCTTTCACCTCCCGCCAAAAACTCCAAGAGCTAAAGCTGTCCAAATGATCTGGCAAGATGTGTATAGCAGCTTGAATCCTATGATGACTGTTCAAGAAATTATCGCAGAACCTTTATACATCATGGGAGGACTCTCTAAAAGCCAACAACAAGAAGAAATTGCGCATGCGCTACGACTAGTCAATCTTCCTAAATCTTTTTTATCTCTACGCCCTAATAAATTAAGTGGTGGCCAACGCCAACGCGTGGCAATAGCGAAAGCTTTGGTTTGCAAACCCGAACTCATTATCTGTGACGAACCTTTATCCGCTTTAGATACTATGAATCAAGGTCTTATTCTTGATTTATTCCAAACAATAAAGGAGCAATACAATAATGCTTTTTTGTTCATCACCCACGATATGTCCGCCGCCTACACTTTAGCAGACAAAATTGCTGTTATGGACCGCGGATCTCTAGTAGAAATTGCTTCCAAACAAAAAATTTTTTCCTCTCCAGAACATATAAAAACTCGAGAGCTTCTTGATGCTATTCCGTCATTTACTTTCGCTTTTTGATTATCTATTGTTATTCGGAAGCTCTTTGTTAATGCTTTTTTTTGCCATAAATCTATAATAGCATCGCACGCTCTCGAACTGTTGTCTTTTGCGTGCTACCTAATACGGTTTGATTTGCCTTATCTGCTTAGATGCTGAGCGTTGCGACTGTCACTTTGCAGCGTCTGCTCGTTTTCTGAAGGGATCCTTCTTCCAAGAAACCAGAAGGTTTCGCTTAATACAGAGTCATTGACAGAAGATTTTTGGCATGTTACGACCAAAAAACAACTGGCTATTCACGAATCCTCAGAATTGGAGTACTTCTGACGATGGAAATCTCCCATATTTTGGAAGACCTCGTTTATGATAACGGTGTTCTTCCTAGAGAAGCTATAGAAGCTGCGATCGTCAAGCACAACCAAATTACTCCCTACCTTCTCAAAATTTTGGAAGAAGCCATTGATCACGTGTCCGACATCGTCGATGATGACTGCTACCAAGGGCATCTTTATGCTATGTATCTTTTAGCTCAGTTCAGAGAAACCCGCGCCCTTCCCCTTATTATTAAGTTATTCTCTTTCGAGCAAGACATTCCTCATGCGATTGCTGGCGACGTACTTACAGAAGATCTTTCTCGTATCTTAGCCAGCGTTTGTGATGATGTTTCTCTTATCCAAGAGCTCATCGAAACTCCTCGTGTAAATCCTTATGTGCAAGCTGCCGCCATCTCGAGTTTGGTCACACTGGTTGGCACCAAAAAACTTTCTAGAGAAGCTGCTATTCGTTATTTTGGAGAACTACTCAATTATCGCCTAGAAAAACGCCCTTCTTTTGCTTGGGACAACCTCATAGCCTCCATTTGCGCTCTTTATCCAAAAGAGCTGTTTTATCCCATTAGTAAAGCTTTTTCAGCTGGTTTGGTCGATACATCTTTTATTAGTATGGAAGATGTAGAAACAATTATTCATGAAGAATCTATAGACTCTTGTTTACAGGAAGTGTTTGCCTCCACGGATCTCATCAATGATACATTAGAAGAGATGGAGAAATGGTTAGAAAGATTTCCTTTTGAGTCATAGTAGTTAAAATTAGTAGGGAGCCATGGACAAACAAAAACGCTTCTTATCGCTTGTATTTTTGACTTTCATTTTTTGTGGAATTTGGTTTTGCCCGCATTCTAATTTTATTGATCCTAAAGCGTGGCATCTATTTGCAATATTCACTACAACGATCCTCGGGATTATTTTGCAGCCCGCTCCTATGGGAGCTATTGTTATTATGGGCATTTCCTTACTGCTTGTTACAAAAACGCTGACCTTAGAACAAGCTCTATCCGGATTCCATAGCCCGATTGCTTGGCTTGTATTTCTTTCTTTCTCTATAGCGAAAGGGGTCATCAAAACTGGCCTTGGTGAGCGTGTTGCCTATTTCTTTGTAAAAATTTTAGGGAAAAGTCCATTAGGATTGAGCTACGGACTGGTTCTTTCAGACTTTTTATTAGCACCGGCCATCCCTAGTTTGACGGCTCGTGCTGGGGGAATTCTTTTTCCTGTTGTGATGGGCTTATCCGAATCTTTTGGAAGCTCTGCAGAAAAAGGTACGGAAAAACTTTTAGGCTCTTTTTTGGTTAAAGTCGCGTATCAAAGTTCTGTAATTACTAGTGCAATGTTTTTAACGGCTATGGCAGGGAACCCGATTGTTTCTGCTTTAGCAAGTCACTCTGGAGTAACTCTGTCATGGGCAACTTGGGCTAAAGCTGCTATTTTTCCAGGAGTTGTTAGCTTAGCATGTATGCCTCTAGTACTTTTTAAACTATTTCCACCACAAATTACCAGTTGTGAAGAAGCTGTTGAAACTGCAAGGATTCGTTTAAAACAAATGGGGCCTTTAAAATACGGTGAACGAATTATTCTGCTTATTTTTTCTCTTCTGATCTCTTTATGGACATTTGGGGACTCTATAGGCATCTCCGCAACAACTACAGCTCTTGTCGGACTCTCTTTACTTATTCTGATGAACATCCTCGACTGGCAAGAAGATGTTCTTTCTAATACAACTGCTTGGGAAACTTTTATCTGGTTCGGAGCCTTGATTATGATGGCTTCGTTCCTAAGCTCCTTTGGGTTTATCCACTTTGTAGGAAGTTCTGTAATTGGAGCCGTTCAGGGATTATCCTGGAAAATCGGGTTTCCTATTCTTTTCTTGATCTATTTCTATTCGCATTATTTGTTTGCGAGCAATACCGCTCATATTGCTGCTATGTACCCTATTTTTCTTACGGTATCGATCTCTTTAGGAACAAATCCAATGTTTGCAGCTTTAGCCTTAGCTTTTGCTAGTAATTTATTCGGAGGGCTTACACACTATGGATCTGGTCCTGCTCCTCTATATTTTGGATCTCAATTAGTTTCCGTACAAGAATGGTGGCGCTCAGGCTTTATTCTTAGCATAGTCAACTTAGTAATTTGGTTAGGCCTAGGAAGTTGGTGGTGGTACTGTTTAGGATTAACTCGCTAATGTATTCGAAAGAGAGCTTATGTCATCTTGTAAACATTCTTCTCTTTGTCAAAAAACGCCTCCTTTATGTCGGGAGCTTCAAAAAGCTCCTGCGCTTCTTTTAACAGAAGATAAACGATTTAGCGCCCTTCTGGATGAGCGAATAGAACCTGTTGCGGAATTGTTTCCTCATACCTACACATCCCCTTATCGTAAGTTTGTTCCAAAATCCGATCTTCCCTTAAATATAGCTCCTCTTAAAGTGGGCGTGATGCTTTCTGGCGGTCCCGCCCCTGGAGGCCACAACGTTATTTTAGGTCTACTTCATAGCATTAAAAAGCTGCACCCTGACAGCCAACTTTTAGGTTTTTTGCGTGATGGACATGGGCTACTTAACAATAATACAGTAGAAATTACAGAAGAGTTCATGCAAGAGTTTCGTAACTCTGGGGGGTTCAACTGCATTGGAACTGGTAGAACAAATATCATCACAGAAGAAAATAAAGCTCGCTGTCTGCAAACTGCGAACCAATTGGATTTAGATGGATTAGTCATTATTGGAGGAGACGGTTCAAACACTGCTACAGCAATCCTTGCAGAATATTTTGCTAAACATCACGCTAAGACTGTATTAATTGGCGTTCCGAAAACTATTGATGGGGATCTACAACATCTATTTCTAGATCTAACTTTTGGATTCGATACTGCCACAAAATTCTATTCGTCAATTATTAGCAATATCTCTAGAGACGCGCTGTCTTGCAAAGGTCATTATCATTTTATTAAACTCATGGGGCGCTCATCATCACATATTACCTTAGAATGCGCGCTACAAACGCACCCTAATATGGCTCTCATAGGAGAAGAGATAGCAGAAAAAGGAACCTCTCTAAGCTCGTTAATTCAAGAGATTTGTGAGGTCATAGCTGATCGAGCAGCTATGGGGAAATATTATGGGGTTATTCTCATTCCTGAAGGAATTATTGAGTTTATCCCCGAGATACAGACTCTCGTCAAGGAAATTGAATCCCTTCCTGAAAGCGCCGATCTGTTCCAGGAACTATCCTCTTCATCCCAACAACTGCTAAACCAATTCCCTGAGGACATTCGTCACCAGCTTTTATATAATCGAGATGCTCATGGAAATGTCTATGTATCTAAAATTAGTGTAGATAAGCTTCTTATTTATCTGGTGCAACAACACTTGGAAACACACTTTAAACAGGTACCCTTTAATGCCATCTCTCATTTTTTAGGTTATGAAGGGCGTTCAGGGACTCCTACTCACTTTGATAATGTATATAGTTATAACTTAGGTTACGGTGCTGGGATCCTCGTTTTCAACCGCTGCAATGGATACTTAACCACCATTGAAGGATTAACGAGCCCTATCGAAAAATGGCGATTACGGGCACTGCCTATCGTACGCATGTTAACCACAAAAAAAAATAAGGATGGAAGCATTCGGCCATTAATAAAAAAAAGATTGGTCGATATCTCTAGCCCGGTTTTTAGCAAATTCTCTCTCTATCGCAAAATTTGGGCTTTGGAGGACTCTTATCGTTTTGTAGGGCCTTTACAAATCCATTCTCCGGAAAATTCTCATTCCGATGATTTCCCTCCCCTGATTTTATTTTTAAATCATAATGAATGGCAAAAACGCTGTTCTATTTGTTTAGAAATCCCCGATCAGGATTATTAATAATTCCAACAGATAAAAATGCATTCTCTATCATGACTAAACAGCCTTGTTACTTCCCTCACACGAAACAAATTTTTGAAATCCCTTTATTGGATAATATTTCTTCCCTTGGAATCTTACATACTCCTGTTTCTCAAGAAAAAGAGTTTCCTTTAGTTATTGTGTTACATGGATTAGCCTCAAGCAAAACTGGAACGAAGCGTTCATATGTTCATCTAGCTAATCAACTTGTACAAGCAGGCATTTCGGTTTTGCGAGTGGATCTTCCCGGGCATGGTGATGCAGAGGGCTTTCTTCATGAATTTTCCCTTAATGACTATATCCAAGCCTCCCAACGAATTATAGAATTTGGTCTCTCTCTTCCCCAAACAAGTTCCTCTGTTGCTTTATTCGGCTCCTCTTTGGGCGGTAGCTTATCCCTGCTGAATCTTCCTTTGTTTCCAACCATTCAACATGCTGCCGTATGGGCTCCCACCATCCAAGGATCTTTGTGGTTAGAAGACGCCAAGCTTTCTTCATCACTACCCCAAGGGCTTTCCTCTGAAAATTTTTCTTATCAAGGCGTCTCTTTAGGAAAAACATTTTGCTCACAATTTCTTGAATTAGACCTCTTGGTCCCTCTTTCCAAAATTTCAGAGCAAGTCTCAGTTCTTTACTTACAAGGCGAAGAGGATGCTGTTATATCCTTGCGTCACCTAGATCTCTTTACCAAAAACTTTGCTGGGCAACTTTCTTATCGCACCTATCCTAAAATGACTCATCATCTTTGCGTGCATTCAAATGCTTTTCAAGACATTGTTAACTGGCTAACACATCAATTATTGGGCACATCATGGAGCTTCTCTCTGTAAATAAGAGTTATTTTGAACTACAAAGATTACATTATCGTCCTGCTACTTTGGAGTTGTTGGATAGTTTACGTTCTCTTCATATTCAGGCTTCGCCTTCTTCTGAACCGGCACCCCATTCATTAGCCAGGCATATCCCCCATCTATGCTCGCTCCCAGATATAACCCTTCACAAAGGAGAAGCTTCTTCTTCTTTACCTTTACGTATTGGAGTATTGCTTTCCGGAGGGCAAGCTCCCGGAGGCCATAATGTAGTCATTGGATTATTTGAAGGGTTAAGGGCTTTTAATAAAGAAACTAAGCTTTTTGGTTTTATTAAAGGGCCTTTGGGGCTAATTCGCGGATTATACAAAGACTTAGACATCTCCGTTATTTATGACTACTACAATGCTGGAGGTTTTGACATGCTTTCTTCCAGTAGAGAAAAAATCAAAACTAAAGAGCAAAAAAGCGCCATTCTCGCCACAGTAAAAAAAATGAAATTACATGGCCTGCTCATTGTAGGTGGAGATAATTCCAACACAGATACCGCAATGCTTGCAGAATACTTTATTGAGCATAACTGTCCTACAGCTGTAATTGGCGTACCAAAAACTATTGATGGCGATTTAAAAAACTCTTGGATCGAAACCCCCTTAGGCTTTCACACATCATGCCGAACCTATTCTGAAATGATCGGTAATTTAGAAAAGGATATTCTCTCCACTCGAAAATATCACCATTTCGTCAAATTAATGGGAGAACAAGCGTCTCATAGCACTTTGGAATGCGGTTTACAGGCCCTACCGAATATCACGCTAATCGGAGAAGAAATCGCTATTCGGCATACATCTTTACGAAGTTTAAGTCATAGCATTGCCAAAGGGCTTATCGAGCGCTTTCATAAAGATAAAAATTACAGCACCATTCTTATTCCAGAGGGGTTGATCAAACAAATTCCAGATACAAAGCAGCTAATTCATGAACTGAATGCACTAATAGCCGAAGGGCATTTTTCCGTTCATGATTTTGATCAGCGCTTATCTCCTACAGCTATGACAACCTTTTCTTCTCTCCCTGAAAACATTCGAGACCAGTTACTCCTTGATAGAGATTCTTATGGAAATGTTCGCGTCTCTAAAATTGCTGTAGAAGAACTCTTGGCCTCTTTAGTTCGTGATGAAATAGCTAAACTCGAACCCTCTATGCCTTTTTCTCCAGTAACGCATTTTCTAGGTTATGAATCGCGAGCCAGTTTTCCTTCAAATTTCGATTCAAATTATGGCTTAGCTCTAGGGATAGCCGCTTCTCTTTTCTTAGTACGCGGAAAAACAGGATACATGGTAACTATAGGAAATCTAGCCGAAGAGTATGCCCATTGGACTATCGCCGCGACTCCCTTATATAAAATGATGCACTTAGAAAAACGTTTCAATGAAGAGACGCCGGTGATCAAAACGGATTCTGTATCTCCTTATTCCCCTATGGTGCAATACTTACACAAAATGAAAGGGGCTTGCCTATTAGAAGACCTGTATCGATTTCCGGGGCCTTTGCAATATTTTGAAGAACAAGCACTTGTTGACCAGCGCCCACTAACACTGCTCTGGGAAAAAGGGATTTTATCGGAACAAAATGCAAGTAGATTATAATTAAAAGAGAAAGAGGAGATAGCGGTAGTCGGACTTGAACCAACGACACGCGGATTATGATTCCGCTGCTCTAACCACCTGAGCTATACCGCCTCAAACGAATCTAAAAAATAGCGGGAGAAGGATTCGAACCTCCGACCTTTGGGTTATGAGCCCAACGAGATGACCACTACTCTATCCCGCGGTAGAAAGCATAAGATTATCATGTTCTTAAATTTTTATGCAAGCAATTTGCTCTTTTAATATCTCCCAGGTTTGCTTAAAAATTTTTTCTTCCCCTTTCAAAAAGTCTCTTCCTTTTTCAAGGTACCGTTGTCGTTTCTTTTCATCTCTGAGAAGTTCTTCAACAACCTCCAAAAGCGATCCTCTCTCCAATGGCACCCCAATTTCCTTTTGTCTCAATAGTTCCGCTAAAACCGATTGAGCATGGATATGTGGCCCAAACATAAGTGGAACATCTTTTTGAAGAGGTTCCAGCAAATTATGGCCTCCTACCGAAGGATCAAAAGTTCCCCCCACAAAAGCGAGCTCTGCTGCGGCATAAAGATCCTTTAAAACTCCCATTTCATCCATGATTAAGGAATTGTATTGCGAAAAAGAATCTCCCTTACTCCAAAAACCAAAGGAAACTCCAGCTTTTGCCAACAGTCTAGTATGTTCTCTTAGCCTTTCAAGGTGTCTAGGAACCCATAAAATTTTTGTGGATGATTTGTTGAGGTGTTGAGCAGCCTCTGCCCAAACCTCGACATCTTTAGGATGTACTGACCCCAATACAATCAACTGATCACGTGGAGACAATTGTAATTTGTTTCTCCAAAAGTCCCTGTTATTTACAGAAGCTTCGGTCTCTACGAAGGTTTTTAAGTTCCCACAAACGCGTATTTTGTTTAAGGGAACACCGAGTTGTATAAAACGCTGTTTATACAACTCATCTTGCACCAAGAATAAATCTAACGGGGAAAAACAGCTTCGTCCTAAACGTTTAAAAAAAGAAAAACGTTTGCAAGACTGTTCTGAAAGCTTACCGTTAATCAAAAAAGCCTTAGCCCCTAACCTTTTGGTTTCCGTCAAAAAATGGAACCAGCAGTCTCCTTCCGAAAAAACAACTATTTGAGGAGCTAGACTTCGAATAACAGGTTTGATAATGCAACTTAAATCGAGAGGCAAAACAAAAACTGTGGCCCCAAGAGGAGCATACAAACGCTGAGCCGTATGCACCCCTGCTTCAGAACATGCTGTAACCACAAACCGCCATTCTGGAAACTCTGCTCGCCACTTTTTGAGCAAAGGAGCCAAAAGAGAAACCTCTCCTACAGAAGCCCCATGAAACCAAACAAGAGGGCCTTCCCCCTTAACCTTAGGTTTCTCTATCCCGAATCGAATTTTCCAGGAATTGATATACTTTCCATGAAAGAGCACCTTATAAAAAATACGCGGTGCTCCAACTAAAAATGCACAAATCAAAAAGGCATCGTAAAAACGAGAGGTTAGCCAGCGGCCTATCATATCACGAAATTGACCAATCGGTTGGGGACAAAAACAGTTTTTCTCACTTCTATCCCCTCTAAATATTTGGAAGCAGCTTCTTTAGCTAATGGAAGAACCTCTTCTTCTTTTGCATCTTTAGGGACATCTAGTCGAGCTCGAAGTTTACCATTTACTTGAACCACCATAGTGACTTCCTGTTTTTCTAAATACTCTGGAAGTACTTTAGGCCATCCGGCCTTCGCAATACCCGGAGCATTCCCTAACAACACCCACAATTCCTCACTAACATGAGGAGCAATGGGCGCTAAAGCCTGAACAGCCATTTCTACGGCACTTTTAGGATAAGAGGGAAGTTTCACAAATTCGTTGATAAACTCCATAAAAGAGGAGGTTATCGTATTTAAAGACAATTTTTCAATGTCATCCGTTACTCGTTGTACAAGTTTGTGTGCTAACGACATTCCCTCAAAAAGTTCTTCGTCTCCCACTCGAGGAGAAGTTGCCATTTCATAAAAACGATTCAAAAATCGTCGACAACCCGCAACTCCTTGATTTGACCAGAGTTTATTTTTATCTAATGGTCCAGAGAACATGGCATACATCCGAACCGCGTCCGCTCCAAATTCATCTATCAAAACTTTAGGATCTACTCCATTCAGTTTAGATTTAGACATTTTTTCTTGACGCACATCAAGAAGTTCTCCTGAAGGAGCAACCCATTTTCCATTTTCTTCTTTAGCCATTTCAGGAGCTACATATCCTTTCCCCGGAATGCGATAGGATGTCGATAAAACCAAACCCTGGTTGACTAACTTTTTAAAAGGCTCTGGGGTAGAGACCATCCCTGCTTGATAAAAAACCTGATGCCAAAAACGAGCGTATAATAAATGCAAGACGGCATGCTCTGCACCTCCAATATAAAGGTCTACAGGCATCCAATAGCGTTCTTTTTCCTTGGCCCAAGGAGCTGCAGAATTATGCGCATCACAGAAACGCAAATAATACCAACAGGAGCCGGCCCATTGAGGCATGGTATGAGTTTCTCTCCTACCTTCTTTTTGCTGCTCTGCGTCAAAAATATACACCCAATCTTTTACCTTGGCCAAAGGCCCCTGGCCAACCCCTTCGGGACGATAATCTTGGATTTCAGGAGGCAATAAAGGCAACTCATCTTCTCTTAAAGGACGACAAGAACCATCCTCAAAATGAATGATAGGAATAGGCTCTCCCCAGTATCGTTGACGAGAGAACAACCAATCACGAAGCTTATAAGCAGTCTTTGCAGCTCCAAGATTTTTCTCTTCTAAAAAGCGAATTACATACTGCTTAGCCTCTTCTCCAGATAGACCATTCAGATTAAAATCTTCATGGCAGCTATTGATACATGTCCCATCCTCACCTATCACAGAGACAATCGGCAAATCAAACTGTTGCGCAAAGAGTAAATCTCGATCGTCATGAGCGGGAACTCCCATAACAGCTCCCGATCCATATCCCATCAATACATAATCCGCTATCCAAATGGGAATAGGCTGCTGGGTAATAGGATGTTTCGCGTAAGATCCAGTAAAGACCCCGCTTTTCGTTTTCATCTCACTAATGCGATCGCGTTCGCTCTTGCTTTGCACTTCTTTGACGTATTGAGCTACCAAGGACTTTTGCTCTGCAGAGGTCAAAAGATCCACTAAAGGATGCTCGGGAGCTAATACTAGGAAAGAAACCCCGATCAAAGTATCCGGTCTTGTTGTGAATACGTCCAGAACACCATGTTCTG
>SAMEA3663006__coassemble_262_pt1 | contig 30707 bp, 24 predicted proteins | sample SAMEA3663006__metabat2_low_PE_018 | metagenome-assembled genome bin SAMEA3663006 (sample SAMEA3663006) | pig gut metagenome | biome: pig gut; feature: pig-associated habitat; material: faeces | place: France | collected 2012 | reverse complement strand
GTTAAAGCCTCAGCATGCTGCATCAAAAGTTCTTTAAGACGTGCTGTGTCGGAAAAATCCACAGAAGTTAGTGTCTCCTTCATTACTTGACACACATACTTTGCCTTAGAAATTAAGGCCTTACCACGAATGCTTATAGAGGGAGAGAGTCGACTGGAATCCGTAGCCTGCGAAGAAAAGTCATAAAGGACGTCTACTCCTCCGGTATTCTCCAAAAGAAATTCTAACTGTTCCTTATAAGAACGCCCCCCACTTCCTAGCTGAAGCAGCACAAAAACAAGAAGCCGTAACCAAGGGAGCTCTTCTACAGAAAGAGCTGGTAGATCAAAAACTAATTCCAAGAAAATAATATCGTTCGTAAAGCAATCATGGTGTAAGACCTCTCCTTCACCGAACGTCTCTTTATCCAAAACAAACTCTTTGCCTAAAGAGGGAACCTTATCCAAGGAAAAAAGCGGTAACACTTTATTTAAATCTTCTTCCTGAGCCTGGTATGCCTCTAAACGCTTAGAATTTGCCTCTACTCTTTCTAAATCTTCCGCACTCATTTGCATCTGAATCGCCTGTAGAGCACTGCGCTCTTCTTTATTCTCTTGAGCGATTAACTGAGAATCTGGGAGGGAAATGACGCGAGCATAATGCGGATTGTCTAGAAAATACTTCCGCACCAATCGAGGTAAATATTCCGGGTTTTGAATATTTTCTCTCAAATTAGCAAACAACGTATGAATCCTTAATCCGTCCTCTGCTTTCCCTCCATGCTGTCTAAGCAACCCAGCTCGGAAAAATAAAGATAATCCATAAGGGAGCGAGTACCCTGTAATTTCTTTCCGTGCTAATTCTAGCTGGTGAACAGCTCCTTCCACCAGATTGAAGGGAATCCCTTCCTGTAAAATCTCTTCTAAACTCGCTAAAATCATACTTTCTAACTTCTGACTTCCCGAGTGAGAGCATCCTTTACAAACCAGATATACAGGAATCTCATGCAGCTCACTGTCAATACTCATATCGGCCTGCTTGCACAGCCCGGATTTTAGCAATCGAGATTTCAGAGGAGCCGCGTCCGTACCCATCAACACCAACTCCAGCACGTGTAAAGCAAGTAGATCCTGTTGATCAAAAATCGAACAGGTCAACCAAGCTAATCCAAAAAGTACCTTATCTTCATCAGCCCCATCGGAAGGATATTTTTCCATTACTCGCACAGGCTCTTTGAAACGCTTCTGCAGAGGAAGAGTAATGCTTTGTTTTTCTATCTTTCCTACACGTCTTAATAATTTCTCTTCTAAAAAATCTAAATGACGGGTGGGACGGATATTCCCATAAAAATAAAAAAGACATCGACCTAAAGTATATTGGCTCTCATGAAAGGCTCTCACGGTCTCTAGATTTAGAGAGACAATTGCTTTGGGATCTCCTCCGGAATTCACTCCATAGGTTACTGATGGAAATAACGCGGCATTCATAGCTTCGCTGAGTCGAGACTCTCCTGACAACAGAGCTCCCTTCATCTCATTAAACACGATCCCTGTGTAACCAAGGGAGCCATCTTCCGCCCGCTCATACCGCCAAGCCTCTTGTAAAAAACTATTCTCTGTTAACAATGGATGGAATACTGCATCAATATAAACACTGAGCAAATGATAAAAATCTTCCGGTATCTGAGACGCTGCCGGATAACAGGTGAAATCCGCCCCAGTGAATGCATTCATAAATGTATTCAAACTACGTCTTGTCATTGAGAAAAAGGGATCTCGTACCGGATAATTTTCGGACCCACATAAGGCCATATGCTCCAGCACATGAGCCACACCACTAGAATCCTGAGGGCAGGTACGAATAGAAATATTGAACACATTTTCATCGTCGTTGTTGACGATCATCATAATGGTTGCCCCTGTCGGGGTATGCTCCACTTCGATAAGCTTACTTTCAATCTCGGGAAGATCCTGACTCAACTTGACTACAAAATTTCTATAGGTATCCCCAATTTTCATATCCCACTCAATCTTCTACAACAGAGGAGAGAATTCCTTTCTCCTCTACTTTTTTCTAACTAACAACAAGAAAGACAGCCTACATGGTTAGATCTCTTATATCCACACAAATATTCTTTCCGAAGCATTCTCCCATAAAAAGAAAAGGAGCTCCGTAGAGCCCCCTTACATTCAGTTTTTCAAAACAAAAAGCCAAAATTATTCATCGGATTTTAAAACGATAAATCGAATTACTTCTCCCTGAGAGACCATAAGAAGAATATTTTCCCCTTTTGCATTTTTCAAAACTTGATTCAATTCTTCGACAGAAGAAACCCTTTGTCTATTCACAGCCAAGATAAGCTGTCCTGGCACTACCCCTGCGGAAGCCGCAGGAGAACCTGCTTCTACGGACATAACAAGAATCCCTTTAGTATCCGATGCCAATCCCAGTTTCTTACATAGCTCTGGCGTAATATTTTGTACCCGAACACCCATTTTCTGAAGAGCAGACACCCCATCCTCCGCAGGAATCTGCGTCACCGTTACAGGTATATCGATGATTTTGCCTTCACGAACTACTTTCAAAACTACACGAGTTCCTGGCATCATTAAAGAAATGGCATTACGCAAAGCGCTCAAAGACTCCACTTCTTTCCCATTATAAGCAACAATCACATCTTCCTGACGCAAACCTGCCTTTTCTGCCGGAGACCCTTTAACAACATCTGTAACCAGAGCTCCATACACCTTTTCTAATTTGTAACAAGCAGCAAGTTCGGAATCAATAGGTTGTAAGGTCACTCCTAAAAAGCCTCTTGTCACCTGGCCGTCACTAATCAGTTGATCGATGACGCGCTTGGCCATTAAGCTTGGAATAGCAAATCCAATGCCAATGTACCCCCCGCTACCGCTAACAATCGCTGTATTCACTCCGATAACTTGTCCGTCAATATTTAACAGTGGACCACCAGAATTTCCAGGATTAATGGCTGCATCCGTCTGAATAAAATCTTCAAAATCAACTATATGCAGTTGATTTCTTCCCTTAGCACTAATCACCCCGACGGTTACCGTCGCCTGTAATCCGAAAGGATTTCCTATCGCTATGGCCCAATCGCCTATCTGAAGTTGATCAGAATTCCCGAAAGTTAAAAAGGGTAACTTTTCTGCTTGAATCTTGATAACTGCAAGATCCGTTTTAGGATCTAACCCTACAATTTTTGCTGTATATTTTTGTCCATCGTGTAGAGTCACATGAATTTTCCCTGCATCCTCTACTACGTGATGGTTGGTCACAACATATCCATCCTCCGACACAATAAAACCTGTCCCTCTCACCGCATCACGCTGCTGAGGACGAGGTTGTTCTCTATGCGATGGCAAACCAAAAAAACGATTAAAAAATTCATCATTGAAATAATCGAAAGGATTTTCTTGCATCCCCCGTTTATTTCCTGAAGAGGCAATCGCCGCCCCTCCTGTTTTAGGAAAATTTTCTATATAGACCACACCAGGAGTCGCCTGAGCGGCGACTTTCGAAAATCCTCGAGAAACTTCTTTTAGCAACTCTTCTTGGGAAAGATCCCGTTCACCCAAAGATCCTGCCAAACAAATATCATTCTGAGCATCTTTTTTAGACGCACCGTAGCCCAGCATTGGCGACGAGAAAACCGATGTCGATAGCAACACACATAATAATTTTTTCATCATCTTTTCCTTGATAAGCGATCCAGGCTTCTAGGCCTTTTTGTATTTTATGCATCATAAAGAACAGGTTTGCAGCATACAAAATCTGATGATGCAAATCAAGGACACGACTCTGTAGAGTGCTCCAATACCCTGTCACTAACGAGGATTTAGAACGGCAGCAACAGTCTCTCCAATCTGTGCAGGAGATTCTATAACGATAACCCCCGCTTCTCTTAAAGCCCGTTGTTTACTCAAAGCATCTCCACTGTTTCCTGAAATAATTGCACCCGCATGCCCCATACGTTTCCCCTTGGGAGCTGTAGCTCCTGCAATAAAAGCTACCACGGGTTTACTACAATACTGGCTTATCCAATCTGCCGCTTCTTCTTCTGCACTTCCTCCTATCTCACCAATCATAAGAATAGCTTCTGTCTGCTTATCATTCTCAAATTCCCGAAGCGCATCAATAAAGGAGGTTCCATTCAAAGGATCCCCTCCGATTCCAACGCAAACACTTTGTCCAATTTTTCGCTGTGTTAATTGCCACACAGCTTCATATGTTAGCGTACCAGATCTAGAAACCACACCTACATTCCCTGGTAGGTGAATATATCCAGGCATAATGCCAATTTTACAAATCCCTGGCTTAATGACTCCAGGACAATTAGGTCCAACTAAACGGCTGGAGCTTTTTTCCATAAGAGAAGCAACTTCCAGCATATCTTGTACAGGAATCCCTTCTGTTATACATACGATCAAATCCATTCCTGCATCTTCAGCCTCAAAAATTGCTTCTGCAGCGAAAGCTGGAGGAACAAAAATCATCGAAGCTCGACATCCAGTTACCCGTTTCGCCTCTAAAACCGAGTCGAAAACGGGTAAATCTAAAAATCGAGTTCCTCCCTTCCCTGGAGTCACCCCACCCACAAAGTTAGATCCATAAGAGACACATTGCGCAGTATGAAAAGCCCCTGCTTTCCCCGTAATACCTTGAGTAATAATCGGTAGATCTTTGCTTAATAATTCTAACACAATCTCTCTCCAAGCTAACGACTTAATTTCACAGCGAGCTCAGCCCCTTCACTCATAGAGGCAACAAATTCACAAGGAATTCCTGCCTTGAGAATAATGTCTCTCCCTTTATCTACATTCGTTCCTTCCAAACGGATTACCGTAGGAACATGTTCTTGTTGTCCTTGCATGGCAGATACTAGTCCAGCAGCTACTACGGAGCAATCCATGATTCCGCCAAAAATATGAATGAACAACACACGAACGCTTTTGTCCGATAAAACCAAAGAGATCGCCTCTTGGATTTGCTTTTCTGAGGCACTTCCTCCAACATCTAAGAAATTCGCTGCCGAGCCTCCATATAGCTTAAGAATATCCAAAGTACTCATTGCTAACCCGGCTCCATTCACTAAGCAGCCGATAGTCCCATCTAGAGCAATATAGGAAAGTCCCAGCTGCTTAGCGAGCACATCACGAATGTTTTCCTGAGAGGGGTCGTAACAATTTGCTAACTGTGGGTGCCGATAAAGAGCGTTATCATCGATAGTGATTTTAGCATCCAGAATGGCAAGAGATCGATCTGCAGTCAGCACGAGTGGGTTGATTTCCAATAAAGAGATATCGTTGTCATAAAAACATTGTAACAACTGACAGATAATGCGGTTCCCTTGATCAGCAATCGATTTATCCCACTCCATAAATTTAGCGATTTGGCGTAACTGATAGTTATAGATTTTTTTTGAAGAGGGCAGCTTTATTGTTAACAAGAGCTCGGGCTGTTTTTCTGCTATCTCTTCAATATCCATACCTCCCGCCTTGGAAAGCATCATTACAGGGCAACGATGCTTTCTATCTACTACGATCGCAAGATAATACTCCGCAACGATCTCTATCAGAGGAGAAATTAGCACTTTATTGACCGGTAGAGAGCGCCCTGCCGTCTGATTACTAGAAAACTGCATGTGCAGCAATTGATCTGTCGCTGCTAATAAATCCTCTGGAGAACGAGCAATAATCACTCCTCCATTTTTCCCTCTTCCCCCAGAATGAACCTGTGCTTTAACAACCCCAGACCTCCATTGCTCAGCCTGAATGGCCGCTTCCGCTTCAGGCACAGAAGCTGCTACACGATAAGAGGGAATAGGAAGTTGATAAGAAGTTAAAAGGTCCTTAGCTTGATACTCATGAAGATGCATAAATAACCCTTTAATTTTTCCTCCTTATCTTTTATTATTCTTTTTACTTCAATCAACTTTACCTTGTCTGTGTTCAAGTTTTTCGGGAACAAACTTCGCTCTCTTTTTAAAAAAACTCTTCCTTCAGATTTACTGGAACATGCTGAGGTTCTCCTGTATGAAGGAGATTTTGGCCCCAAACTAACCGAATCTTTTTGTAAAGAGTTACGCAAGCATAAGCATCCCGATGAACACACGCTTAAAGGGCTTATTCGTTCTTTTCTTTCTGAGATTATTGCTAAATTACCCCAAAGAGAACTCTCTTCTGTTCGTCCACACGCGACTCTTGTTTTAGGAACTAACGGCTCCGGAAAAACAACTACAGTAGCGAAACTGGCCCACTACTATCTTTCTCAAAACCAAACAGTTTTGATCGTGGCTACAGACACCTTTCGCTCTGCAGGAATGGATCAAATGCGTTGTTGGGCAAATTCTTTAAACTGCGGTTTTATCTCCGGCAAACCTGGAGGAGATCCTGCGGCTATAGCTTTTGATGGCATCTCTGCTGCAATCGCTAGAGACTACGACCAAGTGATCATCGACACCTCTGGAAGGCTGAATACTCACACGAACCTCCTTAAAGAATTGCAAAAGATTGTTTCTGTATGTAACAAGGCTTTTCCCGGAGCTCCTCATGAAACGCTCATGACTATCGATGCAACCTTAGGAAGCAACACATTAAGTCAGGTGAGCATGTTCCATGAGGCAGTACCTATCGATGGGTTAATTTTCACAAAAGTGGAAGGCTCTGCTAAGGGAGGCTCCCTATTTCGCATCGCTGATGAACTTAAAATTCCTACACGATTTGTTGGGTATGGCGAAACAGTTTTTGATTTTGAGCCTTTTTCTATCGATCGTTTTTTAGACAAATTACTGGAAAGTTGAACTTTTTCCTTAAATAAGAAAGAGGATTTTTAGAACCCTAAAAATCCTCTTTCGAAAGAATGCCTCTTTGCTTTTAACGTCTTTTGTCTGAAGAAGCAAAAATTTGTAACAAGTACCAAAATATCATAATCACATTGCAATACATCTGCAACGCCATGATCAAGGACAGTTTGTAGCTTAAATCTCCATGATCTCCTACGCTGCGAGCTACGCGACGGATAGATTGCGCGTCAACCACCGTGAGCCCAACAAAAATCGCCAACCCCAAATAGCAAATCAACAGATACAATAATGGCATCGGCGTGAAAAGAGATACTATTAGAAATCCTAAGGATATAACCATAAGGCCTACAAGAGCCAACATCAAAATTCTGTGAATTTGCGTTAGATCATTTTTTGTGAAAGCTCCATAAGCAGCCGATAATCCAAAGATAACAGCTGCGGACCCAAATGCGGCCCAAACAATACCTCCTCCGAACTGAGCGGCATACACAGGAACCATCGTTCCGAAGAACATCCCTTCCAAAACTGAGTAGGCCAAAAACAGCCCCATTACAGCTGGAACAGAAAGTTTTTGAATCTGAGCTTGAATATAAAAAGACACTCCTAACGTTGCAAAACACCAAACCCACCACAAAGAAAAAAGGGTTCTGTAAGCCCCTGTTGCATATAGCCCTAAGGACGTCAACGTAGTTACTGCCAGCCCCGCAGTCATCCACCCATACACTCTGGAAGAGAAGGTCCCAGGCAAACGAGAATCCTGCGCATAATCGCGATCATACAATCCCATGGAGATCTCCTATTTAAAAAGTTTTTATACGACTTCTTTCTAAAACGTATAATACAGGGTTGCAAGATTTAACACAGTATATCCTGTTAGAATCCATAGAACCGCCTTCCCCCCAGGTAATACGTGTTTGCCAGAGCAACGTCGTTTTCCATACCGGCCATTTCATAACATGGTTACTGGAAACAACACGATCATGCAAGCTCCCCCGATTCCCCCAGCATAGCGTAAACAAGACAAAACAATCTCGGGATAAAAACTGCCCCTATCAATGGGAATATAAAAATAAATATATGCGGGGCGGGGACGCTGACTAGTAAATCCTATTGTTGCCCAGTTCGGAATCCTTGCTCAAAAAAAAGGCTCGCACTGAAAGATTTTCAATGCGAGCCCAAACAATGATTCAAAAAAAATTAGTAATTCAAAAACTTTTGGGCAATCAAGACCAAATTTACAAGTACCAGTCCTGACATCACCACAAGGGCTCCTTTCCCGCCAGGAAGAATCCTCTTACCATAGTAACGTTTCTTCCCATAACGCCCTTTCCAAATCATAAGCACAGGGAAAATCCCTAAAACGATCGTTTCCCCTAGGGCTCCTGTACATTCCAAACATTTTAAAACAATTCCTGGGTAAAAAACGGCCCACACTAAAGGAAAGACGAAAACGAGGAAAAAGATTTCCATTTTACGTTTCCTTTCATCCCATTGAAAAGCGTCGACAAAGAAATCTTTCAGACCTAATGCCACCCCAATGAAAGAGGAAATCAACGCAAAAAATCCAAAAAATTCCCCAGCAACATAAAAAGCAGAACATTTCAAAGCTGCTTGTAAAGCCCCAATGGCGGTCCATCCTTCCATCTTAGCTTGCCCCAAAAATGTTTCTGGAACAGCTCCCAATACAATTGCTTCCCAAATTACATAAAGAACTAACGGAATAAAGCTTCCAATGACAATAGACTTTTTTACATCCTCTACGTTCTTATCCATGTAATGGTATAGTGTAGGAACAACGTTTTGAAAGCCAAAAGCTAAAAACAAAATAGGAAATCCTTTTAAGGTAGCCCCCCAAGAAGATCGCACTAATAGTTCCGACTTCATCAAAGGGAAGCCAAAAAAACAAAACATGGCGAAAGCTATCCCTAATCCCAAAACAAAAAACCTATTACACCAATCGACTATCGATGTTTTTGCCATTAAAAGCGGAGAAAACAAGGCGAAAAACACTATTGGCATTGCGTGTCTAATCCAAGGCGCATCCCAATCCCGGCATCCCAAGACTCGCATAAGGATGTTCCCTCCATCACAAAAGTAGGCAACTAAGAGAGAATAGAAGAGCAGCAGATAAACCAACCACATGATTATCTTCCCTTTATGCCCCAAAGTATGTTCTGCCATAGAGACCATATTGACATTCTTTCTTGCATGCAGCCAAGTCAATATTTCTAAAAAACAATAGCCAGAAGCGACTGCTATTAACCAAGAAACAATATACAAAAGTGTTGTAGGCAAGAATCCCCCCTCTGAAGTGGAAACGGGGACAGCTAATACTCCGGCGCCAATGGTTGTTCCTGCAACAATCAAGGCTCCACCAAACATTTTGTTCATCATGAGAATACCTTTTATAAGAGGGACGCATTCATTTGCGACCCCTCATTCCATCTAACATACAGACGCTTATGGTATTCATCAACAGAGAAAAAGGCTTCTTACTCTACAGTGACAGATTTGGCCAAGTTCCTAGGTCTATCTACCTCAGTCCCTCGTTGCAAGGCCATTGTGTAGGCCATGATCTGTCCCGCTATAGCAAACAAAACAGGAGCAACCAGATCATGGCTGTCTGGAATGTAGATTTGCTCATCAGAGACAGCTTCGATATCTGTGTTGGATTCCGGAGCAATGGCAATAACATAGGCTTTTCTCGCCTTTACTTCCATAATAGCTCCGATAGTTTTGGTGTATACAAGGCGGTCCCCACAATATACAATAACTGGAGTCCCTTCTCGAATAAGGGCAATCGGCCCATGTTTCATCTCGCCTGCAGGATAGGCATTAGCTTCCACATAAGCAATTTCTTTTAATTTTAAAGCAGCTTCCATGCAAATCGGATACATAAAACGCCGCCCTAAGAAGATAAAGCTAGTTTCACTACTTTGCCGACAACGCCAATCATGAATCGAACCATCCAATAAAAGTCTTGTCAGCCGAGGCAAATCTCTTATCCCTTGTATCGCCTGTATAAAATCTTCTTGCGAGATTGTTCGACGCTGGACAGCCAGTCTCAACCCTAATAAAATCAACATCAATAGTTGTGCTGTAAACGCCTTTGTTGAAGCAACCCCTACCTCCAACCCAGCCTCGATAAATAAACAATGATCTACTCGGGAAGCTAATGCCGACTCTCGTACATTACAAATGCCCAGCACTCGCACTCCATCCAACTTACGAAACTCGCTTAAAGCGGCTAAAGTATCTGCAGTTTCTCCCGATTGACTAATCAAAATTCCTAAAGACTGTTTCGCTATATGGGGCTGACGATAACGAAACTCTGAAGCTGTTTCGACATACACAGGAATCGAAGCGATGGATTCGATGACATATTTGGCTAAACATCCTGCATGATAAGAAGACCCACAAGCTACGATATGTAAACTCTCAATGCCATCCAAAGAAAATTCTTTAAGAAAAGATTCTGTAAACTTCTCATCCTCGCAAGAAAGAGACAAAATGCGCTCAAAAACCTCTGGCTGCTCATAAATCTCTTTAAGCATGTAATAATCGAAACCTTTTTTATCTAAAGAATCTTCAGTATGATCTATGTAGCGCACTTCTTTTTGAATGCGAGCCAATTCAAAATTATACATTTCAATAGGTTGTCCTATACGTAAAACAGCCAATTCTCCAGAAGCCAAGGCTTGTGTCTGATACGTATATTTTAAAAAAGCATGGACATCAGAAGAGATAAAAACTTCTTCTTCTCCTAATCCTAGAATAAGAGGGCTTTCATGAGTAGCGCACAACATGACTCCAGGATGGTCTTTGTGTACTAAAGCACAGGCAAAACTGCCCTGTAGCTGCTTCAAAGTCCAAGAAAAGCTCTGAACGAGATCTCCTGTCTCTTGATAACGGAAAGCAAAAAGTTGCACAATAACCTCGGTATCGGTTTCCGATGAAAAGACAATCCCTTTGCTACTCAGCTCTTCTCGAAGCTCCTGAAAATTCTCGATAATTCCGTTATGAACAAGCGCACAACTCTCATACATATCCATATGAGGATGTGCATTGCATCGTAAAGGCTCCCCATGTGTGGCCCACCTAGTATGCCCTATTGCTACTTGAGAATGGCTACTGGAAGAAATCATCGAGCATAGCCGGCTAACAGGCCCTACAGCTTTCTCCACAAACAAGCGTCCAGAAACAAAAGTCGCTATTCCCGCAGAATCATACCCACGATATTCCAGTTTAGCTAGCCCTTCCAAAACTAACGGCACAGCATTTCGTTTTCCTAAATATCCAAATATTCCACACATATCGATTCCTATTATTCAGAAATCTCGGCTCCAATCTCGGCTTCTACAACATCCACAATTGTTTTTGCAAGGGAGTCTACTTGATGCTTTTTGGTCCCCTCGACCATAACCCTACAAATATTTTCCGTGCCAGAATATCTTAACAGAATCCGCCCAGAATCCCCGAGAATCTCTTTCACTTCCTGGAGAACTCCTTGTACATTCGTTAAAGTCTCTAGAGGCACTTTTTTAGTCACAGGAACATTGATCAGCGCTTGAGGACTTTTCACGATGCAAGCAGTAAGATCTGACAAAGTAGATTCGCTTTCAATCATAATACGCAATACCTGAAGAGCAGAAACGATCCCATCTCCTGTCGTATTGTAGTCCAGAAAGATCATATGCCCGCTTTGTTCTCCGCCTAAAACAGCTTGTGTTTCCAACATATGCTGCAATACATGTCGATCTCCCACAGGAGAAATCGTTACTTGTATTCCCTGGCTTTCTAGATAGCGCAGCACTCCAAAATTTGTCATCACAGTTGCCACAACACGATTCTCAGGCAACGCTTGTCGTTTCTTCAAATCGCTCGCACAGATACTCAGGAGCATATCTCCATCCACTATATGCCCCTTTTCATCAACCATAATCAAGCGGTCTCCATCCCCATCTAACGCAATTCCGACATCCGCTTCATGCTCAATAACGGCTTTTTGAATAGTAGAAGGCCATAAAGCTCCACACCCTTCATTGATATTACATCCTGAGGGCTCACAACCATAACAAATTACTTCTGCATCTAATTCTTCAAAAACTGAAGGCGCCACTCTATAAGTGGCACCATGAGCACAATCCAAAACGATGCGTAATCCCTTTAAGGTCCTTCCTTTAGGGAAGGTGGCTTTTGCATACTCGATATACCTTCCCGTAGCATCTCTAACATGTTTATTTTTGCCGACCGCATGATCATCAGGAAGCTTTCCAAAAGATTTTGAGACGATCATAGCTTCTATACGCTCTTCTACAGCCTGTCCAATTTTGAATCCATCAGAAGAAAAAATCTTAATACCATTATCTCGATACGGATTATGGGATGCCGAGATCATGATCCCAGCATCCGCACGATAGGCTCGCGTAATAAAAGCTACCCCTGGGGTGGGAATAGGCCCCAACATAAGAGTCTCTATCCCCATAGAGGTAAGACCTGCTATGAGAGCATTTTCAAACATATATCCAGAAAGCCGGGTATCCTTCCCAACAACGACGCGATGCTTCCCAGCATGCCTCTCCAGTAGAACTCCTGCGACGGCTTTACCAAGAAGAACAGACGTTTCTACCGTCATAGGCTCAAAGTTTGCTCTTCCTCTTACTCCATCTGTACCAAATAGCTGTCTCACCTCTCGCGTCATTGCCCTATCCTTGAGAATATCTTTTGGCTCAAAACTACCCGATCCTTGATTTTCAGAGATAAAGATTCCTCTTTTTATTAAAATCTTTGTATTTCACCTCTTTAAACAAGCGCCGCGCTATCAAACTAGCCGTCAACAACTTACTATTTAAAATCAAAAAAATCGCTTGGTAACGTTCCCTTTTTTAACTAGAAGTACGAAAATAATTATCGAAAACTAAACTATTTATTTTTTCGTTTTTATGACCCCCTATCTAATAGAAGCTTTAGTCGCCTGCTGCATTCTGCTTTCTTTAGGGATGGTCTTGATTTTTGCTTTTGCACTTGGCCTACTGCTTAAGCTCCATAAAATCACGAAACATATCCACCGAATTACCTCTTTATTCCAGTTCGAAGCTCGATGGCTCCCTCCCCTGTTTATCGGGAAAAAATGGATTCTGAATTGGCTACGCAAGAAATACAAACAGCGACACTTCTCTCAGCTAGCAGAAGAACTCACCAATGACGAGGACTCCGAAGATACTCGCAGCAGCCGCTTATTTTGCGGAGTGAAACTGGCAGCCATCGCCTTGTGTGCATGGCTCTTGATAAGAAAAAAAGACTAACTTTGTTGGGAGAGAAAAGGATGTTCAAAAGCCAAAAACCTAAAAAAAACAAATGCTGTATGTGGTTACGAGGCGTCCTATTCGGAGGCATTCTGGCCACCCTGCTCACAAGCCTTTTTATCCCTAAAAGTGGTATGCAGATCAGAAAAAAGCTCCTCCGCGTCAAAACATCTGGCACGAAAAAGGGAAGAGCACTACTCCGAAATTCTAAACACCACACACGCGAATTTGCTGAACAAACAAAAATTCTAGCGAAAAATATTTCCAAGGAAATTCAGGATTTCACACAATCCATCATCGACGAAAGCCGCCGCGATTAGTTTTCGTATATCAAAAAAAAATAGACTCAACCGACATGTTTTAGTTAGGTTTAGGCTATTTTTTCTTCTAAAAACGTTTTTGAGGGACGCTTTTTATATCGAGGCGCGGCGCCCTAAGTCAAGACCCAGCAACCTCTTTTCGAATTCTAAGGCTTCGTCCGCCATCTCATCCTTCTCTGTTTCCGACATAAGCAGTTGTTCTTTTAAAGATAACATCTCCGTTTCTCGCTTCTCAAGAAGACGCGAATTCTCTTCTAGCATTTTCGCCAGAGATTTTTTTTCGTCAGAAATTGTTCTTTGCAGATCAAGCAACTTTCCAATATGCTCATACTGACCCTGCAAAACTTGCTCGTATTGAGCAACATCCTCTTTGTGCAACTCAAGATTTTCCTCGTTTTCTTGAGAAAGATCTTCAACTTTTTTCTGCAAAAGTCGATTAGTTTCTAGAGTCGCTGCTAGCAAGTCTTGGTATCTCGATTTTGACTCTATCCAAAGACGCTGTTCCTTGGCGAACCAGTCACTTCTTTTAAGCGATAAGCAACCTTTTGCGACTAAACAACATAAACCAACGGCAACAACAACAGCGGCAACCACAGTTCCAATCAATCCAAAGCCGGCAGCCATAGCACACCCGCCAATCCCCAAGGTCAGGAGTCCTGCAACTCCAGCTATAATGCTGACCAATCCCACAGCCCAAAGTGCTTTAGCAACACGCTCGACCTTAGAGCTTTGCTCTGATTTAACTGTTTCGATTTCTTTAGTAAAGGAAGTTATAGACTCGGGGGAACGATTATTGGGGAAAATAACAGTCATCAGATCTCCTTTAAAGAATCATCATGCAGATGGAAAAAACTAACTCAGACCACTCTCTGCACAAATTTCATTTTTTTAATAAAAAAGAGCGAAATTCTACTCTCCCAACAACTTATTGACCAGAAATATGTAATGTTTTTTTGAAACCAGTTTCGCGCAAAAAAAAATCCCTAATTTTTGGCAAAAAAATTAGGGACCAAGTTTCTTACTTAGCATTGCTCAGAGACTAAAAGATAAGGCGCATTCCTGCATTTGCCTCATACCCAAGCTTACCATCCATAGAAGACAATCCTCCACAGAATGCAGTGAACCCTAAGGACGTGCTAAAATAGGAACTCCATTCAGTATTATTTTCTAAAGCCAGTCGAAGTTCTTGCTTGGAAAGATTCATAGGAGCCCCCTCCCAATCAAATCCAGCCTCTAACAGCTTTACAGAGCCTCCCTCTACTTTTCGATATGCTTCCCAAGCATAGCCTACTGCAAGGGAATTTACTTCGGAAAATTGTCCTTTTGTAAACGCCATTTCAAACTTCAGACCGAAAGGAATCGTAATATTCGTCAGAGAAGTTTCTTCAAAAGAACGAGCCTCTCTTCCTAATTCTACAAAGCCTGGAAGCTTCACAGACGCGTAAGAAACTTCGACATAAGGATTAAAATGAAAAGCATAGAAGGTAGGTCGTGCGGGACCGACTAAACTACGATATTCAACTAGAGCATCTGCTAATACTCCTCGTGATGTCCAAGTAGCACTAGATTCTCCTAAAACCCCATAATGAGTTTTCATATCATTATGTGTTTCTCCAAGACAGTACTGTCCTTTAAAGAACCAGGACCCAGCTAAAAATCCTGTATAAACCGAGCCCGCGAAACCCTGTCTGGAAATTTCTGCCTGGAAATTCTGACTACGCATTTTACCCAGGAAAGAGGCTACATTAACCCCTAAAATGAAATCTTCCATCAACAGAGTATCGATTCCTGCGGAAGCTCCTACATAGGTCCCTCTGTACCCATCCAAAGCAAGAATCGGTTCTGAAGAAAAATTTCTAAAACCACTGAAAGCCTGTCCCCAAACGTTTGTAGAATAATCAAATTCCATTCGCTGAGTCGTAAGGTTATGAGCAAAGCGAGCATTTTTTAACGTGGACAATACTGCTCCCTCCTCCCATAATGAATTAAAGACTAAAGCCCCAGCCTTCTGCGGGTCCAGTTTATACCCTGTAGGCTGCCAATTGATGACCAAAGTGCCTTCTTGAATTTGCGCTTCAGACCACACTCCCATATGCCCATAAGTCTCTTCCCCAATCTCTGGAGTAGCAACTTTTATCCGCAAATCAGCAACAGACAATTTACTCAAATCTTCTTCAGATTCACCATAAGACTCTACGAAAGACATTAGTGGTACCTGAGCTGCATTCTTTAACAACGCATGATTTTCGTAACCACATCCTGTTGTGTTGACTAATTCCAGACTTAACGCTCCAGACTGAACACAACTTCCTTTAGGGACAATTACTTGCGGAGCTTCCACAGCAACCTCTTGGTCTCCAGAAGAAAATGAAGCTAAATCAATGGAAATGGTATGAATATCCAACATAGGAACGGTTGCTTGGGCGTTCTTCCCAATCCAAAGAGAGCGGCTGTCGTCTGGATTAGCATAATCTTCCACAGTCAAGCCCTCTTTCTCCGGAGTCTCTGAATCCAAAATCTTCAATTTCGATCCCGCAGCTAATATCAACTTCGATCCTGTATCCTGCTTAAACCCATAACTACAAAGAACGGCTCCTTTCAACAGCTCTAGGCTTCCTTGTTGTAAATGAATACGCTGAGGAATTTTACTTTCAGCTTCTAAAAAACGAATCGTCCCCGTGTAGCCCTCACTTTCTTGGCTGTTCATGACCAACGGTCCCGAACCTTTTCTCTCTTCTAAGCTTTCAAAAACTAAGGCATCATGAAAAACAATCGCCCGACCTTCCATGGCATTCAGAGCTTTAATCTGTGATTCCTTACCAGCAAAATAGATAGCATCTGATCCCTGAGCCCTAAAAGAAGAATTCCCCCTGAAAATAACATCTCCTCCAAAGGCCTCTAACAAGACTTCTCCACCATCTTCTATACGGATAGCTCCCCCAGAACAAGCAGAGTTGTTCTGAAACAAGACTGTACCAGAATTTTTAGAAATCGTTAGATTCTGTGTACAAATGGCTCCGCCTCCAGTATCTAGCAAACGCTCATCACGCTTAGCCGAATTTCCTGCAAAGATCACATCCCCAGCATTTCCTGATATCAAAACCTCTGGAGTTATCTCTGGCTGTTTATCTGTCTCTCGGAGAGATCCAGCGAAAATAGCACCGCCGTAAACATCCGAAAAATTATTTACAAACACAACAGGTTCTTCGTTATTCGTAATATAGACACGTTTCGCACAAATAGCTCCTCCTGCACACTCTTTTCTTTTTAAAAGCTCTTCAGAAGAGATTGGAGCGACTGCTGGTTGACCTTCTTCCTCAACAAGCAAAGTCTGGCTAGCTGCGGTAATAAAACTCTGTTCAATGTTTTCTAAGAAAGAACGCTCTTCAGCTTTTGGATTTTCTGAACCAGAACCCGGAGCTCCCTCTGTCTCCGCAGATTCTTCAATATAGGGGCGTGTCACTACATTATCTTTAAACTCAATACTACCTCGGTTTCCAGAAATGATCACATCTCCTTTGAAGCAAGAAATGGCTCCTCCAAAGGTTTGTCCTCTATTATCTCTAAACCACACGCATCCGTTATCTAAGAGTTCGCAATTCCCGTCAAAAACATGAATTGCGCCCCCGTACAGGCTGGCGATATTTCGAGAAAAATCCACTTTGGTATTTTCTGCTAGACGTACATTTTTGGATAAAAGAGCTCCTCCAGAAACTCCAGCTCCTATTGCATAGTTATTGCCGAATCTCACCGAAGAGTTTCCAATAATAAAAGCACTCTCCACTCCATGAACAGCTCCTCCTCCACAACACGCCAAAGACTTTGCCTCTTGCTCATCGCATTGTAAACGGTTTTGCTCAAACACTACATCAGCATTCTGGACAATCTCGATCTCTTTCCCCAAAAGAGCTCCTCCTCCAGAACATCCATTTAAAGATTCTGCACTAAGAGAGACAAGCTCTTCAGGATCACGTGTCGGCGCAGCCTGTGGAGCCCGAGCATTTCCTATAAAAGAAACCCCTCCAGAGTTCTGAATGATGGAAACCTTTCCTGATGCTAAGATCGCTCCTCCCCCTAACATTTTTCCGCTAGAGGCAAAGGTTTGTACAATATTATCTTTGAAAGTCACTGCCCCAGCATTCTCAAAAAGAGAAATATTTTCGGCTAATAAAGCCCCCCCTCCTTGATAAGCTATCTGCCCCAAATCAGAGGTTGTACATAGAGTGCGAAGAAAAGAGATGTCCCCCAAGTTATGAGCAATCTCAATAGCTCCTAAAGCCGAAGAGCCTCTCTCAAAAGAGAAGTCTCCGCAAGCAATAATTCCTCCAAAACTAGCCTTGCTTCCTTCAAAAGACATTCCTGCTTTATTGTCACAAAGAGATACAGTTTCCTGTGCTGAAATAACTCCGCCTCCTAAGGCAGCTGTATTATCCCTAAAAATTACAGCACCCTGGGTCCCTGAAATCTGACAATTTTTACCAAAAATAGCTCCTCCGCCTGAAGAGGACTGGTTTTTGTCACAGGAAATCCCGAGATTATCTTTCAAAATTACAGATTCTGAAGAAGCTAAAGCACCTCCTCCCAAAGCCCCCGTATCTTGCGTTCCTTTTGCAAGATTGCCCTTGAACACCAGTTCTGCACAATTTTGGAACAAAATGCCGGAAGAAGCGGAAATAGCTCCTCCTGATAAAGCTTGGTTATCGAGAAAAGAAGTTTTTTTGTTATTAGCAAAGAAAACAACACTCTTAGAAGCAGCAACAGCTCCCCCATTAGCGAATAACGCCCTATTGTCTTCAAATAAGATGGGGCCATCGCAGTTAGCCACAACGATATCGCCTGCAGGCATATACAAGTTTTTTTCTCCGGAAAGAGAACTATTCGCTAGGAAAGCTCCCCCTCCCGTCCCTAGATGACTAACAGCGCTAGCTCCTTCGGCATGCACTTCTGTCGTACAATGTTTTGCAGTTAACCCCTGACAATCATGGATTAGAATACTTTGAGCTGCACAAGCTCCCCCTTGTTCTAGAGATGCACAGGAAGAGAGTTCGATGCCTCCTTTAATTTTTTCAAAAATAAGATCTTCTGAAGAATAGAAAGCTGCTCCCGATAAAGACGACTTTATATCTGTTAATGTGATCCCCGCTTTACCACCATCCCCTAGGAAGGCAATTCCTAAAAAAGACTCTTTATCACGAGTGGTATCGGAACCGTTTCCTGAAAAATTACAGACCAACCCCTGAGAAAAGGATTGGTGTTGTTGATCTATTCCCTGGATCTCTATAGGCGTTGTTACAGAAAACAAAGTACTACGCTCTACTTTACCAGGAAGAGTCTCAGCAGCCCTTTCTTGAAAAGAGCCCGGCTCGCCAACAATCAATTTATATTGCCCCTCATCCAAACTTTCTTTGGAGACAATAAATAGATCTTTAATATGATCCAATAATACTGCGGCTTGAGGACTCGTGTAAGTAGGGTAATCTGCCGACCGTACTCCGGCACAAAGATCCGAACAACTCGCTAACCCGCTTATAGAAGCGAGGATAGCCGCTACTACCGATAAGGAAAAATTAGAACAAGAGCCTTTTATATCTTTCTCGGAACTCATTGTAAACCTGCTAAAAGCGCTTTTTGACAAACTTGCTTACCGAATCCAATCGGTCCAACACTACATTTTGTCTCCGGTTGATCACGCAAGACAAAACGATTTATAGACAAGCTCCAGAGATGGCATTAGAGCTTTAAACCTTGGAATGTACAACGCTGACAACTTTTTAAAAAAGATTTTTGTTAAGAGCGAGCTCTAGAAACTAAGAAAAGTTTCTTCTCTAATCCTTGCTGGGACAGAACTTAGCTGCAATACGCTCACAGACATTAGCGCGAGCTAAATCAATGGCTCCGGAGATTCCTCCAAACAGAGCTTTCTCACAAGATTTCCCATGACATTTGATAACCAGCCTAGATAAACCGCTGATAATAGAGCCTGGATAGATAGTATAATCAAACTGAGTCTTGATCGCTTTTTCCAAACGATCTCCCAAGATATGCCGCAAAAAATCAAATAACCCTTCAGCAGTTTTTAAGAATACGTTTCCTGTAAACCCATCCGTAACCACGACATCTACTTTACCGCTGAAAACATCTCCGCTTTCGATATTTCCTAAGAAAGCGGGGCCAAAAACATCTCGAAGCATACGAAAGGTCTGTTTATGAGAATCGGTTCCTTTGCGCTCTTCTGAACCGATATTGAGCAACCCAAGAGTGAAAGAGCTATCGCTGCAAGCTAGCGACCGGCGATAAGCAAGCCCCATACGAGCAAATCCAACCATCTCTTCAGGTTTGACAGCAACAGTTGCACCAACATCTAAAATTACAGCAAAGCCCGAAAGAGTAGGAAAAGAAACCAGCAAAGCCGGTCGAGGAACTGCTGGAATCATAGGGATCTTGGAACGGGCAAGCGTCACCAACGCAGCCGTATTTCCTGAAGAGACAAAACCATCCAGCTCTCCTCTTTGTAGAGCATCCAGCCCTAACGCCATAGAGGAGCTTTTCTTGCGAACCGCTGCAAGCAGCGAATCTTCCATAGATACGAAACTTTCCGAGGCAACAATCCGAACAGAATGAGACAACGGAGAACGAGTTATTTGGTGGTGAACATCCGGAGTAGCAAAAACGGAAAATTCTACCGACTGCCCACCCTCTAACGAAAGAAGAACCTCCTCCAGTGCATCCCAAACAACAAGAGGATCATGATCTCCTCCCATCATATCTATACCTAGACGCACCTTCATGAATTTCTTCTATGCCTTAATGCTACTAGATTATTTTTCCACTGTTAAAACAGCTTTGCCCTTATAAAAACCACAAGAAGCGCAAACTGTATGAGGAATAAAAGCTTGCTTACAATTATTACATACCGCAGCAGAGCATGCCTTCTTTGCATGATGGCTTCTGCGAATATTTTTTCTAGCATTACTATGACGATTACGTGGTACTGCCATTCCTAATTTCTCCTATAGACTGCAGATAAGTATCCTTCCCGATAAAGAAGTCTAGTTAGGGATCTCCAGGATTTAAAAGAGCGACAAAATTTTTGAAACAACTCCTTAAACCATACCGCGACAGAAAAGAAAAAGTGTTTCTTCTCCAGAAGCTTCCATGCAAGGAAGACCTTTCTCCTCTTCTCTCAGCGAACACAAGAGTATATTAGAGACAAAGGTTTTTGGGAAGCTGAAGGTTGCTTTTCTCTTTTAAGAGATTAGGAGCTTCCCTTCTTTAAAAAACTTTTGACAAACTCTCTTTCTGGACAGCCCCCCTTTTCACACTCCTGGAAACGATCCCCCTCTAGCAATAACTCGTCCCGAATCAAATCGCGACAGTCAAATATCCCAGATTTTTCTTCGGAAGCGTGAATTAATTGCTGCACCACAATACCTCGCACTGGACATTCGAAGGGAGCATCACAAATACAACAATGAAGAGACAGTGTTGTCGAGATTTCTAAAGACAAAAACCACTGTTCCCCATCTATCCTTTCTATGCTTCCTTGAATTTCTACAAAGGAAGAACACAATCCCTCCCCCACAGAATCGCCAAATACCTGGGGAGCAATCGACGCATGAATTTCTTCTCTATCTCCAGGAAATTTTAATCGATAAAGATAAAATTTTGTATTGTCGTCTTGTTTCAATGAACCTTCCCTTTTCTTAATCTGAATGCCCCAGCACAAATCTTGCCCATCATTTTACAAAGAAGCTTTTATCGAAACAAAAGGTTTTCCCTTTCCCTTCATAATGGAGCAAAACTTTTCGCAAAAATAGCGAAAGAGTAAAACAATTTTAAAAAAGTATTTGCAGCATAAGAAGCCACCTTCTTATCCTGTCGCTAATAAAATACTCAGAATGTGGATCGCCAATAAAAGAAAAAATTTGGCATTTGTCGCTATAGAAATCACAATAAAAGAAACTATTCTGTTTCTAAATTAAACTATTCAACAACAAGCATTTTTGTAGAATTTTTTACCTAATCGACATATAATCCGCCTTCTACCTAATAATTTTTTAAAATAACTCCCCATCCTCTGGATTAGGTGAGGGCTCCCGTTAGAGCGCAGAGCATTTAGGAACGCCATGGAAAACGATATCTTACTAAATATAGAGTCTAAAGAGATTCGTTACGCACATTTGAAGAATGGCCAATTGTTTGATCTCATCATTGAAAGAAAAAAAATTCGCCAATTGAAAGGGAATATATATAGAGGTCGCGTAACTAATATTTTACGAAACATTCAATCCGCCTTCATCAACATAGATGAAAGAGAGAATGGTTTTATTCACATTTCAGATGTCTTAGAAAATTCTAAGAAATTCGAACAGATGTTCGATATAGATGCAGATGCTGATCAATCGGAAACTCAGTCAGAAGAAGCATCAGAAGCACCTATTGAGGAACTTCTTGAGCTCGACAGCCCCGTACTTGTGCAAGTGGTGAAAGAACCTATAGGATCGAAAGGGGCTCGATTAACTTCTAACATTTCGATCCCAGGACGTTACTTAGTCCTTTTACCTAACTCCCCTCACCGCGGAGTTTCGCGTAAAATCGAAGACCCTTTGATGCGAGACCAACTTAAACAATTAATTCGCTCGTTCGAAATGCCTCAAAATATGGGTCTCATCTGCCGAACCGCAAGCGTTTCTGCTTCAACAGAAGCTCTTATTAATGAGGCGCAAGATTTGCTGAATACGTGGCAAGGCATTTTAGAAAAATTTTATTCTCCCGATCACCCCGCTCTTCTTTACGAAGAAACAGACCTTCTTAAGAAAGCAGTAATGACTTGTGTGGATAAAAGCTATAAACGTTTATTAATTGATGATTATGCTACTTATCAAAAATGTAAACGTTTACTGAGTAAATATTCCCCGGACACCGCAGTCAAGATTGAATACTATCGCGACTCGATCCCTATGTTTGAGCGCTTCAACATCGAAAAAGAAATCGATCGCGCTACAAAACGAAAAATATGGCTTTCTAGTGGAGGATATCTCTTTTTTGATAAAACAGAAGCTATGCACACCATCGATGTGAATTCAGGCCGTAGCACACAACTCGAAAGCGGAGTGGAAGAAACTCTTGTTCAAATTAATTTAGAAGCTGCAGAAGAGATTGCTAGACAGTTGCGCTTACGGAACATCGGAGGACTTGTCATAATAGATTTTATCGACATGAAATCACGAAAAAATCAGCGTCGTGTTCTAGAAAGATTAAAAGAACACATGAAATACGACGCTGCGCGCTGCACCATTTTGAGCATGAGCGAATTTGGTTTGGTAGAGATGACTCGGCAAAGAAACCGAGAATCGTTGATGCAAACGCTGTTTACCACTTGCCCCTATTGTAATGGGAACGCGATTATCAAAACCGCAGAAAGCATCCTTATAGAGATAGAGCGCAACTTGAAAAAAATTATTAAACACAAAGAACATTCGCATTTATGTTTAGTTGTTCACCCAGAGATCGCTCATTATATGAAGCAAGAGCACGACGATGCTGAATTAATCCGCTTAGCAAAACAATTGAAAGCTAAGTTACAGATCAATACGTCAGATTCTATCCATCTTAACCATTATCAATTTTTCTCTTTAATCACAGGAGAAGAAATTGAGTTATAATAGGTGTATTGATGCATTTTTCGAACTACTTATATCAGGCTTTTGAAGATCACTGTTTACCAGAGCCTTTGTACCAAAAGTTTCAAATTTGCCATCAAACATACGTCGAGGCGGCAACTAAAAAATGTTCTGTTGAAAAAGCAGAATCTCTTTGCTCCCAATGGCTTAAGGTCATCATTGATGACCTTAAGAATCCCATCATTTTCCCTCCTTACCACAAAAAAATTCGCAGCCCTGTTGATCTTTATCAATTCGGGATCGATTTTTTTTCCGTACTCATCGACGATCAAAAATCTCAGGTCCTAAACCCTCACCAATTAGACCAGATTCAAAACTACATTCATGCTGGACATAATGTAGTTCTTTTAGCCAATCACCAAACAGAATCCGATCCTCAGTTGATGTACTGCTTGCTCGGAGCTTCACATCCCCAGCTGATGGAAAACATGATCTTCGTTGCAGGAGATCGCGTAACCTCAGACCCCTTAGCAAGACCTTTTAGCATGGGGTGCGATCTTTTATGTATCTATTCCAAAAGACACATTAACCACCCTCCAGAACTTAAAGAAGAGAAGTTAAATCACAACCAAAAGAGCATGAGAACATTAAAAATGTTGCTCAGTGAAGGAGGAAAGTTTATTTATGTCGCGCCTGCTGGAGGAAGAGATCGTAAAAACTCTCGCGGAGAGCTCTATCCTGCGGAATTTCATCCTGATAGTATAGAAATGTTTCGTCTTCTTGCCAAAAGCTCCGGAAAGCTTACCCATTTTTTCCCTTTTGCTATGAAGACATATGATATTCTTCCTCCTCCCCCTACTATTGAGGAAACGATTGGAGAGCAGCGTATCATCGCCTTTGCTCCTGTAGCTTTCAACTTTGGAGAAGAGATTGTTCTTGATGATCTCTGCTCATCCGAAGAAATCGAACTTTGCGACAAACACTCCCAGAGAGCTTTAAGAGCCTCTCGAGTCTTTTCTACAGTTACCGATCTCTACAAAGAAATTCTAACGAACCAAAATCCTTTTGATAAAAGCCCTATCTCAGTGGTTTTCACATAATTAGAAAACACCCACCCCCTTACTATCGAAGCTGCTACCTATAATCACAAAATATGAAGCGTTCCCTCCCCCTGTTGTTCCTCTGTTTTTCTTCTTTTCTCACTTCTTGCTCAAAATCTTTTCAAACTATTCCCGATAAAAATCCGTTAACTATTTTAACCCCAGCATTAGCAGATCAGAAGATAGCTAAGATTATCTGCCCTAACGGGATTCCCCTCATGATTATTTCCTCCCCTAACGCCTCTGAATCCGGGGCAGCTTTAGTGGTCAAAACAGGAAATAACGCGGATCCTGCGGAATTTCCTGGATTAGCTCATTTCACAGAACATTGCGTGTTTCTTGGTAATGAAAAATATCCCCAGGTTTCCGGGTTCCCTGCATTTCTAAGCACTCATGGAGGGATTTACAATGCCTTTACTTACCCAGATAAAACCTGCTTTTTATTCTCTGTCAATAATCACGACTTAGATGAGGCTCTGGATCAATTTGTTCACCTCTTTATCCAGCCTTGCTTCCGCCAAGAGGATTTAAACAAAGAAGTACATGCTGTCGAGCAAGAGTTTGCAATGCACCCGACGAAAGATTCTCGTCGCATGCATCGCATTCAGCAACTTATAGCCCCTCAAGGACATCCCTTGAAACGTTTCGGCTGTGGGAATCTTTCTACCTTAAGTTCTGTAACCTCGCAGGACATGCGAACATGGTTTGCTACTCATTACTCGCCAGAAAATATGGCAGCAATTGTATACACTACAGCTCCCTTGGATACTGCTGTTCCTTATATTGCAGACCGATTCTCTCAAATTCCTAAATCCCCACAATATACTCCACAAAAACCTTTTCCCTATACGCAGGACTCCTCTTCTCTTAACAAGCTATTTATTAATAAGGCGGTGGAACCTTCCCCTCAACTCGCTGTTTACTGGCATTTTTACGATGCCCCAGAATCTCTGCAAGGGTGGGCACAGGCACTCATTTCCATTTTATCTAGCGAAAAAGAGAATAGTCTTATCGCTTTACTGAAAAAAGAACAGCTGATTACCCAAGCGGAAGCAGACCTTTATCACACTTCTCATAATACACAAGATTTTGAAATCCAATACCAACTCACAACTAAAGGAGAGCGTGAATATCAAAGGGTCCTTCAGCTCACGTTCGCCTTTCTTGACTATGTTCGTAAAAAACAACTCCCTTCTTATACCTTACCAGAGCTACAAAAAATCCATTCTTTGGAATACACCTATAGTACACAAACAGAACTGTTCTTAACTCTGACGCAAATGATACCCCATTTTGCTTCAGAACCTTTAGAAACGTATCCCTATCGTTCTATCGTTTATTCCGAATACTCACATCAGGATGAACAAGCCTTTGCTACATTTTTAGCAGATCCAAAACAAGCTCGTTATATCTTATCTGCAACCCTACCCAGCTCATGGGAAGATGCTGATGAGTTCTATGATCCTATTTTCGATACGACTTTTTATGAAAAGCCTTTGGATGTTACTTTAATATCCGATCCTTCTTCTTTAGCCTTTGCCTTTCCGCAGCCCAATAAATTTATTCCTAAAGAAGTCCAGTTACTATCCCAAAAGAAAGAGTTCGAAGGGTTTGCCTTTTCTCCGAAGCTCTCGTATCAGCAGAATGCTGTTACTTTGTACACATGTGAGGATTCCTTTTACACAATTCCTAAAATCGCCACGGAGTTACGTATCCGCTCTCCTCAAATTCAACGAGCAAACGTGCATTCGTTGGTCTTGCGCGATTTATACAGCCTTCTAGCTAATGAAACCCTGATCAAACATTATGACGAAGCCCTAAGAGCCGGAATGACTTTTTCCGTGACCCCAGGAGCTACAGGGGTAGATCTTTCTCTATTCGGCTATACAGAGACTTCCCCCGTTTTGATAGATGCTCTATTATCTTCTTTAAGGGATCTTAATTTCGATGAAAGTCTGTTTCTATACTATAAGGACCAGCTCTTGGAGCAGTACCAAAAAGGCCTTGTTGCCTGTCCTATACGAGCTGGCCTGAATAAACTTTCTTCGCAACTTCTTAAAAACTGTTTTTCTTTAGAAGAAAAACGAGATGCGTTGACCGATATCTCTTACGAAGAGTTTTCGAATTTTGCCCACCAACTACTTGCAGAAGTAGCTGTAGAAGCATTAACACTAGGAACTCTTTCTTCAGAAGATTTATCCAAACTACAAACCTCTCTTACTCATTTTGCAGAGGCTTCTGTTCCCTACGATCCTCCACACTATTATCCGCAGAGAAAACCCCTTCTCTCCACATCCTTATCCTTCCAGTATCCTCTTTCCGGGAATGGCATGCTCTTGCTCGAACAAAATGAACGTCCTGATCAATGCAAAGATACTGTGGCTACCAGCATGCTGTTGTCTTGGATCCACAGTGTATATTTTGAGCAGCTACGCACTCAACAACAATTGGGATACATGGTAGGCGCCAAATACCTAGAATTTGCAGAAACTCCTTGCGGTCTTTTTTATATTCGCTCGAACACGTATTCTCCCGAAGAGCTTGTGCACAGAACGCAACTTTTCATACAAAAGATTGCTAGCGATCTAGAGTCTGCAGGATTATCTGAGGAAAAATTCGAGCAGCTTCGAGAGACGTATATTCAATCTATTTTACTTCCAAGTGCAACCCCTTCAGCAATGGCGAAAAAGCTATTCTCGATAGCTTTTGAAACAGAAAAACAGGATTTTTCTCGTCCTGATCAAAAAATTGCTGCAGCGCGCTCTATGGATTACTCTTATTTCAAAAGGTATTGTGAAGAATTTCTGAGTCAGCAGTTTGGAGAAGAAATCCAGCTTCTTATTTATGGTACCGACTCGCGACAAGACAAATAAGAGTCCTTCCTGTGAAACACTTTTCTCGGGTACAGTTCCTCTGCACCCGAGAAAAACCTCTTGCTTCTTTATATACATCCGAAATAGTGATAGGGAGCTAGGAATTGTTTAGCAACAACCCTCTTTCTGGCGAGACAAAAAGACCTCTTCTATCTTGAGAGCCCTATGATTTTGCCCCACTACTCCTCTGGATTACGCATTGGATCTGCCTTTTTATTTTTTTCTGCTGTGATCCATACCTTTCTTACTCCATGGTTAACACGGTTATATGAGGAATGTCAGCATAAAAAAATGATATTCCCAGAACGCTGGCGTCAATATCTATGGTTAAGTGAGCTTCTTCGTATTGTAAGTCGCGTCGAGTTAGTGTTTGTCCTTTGGGCCATTCCTTTATTTTTTCTCTTTTTGTACGTAGAGGGCTATCGCATAACTATGGCCTATTTTGATAGTCGTAATTATGTGTTTTCCCTTTTTATCAGCGTCATGTTGATTCTTCTTGAATCACGCCCTATTGAATATTTCTCCCAGAAAATCTTTTCTGTAATCGCTAAAATCGGGAAACAATCTCCGATTTGTTGGTGGTGGACTATTATGATTACGGCACCCCTGTCGGCTTTCTTCCTTAAAGAATCTGGTGCCATGATTATTGCCGCGACACTCCTATCCAAGCACTTTTATAAATTCTCCCCATCACCCAGATTTTGCTATGCAACTATGGGATTGCTTTTTTCCAATATTTCTATTAGCGGCTTAACCACTTCGTTTTCTTCTAGGGCCCTACTCACCATTCTTCCAGAAATTAAATGGACGAATCGCTTTATTATGAGCCATTTCTGTTGGAAAGTGATCTTAGCTATTTTTGTCTCTACGACGATCTTTTTTTTATTCTTCCGCAAAGAATTTAAAAAATTTCCTAAAACCATCCCAAACACCGCCATGATGAATGACCGTGTTCCCTTTTGGATCATTTTCATTCACGTTATTCTCGTTGGCTGTGTGCTCCTAAGCCGAGCAATCCCTTTATTCTTAGGATTTTTGCTTGTTTTCTACTTAGGATTTCAACGATTCACTATTTTTTACCAACACCCCATCAAAATTGCTAAAGTCTGTTTTGTAGGGTTATTTTATGTTGGGGTGGTGATTTTTGGAGAGCTTCAAGAATGGTGGATGCTTGATTTGATGCACGGGATGTCAGATTTTGCCTACATGATGACCTCTTATATGTTTTCTATCTTCTTAGACAACGCCTTAGTCAATCATATCGTACACAATCTCCCAATGGCTAATGATTGCTATCTCTACCTGGTTCTGGTTGGAAGTATGTCTGCAGGAGGACTGACTCTGGTATCGAATATGCCCAACATCGTGGGATACCTTATTCTGCGGCCCACTTTCCCGCACTCAGACATTTCGCTGATTCGCTTATTTTTGTCAGCGTGGATCCCTTCTATTGTATCCTTAAGCATCTTTTGGTTGCTTAGAGACGTGCCCTCATTTACGTTTTGTGTATTTCGCTGATGAAAGAGAGTCTTTTTTAAGCCGCTTCTGTGAAAAATCTTGCAGTTTTTTTCTATCGAAAAAAATCAAGCATTTTTGTACTAGGGATGTAACAGCGTAGGATTTATAAGGAGCTGGAGTATGCAACACACAATTATGCTGTCTTTAGAGAACGACAATGAAGAGCTCGCATCTATCATGAATCGGGTCGTTACCGCCTCATCAAGCATTCTTTCTGCTTCTAAATGTTCTGAATCCGATAAACAATTTAATATTTCTAAAGCAGCAGAAGCTCCCTACAAAATATCCGCTGTAGCAGCAACTACGTTTTTAGAGTAGACCGTATACCAATCTGGGGCGTTTCTTCGTATAGGAGTGGTGGATACTCCTCCGCTCAGAGCAATAATTTTTTGTATTCTAGCGGCATAAACAGAATCCTTTTCCAAGGCTTCTGCGTAACGAACAAATAGAGCTGCTCCAGATCCAGTGAGCCCCACGTAAACGGGGATTCCTTCCCAAAGATCTTCCAGCCAGCGTTTTTTGGCTTTCAAATCCAAACGCAAACGGAAAACGGGGTTCTCTAAGTCATTTCGATCATAATTTATATTCCTGCTAAGAGAATAATCCGTAGGTTTTACAGCCGCAAAAGCCCTGCTGGTTAACATTCCTGCTTCAGATAAATATAAAACATATTTATCTAGAACATTGTCTTCCAAAGACACAATCTCCTCTCCCCGCCCAAATCCTAGCGCAGATCCTGAAGAAAAGAAAAAAGGCGTATCCATACCTACATATTTCGCTAAAGAGCGCATCTCTTCTTCGGATAAACCCGTTTGAAACAGCGTATTCAAAGCAAATAATGCCGTTGCAGCATTACTACTTCCTCCTGCAAGCCCTGATCCAACGGGAATATGCTTGACTATACGCCAAGTTACAGGATCGGTAATCCCTGTGTATTGACGGAAAAGCTCCGTGCTTTTCCAAACAGAATTATTAGGAGTTTCAAGCTGAGGAATATTGACAACATGCAGAGAATCACAAGAGCTTACCGATAGAGAGAGTTGATCCCCAAAGGCTACGGCTTGATAGCGAGTGACTATCTCATGAAAACCATCATCTCGTTTGCCAAGCAACTGCAAAAAGATATTAAGCTTGGCGGGAGAAAAAAAATGCATAACTAAAATAAAAAAAGCGATGGGGAAGAAAGAATTTCTTCCCCCAATAAACAAAAAGACTAGCCTTCTTGTTCTTCTGTATTTTGGTGTTCTTTTTGTTCAACGATTTCGTGATCGGCACGAACTTCAATATGAAGATCTGCAGTCACGCCTTCCTTTAATTTCAGGCCGACTACATGTTTCCCTAAAGTTTTAACTCCACTGTGGGCACGAGGGAAATTTTTACGTGTAAGAACAACACCTTTTTGCTCAGCAGCACCAATGATATCATTCACGGTCACTGAACCGTACATATTGTTCTCAGAATCTACACGAACCTGAAAATCTAAAACAAGGCTTCTTAGCATCTCTGCCAAACGAAGAGACTCTTCCTTATCGGCTGCAGCCTGCAACAAACGTTGTTCCTGCAACTTTGCCTGCAAACGGAGAGTTCCCGCGCTAGCAACTACAGCTTTCTTTTTAGGAAGCAGGTAATTCCTAACGTATCCAGGTTTGGCAGAAACAAGATCGCCGGAACGTCCCAAGCCATCGACATCCTCTAACAAAAGTAATTGTGGTTTCATCCGTTATTCTTCCTTTAAGTTTAATCTTCTCCTACGAAAGGCAAAAGCCCAACATGTCGAGCTCTCTTAACGGCTTGAGCAAGTAGCGCTTGGAAGCGAGAAGAAACCCCAGTAATCCTTCTTGGTAGGATTTTTCCTCTTTCCGTAATAAACCTTTTTAGAGTGACGACGTCCTTGTAATCGATGGTCTTCCAACCCGCGGAAACAAAAGGACATTTCTTGGCGAAACGCTTCCTTCTGTGTTCATTATGAACAGGTCTATTCATACGTTCTCCTTAACTGTTATTCTGGCAATGTAGCAAATTCTAAAACTTCTTTAACAGATATCTTATTAAGTTTTAACGTATCTTTTATATTACAACTTTGATAATCATCAAATTCTTCTAATATAGACTTCATATTAAGTGCTTTATCATATATTTTATTTACATATTTTTCTTGTTTTTCTA
>SAMEA3663006__coassemble_241_pt1 | contig 33991 bp, 29 predicted proteins | sample SAMEA3663006__metabat2_low_PE_018 | metagenome-assembled genome bin SAMEA3663006 (sample SAMEA3663006) | pig gut metagenome | biome: pig gut; feature: pig-associated habitat; material: faeces | place: France | collected 2012 | reverse complement strand
AATGAGCCATTGAACGCATTCCCGAGGGCGATAACTGTCCGCGCATCGCCCAACCCTTTAGCGACTTTGGAAGCTGTAACAAAGGAATCTGTTCCCGTTCCTTCGGTATGCTCTAAAATACTCGATGTCAATTCTGCGGCAGATTTCGCAGTTTTTGCTAACTTATCCACTCCTTTCGCGCTATTCACGACTCGCGCAAGCTTATTCCCGGGCCGTGTAAACAAAGATCTCAACGCCTCGCTCGTACCAACCCCCAGACGCCCACATATAGAAGCCATAATGCTCACCTACCTGCTTCAAAATTATCCTATTACATTCAGGCGAACATTGTACCACGTCTATTACTTAAATCTAAAAAAGAAACGTTTAGAATCCCTTAGGCAGACTTTCTCGGCCCAAAAAATCAAAAAATATTTTGATGGGCCGCGACTCTTGATTCGCAAAAAATTTTTTAAAAAAACAGGACAGCCCCTCTCGATTGCCCATTAAAAAAATCTCTTGCTTTCATGCCAGCTTTTCCCTCTGGCTGCACTATGCGCAATCGCAAAGACCCTTGACGACAAGCAACCAATAAATCTTCACCAGCAACCCCTAGCACTTCTCCCGGGGTTTCATGAGGTTCAGAAGAGGACTCCATTCGAGCAGAAAGAATTCCCAGCCTTCGAGACTCCTTCCCTTGGAAGAGAAAACGAGTCCAAGCTCCTGGAGCAGGAGAAACCCCGCGAATATGAGCGTAAACAAGACGAGCTGGCGCATCCCATTTCACCAACCCCTCTTCTTTAGTTAATTTAGGAGCCAAAGTAGCTAGTGCATGATTTTGAGGAATATGCCGGACCGTTCCTGCTTCAATTTCTCGTAAAGTTTTTAACAAAATCTCTCCACCGGAACTAGCAAGAGCTTCTGCCAGATCTCCCGCCGTCATGTCTTCGCCGATCGCTACATGATTAACATTGGCAATGTCTCCGGTATCCATTCCGGCATCCATACGGATCACCGTGTTTCCAGAGAGAGTTTCTCCTGCCATGATACAACGCTGAATAGGCGCCGCTCCGCGATATGCAGGCAATAACCCAGCATGAAGATTGTAGCATCCATATTTAGGAATATCTAAAAGTTCCTGTCGTAAAATGACCCCATAGGCCACAACAATAAACACATCCGCCTGCCATTCTCGCAATTGGGAAAGAAACGCAGGATCTGTAGTCTTTGTAGGCTGAAGTAAAGGAATGTTTTTAGACAAGGCCAACTGTTTTACTGGAGAAGCAACCGGCTTGGACGAGCGTTTCTGAGGTTTATCAGCTCTCGTAACAACACCGACAACAGAGGTATGTGCTTCCAACAGCGTTTGTAAAACAGTAGCCGCAAACTGAGGAGTCCCCAGATAAACGACTCTAAGATTCAACAAAAGCTCCTTCTTTTTTATCTATCGGCCCATCTAAAGGCGTTCCGCAATCCACGCCTCTCTCTATGCCTCGCTTGCTCGGCTGCCGACAAAATTCAACGAAATGGCACACTTCCGGGACATCTCCAAACTCTTCCAACACCCCATCCAAAGAATCTTGAAAAGACTCTTCTGAACGGAAAACTCGTTTAAAAGTCTTAATTAATGCCAGCCGCGTTTCAAAGGACACGCGACGTCGCTGCAATCCTACCTTGTTAATTCCTCCTAATGCGTAAGGATTCCCAGTCCCTATAGTAAAAGGAGGAATATCTCGGCGAATCCCACTCATGGCACCAACCATTGCATAAGAACCGATGCGAACAAACTGGTGCACACCAACCATACTGCCTATAGTTACACAATCCCCAACCTGCACATGACCGGCAAGCTGCACATGCGTACTAAACACTACATTATTACCAACAGAACAGTTGTGCGCGATATGCGCCCAAGGCATGATCAAACAATTGTTTCCTATGGAAACCGTAGTCCCTTCAAATGTAGAGGAGGTAATCATAGCAAATTCACGAATTTCGCAATGCTCTCCGATTTCGACAAAGGTTTTTTCTCCTTTAAATTTTAAATCCTGGGGCTTATTCCCGATCATTGCTGAAGGCCAGATCGTTGTTCCTCGACCGATCGTTGTGAATCCATCAATATACGCGTAAGACTTGACTACAACATCATCGCAAAGCGTCACATTTTTTTTTACAATAGCGTAGGGCTCTATCGTTACATTGTTTCCAATCTGCGCCCCATCTTCCACAATTGCTGTATGATGGATGTTAGTCATACACCGCCTCTTTATATCGCCTCTTTTTTAACAAGAACAAAGCTAAGTTCGCCTTCAGCTACAACCCGAGAGTCTACGAAAGCTTGTGCTACAGCCTTCCCGCCTTTAGCAGATATCAAAGAAAACTCAGCTTTTAAGGTCAAAATATCTCCTGGTTTAACAGGATGACGAAATTTTGCCTTTTGGATACCTAGAAATAATGCGATTTTTTGATCCCGCTCATTTTCCAATAAAATTCCCAACAACACACCGGCAGCTTGAGCTAAAGCTTCCAGTATGAGAACTCCGGGCATGATAGGCGCTCCAGGGAAATGTCCTGCAAAAAAAGGCTCGTTAATCGTTACATTTTTCTGGGCCACTATCGAACGAGTGCTTAAATCATAAGAAAGAATTCTATCCACTAATAGAAAGGGATATCGGTGCGGAAGCAATTTTTGTATATCTTGTATTCCTAATACAGGCTTTTCATTCATTTAATTAACTCCTGTTCCTGCTGCAACGCCTCTAAAATTTTATTCCCTAAAGCGACATTGGAAGAATGGCCAGATCCCACCGCAATAATATGTGCTACAAAAGGTCTTCCAATTAGCGAAAGATCTCCTATTAAATCCAACATCTTGTGGCGAACAGGCTCGTCAGAGAAACGCAGCTTGCCTAAACTAATGACACTATCATCTTTAAACAATACGGCATTACCTAAACCCCCCCCGCCAATAAGTCCCTTTTCCATTAGAAAGCAGAGTTCATTGTATAGAGCAAACGTTCTGCAAGAAGCAATTTCCCTGCGGAAAGACTCTTCAGAAATTACCAGTGAACGATACTGTGTACCTATCGTAGAGTTATGTGAATAGTGCAGGGTATAAGAAATTTTAAATTCGTCTGAAGGAAACGCTGCTAAAATCGTATCTTGCCACTGATAGTAGACTGGATGTGCAAGCCTCGCTATCTGGACCATTTGATCCTGATCCTTAACTCCTGCCTGGTCTATGAGATCTACAAATACTTGGGAACTCCCATCACCTATAGGAATTTCGTCTTCGGAGCAATGAATACGAACATTATCCACGCCCAAGGCGTACAGTGCCGCCAACAAGTGTTCTACAGTGGACACAACACCTCCATGCGAGGATAGTGTAGTGCTGCGCCCCGTCCCACAGACATTGGCTAACCGAGCAGGAATGTGCTGTCCAGAAGCTGCACAACGAGAGAAAACGACTCCCGTATTTTCTTCTGCCGGCTCTAGAGTAAGCGTCGCAGCTTTTCCAAAATGCACTCCCACTCCGGAATAGCATACTTTACGCTTCAATGTTCTCTGAGCTCGATCTAACATGCAAAACCCTGACAAAGAGACCCCGTATATTATCCTTTTTTTTTTTTAGCAAGCAAGCGATATCAAAAAAATTACTATCTAGTTTTAAAACACTTGCTATTTCAAATACTACTCTCTGACGGGCCGTTTTTCTCTTCGCTTAAAAAAGCCTCTCAAAGCACCTAGAACCGAAATCCCCGCCACAAATAATAGCGGCGCATCGCCGAACTTTGCATATATAGTAGGATAGCTGTAAAGAGGGATAGACACTTGAAGCACATCTGGATGCACAGGGCTAGTTCTAGACTCCCAAGGGAGAATGCCCCTTACTCTACCTAAGGAATCTACTGCCGCAGACACCCCTGTATGGCAAGCGCGGATACAAGGCAGCCCTAGTTCTTGATTACGTAATACGCCATGATAAAAGTGAACTAGGGGCAACCTTGAGCGCGGATACCATCCGTCATTTGTGAGATTAACCAAAATATCTGCTTGCAGCCCTTTGTATGGGCGAATTGCATAACCAAAAGTCTCTTCATAACAGATGGAGATGCCCGCTTTTATTTGCTCAGAAACCTGCACAACTCCAGGTTTCTCTCCGGGCAGACGTTGAAAAGGAAGAGCAAGCTCAGGGCAAAAGATTTTACATAGAGAAAACCCAAGTTTACCTCCTGGGATATATTCTCCTCCAGGGACAAGAATTCGCTTATCATAACTAGTCACATCCCCTTGTAAAGAGACGCATTCTGCGGCATTGTATAGGTGCATTGCCCCGTTTTTATCTTCCCACCTTTCCATCCCCATGATCACAGCACATTGAAACCGTTCGGATAATGCCCGAATCCAATCTAAGTTTGTAAAAAACTCGCTCCAAGACTTATTGGGAACCAAGCCTTCCAAAATTTTTTGATTTTCATGAAAGGCATAGGCTTGCCTATGCAACCCAAAAGGGACGCAAACCTCTGGGAAAACAATCACATCCACGGGAGGCTGAATAGCCTGACACAAAGAAATTAATCCACTCCAAACAGCGCTAGCCGTCTTTCCTCCCTGCATATGAGGGCTGTATCCTGGTTGTACAATAGCGACTCTAAGAACCTTTTCATCAGAAAACTGCCTTTTTATATATTCGTAGTATCCACCTCCTAATATATAGGGGAAAGCGCTGCAAGCTAGCCACAAGCCATAAGCAAAGCGCTTTCTTAACACCAATACACAACAACATCCTAAATTTGCTGCTAAGACTATAAAACTCTGCCCAGCCCAGCCAAAAAAACTTCCAAACTGCCGGCCATAGGCGGTTGCGGTAAGAGGCCAGCCAATAAAATCGAAAGAAACGCCAGAAAACAGTCCATAATAACGGAGAGCTTCTATAGCTACCCACACTCCTGGGAGCCAAAATAGAGCACTCCAATATTGCCTACGAAAACATAGAACAAGAAGGCTAGAGAAACTCGCAAAAAAGACAGAAAGAGAAGAGACAAGAACAGCCCAAACACCATAGATCCCTGTCCCTACATACAAATCCTCCAGCATCCAGGAAAAGTGAAAACCTTCAATGGTCCAAATCCAAAAAAAGGCTATCCACCAGATTTTTTTCCAGGGTAAGTGCTGGGCTAAAGAAACCAGACTTTTCCAAAATAAGCCGTAACCACACAGACAACTGACAACAGAAGCTAAAACACTTATATCAGGCTGCGCAAAGCAAACGAGCGCCCAAGAAAGACTAAGGTACCATACATTTTTTAACACTAACGGGACTCCCTCATTAGCTTAGATTAAAGACCAGAAATGAGAAAACGAATCCCAAAACATGCGTTCAAAGCTTTAAGCGGGAAGCTCTTCTCTGATCTGCCTCCAGGAAACGCCGTATCTCTTCTTGACTTTCAGGGATTAATTCGGGAACCTCTATAGGAGAATTATTCTCATCCACAGCGACAAACGTAAAATACGCTGAAGTGATATGTCTCTGTTCCTGCTTATAAATATTTTCTGCCCAGACTTTCACTCCCACTTCTAAAGATGTTCGCCAAGATCGATTCACGGAAGCACAGCAAATCAGATTTTCTCCCATATAAGCAGGAGCATAAAAACGCATGGCATCCACAAAAGCTGTCACACAAATACTTTCACAATGACGCTCGGCGACCACTAAAGCTAGCCGGTCCAACAGACTCATCAATAATCCGCCAAAAATTGTGTTGTTCGTATTTAAGTCGTTAGGAAATATTTTATAGATATGATCGTTGATACAACTAGCAGAAACTTTCTTCTTCTTATCTTTAATATCCTTCCTCACACAATCCTTCTATGCATCCAATAGTCCCATCTTGACTAGCCGGGGAGTCGAAGACACCTGCTATTCCCAGGCTTCCCTGTAACGGATAGTAGTCGTGGCATAGAAAAAAGCAAGGAATTCCTTGGAAGACTACAGCCCCAAAAAAGGGTTGTTTGCTTGAGCAAACCCAGTACCTTTTTTGCGAGCTTTGATCTCGCTACGAATAGAAAACAAGAGATCTTGGTCAAAGTCCATTTTGGAAGCCCATAATAGATATTCTAAGGGGATGTCTGTAAACAACCGCCCTTTATATTTCCCTAATGGCATATATTTCATTTTAATGGGCTTAGATAAAATATGTGTTACTTGAGACAATGTACGGAAGCGTTTCGTTAGGTGCTTAAATACCCTGACATTCATTTCCACATCTTTCATTGCCCGATGATTCCCTTGATGAGGAACATTAAAATGCCTTGCTAGAGCCTCCAAAGAATTATTCGGACTATCCCCATATTCCTTCGCCAAACGCAAGGTATCAATCACATAGTGCTGCTTGGGAAGAAGCGTTTCGCCCAAACGCTCGCTTTCCTGAGAAAGCACTTGCAAATCAAACCCTACATGATGCCCAACAATATGATCTCTTTCTTTAAAGAAACCTTTAATTTTAGAGAACACCTCACCAAATTTCGGCTTATCTTTTAACATGGCATCGGAAATCTTATGAATTTTTTGTGATTCTGCCGAAACGGCTCGTTCCGGATGAATAAGAAACTCTACGGAATCAATAACTTCGTCAAATGTAAACCGAATTGCCGCAAATTCAATAACCCGATCTTTTTTTACATCTAAGCCCGTTGTTTCACAATCCAAACAAACGAACTCAATATCTTTCAACAGTACCACGCGCTAATCTTTCTCCATAAAAAAGCCTAAATCACAATCCTCTGTGATTTCTATAATTACTTCTCTTTGCGTATCCGTAAGAAAACGCATCTGTACACCACAACGTTTACGAAATTGTGGAAACAGATTCACAGCTTCTGGCCACTCAACACAAATAAGATCCTCTTCTTCTGCATCTTGAAAAAGATCCGCTCCACTTTCCTCAGAAATCATCCCGAGACGATATAAATCGTAATGGCAGACCCTTCGCTCCCCTTCTTCATAAACATGGAGCAAAGCGAAAGAGGGACTAGCCACCTGACCTACGGCAGCCTCCCCTAAAAACCCTTGGACAATCCCCCGAACGAACTCTGTCTTTCCTGAGCCGTAATCCCCTGATAGCAAAACAACCATTCCGGGAGTTAGGAGCCTTCCTAGCTCAGCAGCAAAGTCTATCGTCTCTTTACAAGAGTTGGTTACTCTTCTGTATCTACCCATTGGCTGATGTACTCATGAAACGCTGTGTCATCTGCTAGGCTTTCGACAAACTCAGCGATCTTGTCTTCCTCTAAAGCATCTTGCAATAAAGTCAAAAACGAGCTTTCTAACTGGAATTTATTTTGATTTTGCACTTCTTCAAGAGTCATAGGACGCAAATAAGAAGTTTTAAAATCTTCTAAGAGCGTTGGCAAACTATGGAATAGCTTCCCGGTTATTGCAGAAGCATATACTGTTTTGATGATGGGCTCTTTTGGAGGGACGATATACGCTCTGATTACCTCTGGATCATCAGACACTAAGAATCGTTTTACGGCTACACCACTTTGTCTTTCCCTGTTCTGAGGGCAGGAAGAAAGCCAGTCATAAATGGCATCCTGAGGATTTGCATAGACGTTATCAGCAAAGACTTTCCCCGTAAACGGACAGATATAAATACGCTTCGTCTGTTCATTTACCTCTGGTTTACCAGAAGAAATTTGAATCTCCGTTTCTCTCCAAATTTTCTTATCCGCTTCTAAAAGCTTAACAGCGTCTTCTACGCTTTTAAAAATCACTTTATCACGAATAAAAACAACCGGACTCAAGTGCAAAGACTGCTCTAAATAAAACAAGTACGTTGCTAACAATTCTGGGGATTTTTGCTTTTTCAAAAACTGGAGAAGTTTTTGTTTGATACTTCCAGAAATATTCATACTTATCCTTACTTTTTTCAGCTGCGTAACGGCAACCTGACTCTTCTTTTAATCACCAGCCTTCCTTATAAAAGGTAAGCCTTCCGCCCATATCCCTGTTCTCTACCTACTCTCACTTCCTTGCAAAAGTATTTTTACAAAAAGTAAAACAGGCTTAACCTCCCCAAGCTCTAGGGGTAGGGGCATCCTGAATCGACTACATGCTATCATGATTTTCTGTTAGGCACAAGCTCATTACGTTTTCAAGAAGACTTTGAATTCAAACAGAAAGCTTATCTAGCATCCAAGAAAATGATTTTTCTTGAAACTTGCGCATCAACGACTCAACAAAAATTTTGCTGCAGGAGGCCCTTATTCCCTCTGTTAGTAAACAACTCAAAATATTCCTGTACAGAATTTATTTAAAAAAAATCCACCACGCTTAACCTTTTATTAAAAAAGCGTTCCTTTTATACTGGGCCCTTGTGCAGCTATGGCGGAACCGGTAGACGCGCTAGATTCAGGTTCTAGTGAGCTTTTGCTCATGGAAGTTCAAGTCTTCTTAGCTGCAACATTCTTCTCAACAAATGCCCTGATTAAGGGCATCTTTCTTGACTTTTGCATAAGGGTTATGGCTAACTGGCCTTGCAGAACACAGTCAGCTCTGTTTACTTGTGGTTCTCGGGAATCTTTGAAACCTCCCCGTAAGGGCTTATACAGATTTTAATTTAGGAATACGTTTTATGGTCCAAATTGTATCTCAAGATAATTTCTCGGATAGCATTGCTTCTGGGCTAGTTCTTATTGATTTTTTTGCTGAGTGGTGCGGTCCCTGTAAAATGCTCACTCCAGTGCTAGAAGAAGTAGCAAAAGAACTTCCTTCCGTCACCATCCTGAAACTGGACATCGATGCTTCTCCTCGTCCCGCAGAACAGTATGGCGTCTCTTCTATTCCCACTCTAATTCTTTTTAAAGACGGAAAAGAAGTTGAGCGTAGCGTTGGCTTGAAAGATAAAGATTCTCTGATCAAGCTCATTTCCAAGCATCAATAAAAAGATTCTTAAAAAAAGGCCGAGGATTCCCTCGGCCGAAAAACTGATTAAAATATATTTTTATAATTCTGCCGCACTACTTCGTACATGATAATTCCAACCGAAGTAGCTAAATTGAGCGAACGCGTTCCCTCCATCATAGGAATATACAAACACTGAGACGGGTAGGCGTCCAAAACAGACTGTGGCAATCCTCGTGATTCTGCCCCAAAAATATACGTGCCATCCAAGGGAAGCTCTCGTTCTCCATAGTAAGAAGAACCCTTCGTCGTTAGACAAAAAATTTTCTCTTGAGGCACTCCACTAAGAGCCTCTTCCAAAGAATCTACTACAGACAAAGAAAGCTGGTCCCAATAATCCATCCCAGCTCTCTTCACAAACTTATCCGCTAAAGAAAACCCCAGGGGCCGCACCAATATCAGTTCAGCCCCCAAAGCCACACACGTCCTACCAATATTCCCTGTGTTTTGAGGAATATCCGGATTGTGAAGAACTATGCGCATAAAAAATCCTAATGACTACTCTACAGCAGAGACGTTATCGTCGCTTGCTTCTATCAACTTCACTTCAAAGATAAGCAAGGAATTTGGAGGTAGTTGTCCTGTAGTTCCATAAGCTAAATCTGGATGTATATACAGCACTCGAACCTCTCCTTCTCTCATCCCTTGCATTCCTTGGGAGAATCCTGGGATAACTTTTGTCAAAGGCAATAAAATTGGCTCTTTATTTTTCTCGGAGGTATCAAAAACTTTTCCGTTTATGAAACTTCCTGTGTAGTGAAGCAGGGCATTAGGTTTCCCAGAAAGAACACGCCCTGTCCCTTCTTTCACAATGCGGTACTGCAATTTATTAGGCTCTAACTCAATAACGCCTTCTTTATCTTTGTTTTCTTTTAGGAATAGTTCTGCTGCAGCTAAGTTTTCCGAACATTTTTGTTCAAAACTCGCTTTTTGCACCGCAGCCATTTGTATTTCATATTCAGAATCTGTCAAAGGCGCACTCTTTCCTTCGATTTCCGATTGCATACCAGCAATCACTTCGGCAAGATCTAGCGCAAAATCTTCTGAACGGCCCAACTGTCGAGCCAATAAATGTCCGAAAGTTCGCGACAACTTTTGATTATCTGTTAGTGCAGAGTCTTCTACCATGCTTTTCTCCGTCGCAGATGTTTGCGAGCCGCTACGATTATCGCACCCTGCTATAGGTAGGGCGACTGCAAACATAAGCATCCAACTTAATATATTCTTCATTCGTTTCTTCCTTAGTTGCACCCGATTTCTCAGACGCGCTGTTTTAAAAACCATTTTCTCCAGGAGAAAACCAGCTCCTGTCCCCCGCTGTAAAAAAAAAGCCAGTTTTCTCCACCTTTAGAGCAAAAATGATACTACAGCTTCAGCCCCAATTCTTTTAACTGAATCGGCAAAATTTCTGAAGGCGCCGACATCATTAAATCCCCCGCCTTCTGCGTCTTAGGAAAGGCAATAACTTCTCGAATAGTTTCGGCTCCTGTCAGCACCATCATAATGCGATCCAAGCCTAGAGCAATCCCTAAATGTGGCGGCGTCCCAAAACTTAAAGCATCGATGAAAAATCCGAACTTCTCTTTCACACTTTCTTGCGACAGCTTTAATAAACCAAATATTTTATTTTGCAAATCTGGATTATGTATGCGCTGAGAACCAGAAGCAATTTCATACCCATTCAATACTAAGTCATAACTCGATGAGCGGACAGATAAAGGATCTTTATCCAAAAGAGGAATATCTTCATCTAACGGAGCTGTGAAAGGATGATGCTCAGGACACAGCTCTCCGTCTTCCTTAGCAAAAAGAGGGAAATCTGTAATCCAAACAAACTGGTATTGCGTTGCGTCATAAAGTTGACGCTCCTTAGCGATCAATCTACGCAAATGATCCAATGATTGGTTGGCGACGGCCTCTGGAGCTGCTACCAATAACAACATATCCTGGTCTTTGGCTTCAAAAGCCTCGAACATTTCCTGGAAAACCTCTTCCGAAGCAAATTTCGCAACATTGGAAGCAATCTTACCATCCTGGTTTTTAATCCATACCAGTCCCATAGCTCCGTAGCGCTTCACAAAATCCGTATAACCATCCAACTGTTTTCTGGAAATGTCCGCTCCACCAGGAACACAAAAGCCCTTGACTATGCCTCCTTGAGCCATTTGATCTAGGAAAATAGAAAAGGAGAATTTCTTCGCATATTCACAGCAATTCTTAAGACGTAAACCAAACCGTAAATCAGGTTTATCTGTCCCGTAAAACTCTTTTGCCTCCTGATACGTCATTCTCTGGAAGGGAGCGGATAATTCTACCCCCTTAACAGCAAACATCCGGGCAACTAAATTCTCCACTATCGGGAAAAGATCCTCCGGACCACCAAAACTCATTTCCATATCAATTTGAGCAAATTCAGGCTGACGATCAGCTCGCAAATCCTCATCACGGAAACAGGTGGCTATTTGGAAATACCTATCTAATCCCCCAACCATTAAAATTTGTTTAAACAGCTGAGGAGATTGTGGAAGAGCATAAAAATTTCCTGGATAAATCCGTGAGGGCACCAAGTAATCTCTAGCTCCTTCAGGGGTAGACTTCCCTAAAATAGGAGTGACGACCTCTGTAAAACCTTGCTCATCTAGATACTCTCTGCAAGCCAACATGACCTTATGTCGCCACATCAATCTGTCCAAGATATCTCCACGACGCATATCGAGATAACGATAAGTCAGCCGTAGCTCTTCGTTCACGTTAATGTGCTCGTCGGAAATCGAAAAAGGAAGATTCTGCGCTCGAGATAAAATTTCTAAATGAGAAACCTCTACTTCAATACTTCCTGTAGCCAAATTAGGATTTTCCATCCCTTCCAAACGAGCACACACAAGCCCTTCTACACAAAGCACCCATTCGGAGCGGACCTGATCCATAAGCCGATGAAGTTCTGGGCTTTCCTCTTGCCGACATACAATCTGCGTGATCCCAAATCGATCTCGCAAATCGATAAAAACAACTCCCCCGTGGTTTCGGTAACGATGCACCCACCCAGACAAACGAACACGGTCCCCAACATGATTAAGGGATAGCTCATTACATTTATGCGTTCTGTACTTCATAAACCAACCTTTGTTCTACATCTTGTTTAGCTCCAGAAAAGCTTTGATGTAGAGCCATATCTTTAACTATAAACTGTTCCCTAGATAATTCTTGCTCTCCCACAAGACAAACGAAGCCTACCTGGTGGTCAGCCGCATCTTTAAGAGCGGCTTTAGGTTTTTTGTGCGACCAATCTACCTCTGTCGCAACACCTAAATGACGCAGACGCTTCGCCCAGGAGAAACAAAAAGAATCCGCGCTCTCATCCAAAGGGACTAATCGCAACCTCTTCGTAAAAGTCGGCGAAAAAGTTCCCTGTTCCAATAAAGTTTGAATCACGCGTTCCAATCCTACTCCGAAACCACATGCAGGCATTGAAGGTCCTCCAGACTGCATCACCAACTCATCGTAACGCCCCCCTCCCCCTAACGCATAAGAGTGGTCGCCAACAACGGTAACAGCTTCGAAAACTAAATCTGTGTAATAATCCAATCCTCGAACAAGCCGTGGATTGATTTTGTAAGGGATATCCAAAACTTTCAGCTCGGCTAATACCGCATCGAAATAGCTTAAATCTTTATCCTCAACGTAATCTAGGATAGAGGGAGCCTTTTCAATAAATTCTTGGTCTTCCGGCTCTTTAGAATCTAAAATACGCAACAAATTCGCGTGATATCGTTCCTGGCTTAATGGAGATAAACGGTCCAAATCTTTGCGGAAAAACTCTCGTAAAGCCTCGTCATAACGCGCCCGCGTCTTTTGGCCTCCCAAAAAATTCACCTGAATTTGCATGTGCTTAAGACCGACCGCAGCATAAAAATCCCACAACAAGGACAGCACTTCAACGTCTCGCAAAGGATGCCGCACGCCAATAGCCTCTAAACCAAACTGGTGATGCTGCCGGTAACGCCCAGACTGTTGCCGCTCATAACGAAACATCGGCAAAATGTAATAAATTTTATTATCTTTACGCATATCCGCAGAATGATCTAGCAAAGCTCGAACAACAGCGGCGGTTCCCTCTGGCCGCAAGGTCAAGGAACGCCCTTTTTTATCTAAAAAGGTGTAAACCTCTTTTTTTACAATGTCGCTATGCTCCCCAACGCGTAAAAACGTTTCCGTCTTTTCAAAAACCGGTGTTCGAATTTCATCAAATCCATACAAATTACAGACCCGATGCGCCGCATGCTCAACATTTTTCCAAAGGGCAGAATTTCTCCAAAGATTCTTTGGAGAGGTTACATAGGGGAAAATATCGAAAACACCTTTCGGCAATGCGCTACTCATTTTATATAACCGGACTATGCTTCACGAAAAAAAATCGCTATCTTTTTTTGTTTTAAAGTTTTTTTTGCACAAAGAACGAGACCATCATGTTACACCAAAAGAGTTTTCAGGACTACTCGAAAACCCTCCCCCTTTTCTTCCCATTATTTCTTTGACACCCCACGCAAACTATTCACCACCCTCTTGTTAAAAACGCAAACGAGTTGTCTTCTAAAAGACTTTGAGCTAAATGAAAGGAGTATTGACGACATTACTGCAATTGTCCAATATGATGCCCGGGCTGGTCTAGCCTAGACTGATGGCAAAAAAACGAGGTCTTAGAAGCTGATACTCCCGTCTCAGCGCGCGTTTGTATTTCTCTTAAGCTTCTAAAGCAAACACACTTGAATCGAGCTAACCCTATGAATCTATGGACCAGAATTTTTCAGCCTCCTCGCCACATTAAAGAAATCAGTGACCCGGAGTTGGTTAAAAAGCAATATAAGTACTGGAGAGTGCGCATTTTCTACAGCATGTTCTTCGGTTACGTATTCTTCTACTTTACAAGGAAAAGCTTCACTTTTGCCATGCCAACCCTGATAGCAGATCTTGGGTTCGATAAAGCTCAACTGGGGATTATCGGCAGCACTCTCTACATCACCTACGGCATTAGCAAGTTCGTAAGCGGCGTGATGTCCGATCAATCGAATCCCCGCTATTTCATGGCCACCGGCTTGATCATTACCGGGCTCTCTAACATCTTCTTTGGTCTATCCTCGACCGTGCCTTTATTTGTGCTGTTTTGGGGGATTAATGGATGGTTCCAAGGATGGGGATGGCCTCCTTGCGCACGGCTGTTGACTCACTGGTATTCCAAATCAGAAAGAGGCACTTGGTGGAGCGTCTGGAGCACGTCTCACAACATCGGGGGAGCATTAATTCCCATTCTTACCGGAGTCGCGATCGATTATGCTGGATGGCGAGGAGCCATGTTTGTCCCCGGAGCAATCTGCATCATCATGGGTTTTATCTTAATAGACCGTTTGCGAGACACTCCGCAATCATTAGGATTGCCTGCTATAGAAAAATTTAGAAAAGAAGAAGAAGCTCGTCACCACGAAGAAACTACAGCAGATATCTTAGAAGAAGAGGCTGAAAGAGAGCTTTCTACTAAGGAAATTTTGTTTACATACGTATTATCCAATAAATGGTTATGGTTCCTTTCCTTTGCTTCTTTCTTTATATACGTAGTTCGCATGGCTGTGAATGATTGGAGCGCCCTCTATTTAATCGAGACAAAAAATTATTCAACAGTAAAAGCAAATCTCTGCGTATCTTTGTTTGAAATTGGCGGATTATTTGGTATGCTATTAGCCGGCTGGTTGTCCGACACAATTTCTAAAGGGAAACGCGGACCAATGAACGTAGTCTTCTCTTTGGGCTTATTGTTCTCTATCTTGGGATTATGGGGAACCCACGACCACTTCATGTGGTGGGTGGATGGAGTACTCCTATTCATTATCGGGTTTTTCCTTTTCGGGCCGCAAATGATGATCGGATTAGCCGCTGCCGAATTATCACACAAAAAAGCTGCTGGAACGGCCAGCGGCTTCACAGGATGGTTCGCCTATTTCGGAGCCGCTTTTGCTGGGTATCCTTTAGGAAAAGTCGCTCAAGATTGGGGATGGCACGGATTCTTTGTCGCACTCTTAGCTTGCGCTTTGATTGCTTTATTATTCTTCCTGCCAACATGGAATGCATCCGAACAGAGTTTAAGAAAACATAGCCACTAAGTGAAGAGCTGTTTTGACCTGGATTCCTTTACACTGCCACTCTCAATATTCCATTTTGGACGCAACATGCTCCATCAAAAAATTTGTTGCTAAAGCAGTGGAATACCAAATTCCCGCGCTCGCCCTTACCGATCACGGGAATTTATTTGGAGCGGTTGATTTTTATAAAACCTGTAAACAACACGCAATCAAACCTATTATTGGGTGCGAACTATATGTCGCACCCACCTCTCGGTTTGATAAAAAGAAGGAAAGAAAGAGTCGCGTAGCCAATCACCTTATTCTTTTATGCAAAAATGAGGAAGGGTATCGTAATCTTTGCTTACTTTCTTCCCTCGCCTATACCGAAGGATTCTACTATTTCCCTCGCATAGACAGGGAACTTTTAAGCCAACACTCAAAAGGGCTGATCTGTTTATCAGCCTGTCTGTCTGGATCCGTCGCTCAAGCTGCATTAGAATCGGAAGAGGCCTTAGAGAAAGATCTTTTGTGGTACCAAGATCTTTTCCAAGAAGATTTCTTCAGCGAAGTGCAACTTCATAAATCCTCTGAAGAAAAAATCGCACTTTTCGAAGAAGAGTGGTTGAAACAAAACTATTATCAATTCATTGAAAAACAACTCAAAGTCAATGAAGCAGTTTTAACCGCCTCGAAACGGCTCGGCATTCCCTCGGTTGCTACCAATGATATTCATTATTTACATCCCGACGATTGGCTTGCTCATGAAATTTTACTCAATGTGCAGTCTAGAGAGCCCATCCGAACAGCAAAACAAAATACCTACGTCCCTAATCCTAAACGCAAAACGTATCCTAGCAGGGAATTTTATTTCAAATCTCCTCAAGAAATGGCGGAGTTGTTTGCTGATCATCCTGAGACCATTTCCAACACCTTGATCGTTGCCGAACGTTGCAACCTGGAACTCGATTTTGTTACCAAACATTATCCTATTTACGTCCCGGAAGATTTACAAAAAAAAGGTTCTTATACTGAAGAAGAGCGGTATAACGCCTCTTCAGCCTTTTTAGAACAGCTTTGCAATCAAGGGCTAAAAACCAAATACACACCAGAACTTTTGGAGCATATCGCTCAAAAATTCCCAGGAAAAGATCCGCTTACAGTCGTCAAAGAACGACTCAGTCTAGAGTCTTCGATTATCATCTCTAAAGGGATGTGCGACTATTTACTCATAGTGTGGGATATCATCAATTGGGCAAAAGATCACGGGATTCCTGTCGGTCCTGGAAGAGGATCGGGAGCCGGCTCAGTTATGCTATTTTTACTAGGGATTACTGAAATCGAGCCGATTCGCTTCGATCTCTTCTTCGAGCGGTTCATTAATCCTGAGCGAATATCTTATCCAGATATTGATATCGATATCTGCATGATCGGGAGAGAACGTGTCATCAATTATGCAATAGAACGTCACGGGAAAGAGAATGTAGCCCAAATCATTACATTTGGGACCATGAAAGCCAAAATGGCTATTAAAGATGTCGGAAGAACGTTAGACACTCCCCTTTCTAAAGTAAATTTCATCGCGAAAAGAATTCCTGATCTCAATGCTACCATTTCTTCAGCGTTAGAAGCGGATCCTGAATTAAGGCAAATGTATGTAGACGACGCTGAAGCGGCGGAAATCATCGACATGGCAAAAAAGCTGGAAGGCTCCATTCGCAACACTGGAGTACATGCTGCAGGCGTTATCATTTGTGGAGACCCGCTTACCAATCACATCCCCATTTGCGTGCCGAAAGACTCTTCCATGATTTCTACCCAATACTCTATGAAACCTGTCGAGAGTGTTGGCATGCTTAAAGTGGATTTTTTGGGTCTAAAAACCTTAACAAGCATCCACATTGCTTCACAAGCCATTTATAAAAAAACCGGAATTTTACTACAGGCCGCAACCCTCCCGTTAGATGATCGCAATACATTTTCTCTTCTTCATCAAGGCAAAACCATGGGGATATTCCAAATGGAATCGCGAGGGATGCAAGAGCTCGCCAAAAATTTACGCCCAGACGCTTTTGAAGAAATTATAGCTATCGGGGCTCTCTATCGTCCCGGCCCCATGGACATGATTCCTTCGTTTATCGATAGAAAACATGGTAAAGAAGCTATCGAGTACGACCATCCTTTAATGGAGCCCATTCTCAAAGAAACGTTCGGGATCATGGTTTACCAAGAGCAGGTCATGCAAATTGCTGGATCATTGGCAAAATATTCCCTGGGAGAGGGGGATGTTTTACGCCGAGCTATGGGGAAAAAAGATCATGAACAAATGATCAAGGAGCGCGACAAATTTTGCTCAAGAGCTGCTGAGAATGGCATAGATCCTGCTGTAGCAACAACTATCTTCAACAAAATGGAGAAATTTGCTTCCTATGGATTTAATAAATCGCATGCTGCAGCATATGGACTCATAACCTATACAACAGCTTTTTTGAAGGCAAATTATCCCAAAGAATGGCTCGCAGCTCTTCTTACTTGCGATTACGATGACATTGAGAAAGTCGGCAAACTGATTCAAGAAGCCCATAGTATGAACATTCCCGTACTCCCTCCCGATATTAATGAGTCGGGGCAAGGCTTCGAAGCCACGCAAGAGGGCATTCGGTTTTCCTTAGGAGCCATTAAGGGCGTGGGGATGAGCATTGTAGATAGCATTGTTGAAGAACGAGAGAAGAATGGGCCTTATCAAAGCTTACAAGACTTTATAAAACGAGCAGATTTTCGCAAGGTAACTAAAAAACAACTTGAAAACCTTGTGGATGCAGGAAGTTTTGATTGCTTCGAACCCAATAAAGACCTTGCTATAGCCATACTTAACGATCTTTATGATACCTTCTCTAGAGAGAAAAAAGAAGCCGCTACAGGAGTCCTGACCTTCTTCTCTTTAGATAGCATGGCTAAAGATCCCATCAAAATCAATTTATCTCCTGAAAATGTTGTTCGACGCTCAGACAAAGAATTACTGAAAAGAGAAAAAGAGCTGTTAGGAGTTTATCTTACAGCCCATCCCATGGATGCTGTTAAACACTTGCTTCCATATTTATCTGTAGTCCGTGCAAAAGATTTCGAAGGCCTTCCTCACGGGGCTGTTGTTCGAACGATCTTTTTAATCGATAAAGTCACGACCAAAATTTCTTCTGCTGAGCAGAAAAAATTTGCACTTTTACAAGTAAGTGATGAAGAAGATTCTTATGAACTTCCGATTTGGGCCGACATGTATTCGGAGCACCACGATTTACTAGAGGAAGATCGTCTGATCTATGCTATTTTAACAATAGATCGCCGCAGTGATTCCCTCCGTCTCTCTTGTCGTTGGATGAGAGATTTATCCACAGTCAATGATACAGTGATCGCAGAATGCGATGAAGTTTATGACAGACTCAAAAGTCAAAAAACTTACTCTTCTATGAAAAAATCTTCAACAGGACGGCCGCAAGCAATGGCAAAAAAAGAAGAAACTAAACAAATTCCGCCTGTAACCATCTCCCTAGATCTAAACAAGCTGCGGCACAGTCACTTATGCATTTTGAAAGGATTGATACGCAAACATTCTGGATCTCGAGCCCTCTCCCTAGTATTCACAAAAAATAACCAACGAGTCGCGTCGATTTCTCCTGACGCAGATTTCTTTGTCTCAGAAGATATCTCATCCTTTCTTAAAGAAATGGAAACAACAAATATCCCTGCTCGCGTTCTAGCAACTTCTGTATAAGCGCTCTCTTTGAATAGTAAAAAGGGTTTGTATCCTCCATTGACACTGTAAAAAAAAGTCTTTACCATCCTGAGGAATTTGTTTTTTTGGGATCAGATACTTACAATGAAAACTATTCTCGCTACTGCATGTCTCATCTTATGCACCTTTTCTTCCTGCTGTGCCAAGGGAGTTTACGGAACACGTACTAAACTAGTGTGTGATGAAACAACTCAACCTAAACACTCTCCAGAAGAGTATTTCTGTAAGGGAGAGCGTAAGTTAAATGAAAAACAATACCTTGAAGCACAACAATATTTTAGTCTAATTCAACGGCATTTCCCGAAACATCCTTTATGTGAGCGAGCTCACCTGTATGCTAAATTGTGCGCAATGGAATTAGATCAGGCGCAGCTTCCCTCAAGTACTCTTACACGATATGTCCCTTCAAATCCCTCTGACTCTTATTCTAAACCGTTAGCACCCGTTTATGTACTCAGTCATCCTCTGATACAACATAAAGCCTCACTTCTTCGAAATAAAAAAACGAATTCTAAAGTATTCCGCGAGTGCCTTAAGGAAGTTTCTTTAGGCATTTGTTATGAAGCGACACGCGATCTTGCTCTCAAAAACGTCTCTATTCAAACTCCTTTAATGCAGGCAGAATGTCCTCATCTCACAGGCCCCAAGATTGTTGTTGTCCCAGTATTAAGAGCCGGGCTCGGAATGGTTGATGGCTTTCTTTCTCTAGTGCCCACCGCTAAAGTAGGCGTAATAGGCATGAGTCGCGATCATGAGACATTCCAAGCCTCGGCTTACTGCTGTAAACTTCCAGAAGACATCTCTGATTGTCTCGTATTCATCGTGGATCCAATGTTAGCAACAGGCGGATCAGCATCAGCAACTATTCAACTTGTAAAAGAACATGGAGCTAAAAATATTACCTTACTCAATGTTTTAGCCGTTCCAGAAGGGATCGAACGCATTCAAAAAGATCATCCTGATGTAACCGTTTACATAGCGTCTCTAGACGAAAAATTGAATGACGTTGCCTACATTCTTCCTGGTTTAGGTGATGCAGGAGATCGTTTCTGCGGAACATCTAATCCATCATAATCTATTGGCTAGAAGAACAGAGAATAACGAGGGCGGAGACTGTTCCACCCTCTTCTTTTAAAGGAGAGAAAAAGAGATGTCGTTAAGCAAAGACTTAAAGAGAAGGCAGAACCGCTATTGACGATGAGAAGGGGAAAAATCGAAAGGCTTTCCTGTAATGGCATTGATATATTCAACCCGAACGCTGCTATCTGAGGCGGCAATAGAAACTTTGTATACAGGAACCTGAATACGCTCGGAACTTAAGATAAAGAAGTTATCTCCAAAGATCATCTCTACTAAATTTTGAATGCGATCTTCAGGGTACACAACTGAGCAAACCGAAGATCCTTTGGGTTTATCTAACCAAACAGGAGAAGAATTGAACACAGTCATACATCCTTTAATTGGCTGCGCCTGCTGGAAATGACTGTAAATCAAGTTATCGTGAGTAAAGATGAGTTTTTTCTTCTGACAAGCACGAATTACCCGATCGGCACACATATTCCGCATAGATAAAGCTTGAGAAAGCTGTTCTTTGGGAGCCGCTCCCCCCATACCAGCTAAAACCTGCATTAATTGCACGTCTTGTTTTCCAGCTTTCAACATTAAGCATTCTCTAAATCCTTTAGAGTATGTCCAAGAAGCAGTGTTTAACACCATCTCTCCATTAGACAAGCTCCATAGAACAGTACCTTCATGACTTCCAGCACGCTTGTCTTCTTCTCCTGAAAAGCGGACTCGCATAAGAACGTGTGGAACGAAAAGCAATTCAGCAGAAGCCTTTTCTTTAGCAAACATTGCTAAGACTTGTTCTTCAGATACCCGTCTTTCGAACACACACAAACGCTCTTTCCCAGAAATTTTACGAACGAGTTGAGAACCTTTCTCAAAAAGCTCTACTCCATAATCTATCGCAAATTGTTTGATTCTATGTGAATAAGGGATCTTTTCCCAAAAGACAATAGAACTAAAAATCGCTACAACAAAAACAAGTTTCTTCATAAACGAACCTTTTTATTTATTTTAATAAATAAAAACTGTAATGCCAAACAAATTTTTTGTTCTTTGTTAAACAATGGCTGTAAGAGATTTGACAAATTCTCTTTTTCTTTTTTATGATGACGCTTTGTTATCGTTATCTTGGCGTCTAATTATGAGAGTCATTTTGAGAGCGCTTTGCTTGTTTTTCTTGTTGCCCTGTTGTTGTTATGCGCGAGTGCCCTCTTTCGAACCTTTCTTAGGCACTATGTCTCCTAAAAAGTACTCTCCTAAATATGCTCCCGAACTGTATTTCGAAAAGGGAGACCAGTACTTTCAAGCTAAAAAATTTAAGCAAGCTCTTCTCTGTTTCGGGATGATCACTCATCACTTCCCGGAACATGTTCTGTATTCCAAAGCGCAATTCCTTACCGGGCTTTGTTACCTTGAAATGGGCCACCCAGATTTAGCAGATAAAGCACTATTACAATATCAAGCGCTCTCCGATACAGAATACTCAGACCAATTATTCGCGATTAAGTATTCTATCGCACAAAGTTTCGCTAACGGGAAGCGTAAAAATATCGTAGCTTTAGAAGGATTCCCTAAGTTACTGAATGCGGATGCAGATGCTTTACGTATTTTTGATGAAATTGTGACAGCTTCTTCTGATGAGAATCTTAAAGCTTCTGCTCTTTACTCAAAGGGAGCACTTTTATTTGCTCAAAAAGAATACACAGAAGCAATCAAGACCTTAAAAAAGGTTTCACTCCAATTCTCTTCCCACGAGCTTTCCCCAAAAGCTTTTACTTTGATTGCTAAAATTTACTGCCTACAGGCCTTGCAAGAACCTTACAACGAACAACATCTGCAAGCTGCACGAGAAAATGCTAGCGCTTTACAAAAACAACACCCCTCTCATCCTAGTAATACAGAAGTTGCTAACTATATCCGACGCATGAGCGAAGCCTATGCTTCGTGCCTGTATTCAACAGGACGTTTTTACGAGAAAAAACGAAAAGCCTCTTCTGCAAAAATTTATTACTCAATAGCATTGGAGAATTTCCCTAATACGTCTTATGTCGCAAAATGTAATAGACGATTAGAAAAGCTTTCTAAATACGTTAGTTAAGCAAACAGAAAGACAGTTATGCTTAAGCTCTATTGGTTATACAGCTTCATTTTTTGTGCATTCTTCTTGTCTTCTTGCGGCTACACTCTGATCTCTCCTTACACAGGGGGAAAACAACACCCAATATCCCAAGGTATTTATGTTTGCCCTATAGCAGAAGATTCTTTAGGAGAGGTCGTTGCTGCACTCTCTTATGAGCTGGAAAAACGCTGTCTCAGAACACGATCGCAACAATCTGCTGCAGACTATTCGCTTAAAGTTCTGCTTTTTAATGAAACAGATGAAAATATCGGCTTTACCTATACCCCTAAAAAATCAGGAGAAAAAACTGCCAAACACTTCATCGTCTCTAACGAAGGTCGGTTGGCTGTATCAGCCAAAGTACAACTCATAAAAACCCGCACCCAAGAAGTATTAGTAGAAAAGTGTTTAAGAGAATCCGTCACATTTGACTTTCAACCAGACTTAGGCACTGCAAATGCCCATCAATTAGCGCTTGGGCAATTTGAGATGCACAATGAAGCTATCAAAAGCGCTTCTCATACATTGTATTCCAAATTAGCTAAGACCATTGTACAACAGGTATATTATGACCTCTTCTGAAGGAGAACAGGTTTTCCCTGCAGTATTACAAGAACTCTATACTATGCTCGATTTTGTAAAACGAGCTGGCACGCGCTGTAATTGTCCTAAAGAAAAATTAGCAAAGTTAGAACTGGCCTGCGAAGAGCTTCTCTTAAATATCATCAATCATGCCTATAGATCCCTACCCTCCCCCGGATGGATCCGCATTCTTTGCACAGAAACCCCAGATGCTCTTCTAGTTCGAATCACAGATCACGGCCCAGCTTTCAATCCCATCACCGCCTCTCCAGACCTCCTGCAACTCGATCTTCCCGTTGAGCAGCGAAAAATCGGAGGATTAGGAATATTTCTTGCTAAACATTCTGTGGATGTTTTTGATTATGAAAGAGTCAATGATACGAATGTCGTCACGTTAACGCAGTTTACGAAACCTCAAAACTCATAACACCTCGTGTTATTGAGGAGGAAACAGAGTCCTTAACTCGTTTTCCGTATCACGGATATCGTATAAATACCTTCGCAAAGCCTCTAAAATGAGGCTAGAATTGTTGTATTGCCCAGAAGCCTCAAAAGCTAATTCAGGAGAAATTTCCGAACCGTGATTTACAGCAATATAGCCGCGAGTAACAGCTTCCCCATTAACTAGCGCAGGCACTAACCATACAGCAAAATTTTGGTTAAATAAAGTGAGTTTATCTGGAGATTCTGATACGATGAAGTCGTTGACTGCGCCATCAGCAAGCCCCTCAGCTTTAAAATCTAAAGCCGAACGCGCTAAAACATCAGAAATATCCAAAAAACCTTCTGGAAACGCCGTATTGTAATTTGCTATTGAGTGACGAAAAAATTTTTCTAAAAAATCTGAACTCACCGCGATTTCTCCTTTTCAAAGGGTAATTTTTTATTGAAGGCACCGTCAAGAGCTTTTTTTTCTATTCATAAGTGGGAGTCCTTAAAAAGCAGACCATCAGCAGGTTCTATGCGTATTTTTTCCGTGTTGTGTCGATTCTTTGTCTGCTTCATCTCTTTTTACCCACACTCCCTACCTTTGTTCGCCGAATCCCCTTCAGTTTCTACCAAAGGAATCGCTGCCGCGGTAGTCCATGCAAATTCTGGCGTTGTGCTTAAAGAAAAAAATCTAAATCAAACGATTTTCCCTGCAAGCATGACAAAAATTGCCACAGCCTTGCTCATATTAAGACAATACCCTGATGTTTTAACTCGATTCATTACTGTCCGCCGAGAACCGCTAACCTCCATTACCCCTCAAGCAAAACGCCAATCTGGATATCGTAGTCCACCGCACTGGCTGGAAACGGATGGCTCGACTATCCAGCTAAAAGCAAAAGAAGAAGTCTCTGGCTGGGATCTTTTGCATGCGCTTCTTATTAGCTCTGCCAATGATGCCGCAAATGTTTTAGCGGACGCCTGCTGCAAAAGCGTCCCCGCTTTCATGCGTCAGCTCAATGATTTTTTAAAAGAACTGGGATGTCAAAACACCCATTTTAACTCTCCTCACGGACTTCATCACCCAGACCACTATACTACGGCAAGAGATCTAGCGATCATGATGAAAGAAGCTTTAAAAGAGCCTCTTTTTCGGCAGGTCATTCGTACAGTCTCTTACACCATGGAAGCTACAAACTTAAGCCCTGAAAGGGTTCTTTCTTCCACAAATCGCCTTCTTTCCTCGTCCTCTACTTACTTTTACCCTCCCTGTCTAGGAGGAAAAACTGGGACAACAAAAAGTGCAGGGAAAAATATTGTTTTTGCAGCAGAAAAGAATTCCCGCTCTATTATCGTCGTAGTAGCAGGATATTTTGGTCCTGCTGAACAACTTTATCAAGATGCTATTGCTTTATGCGAAGATCTATTCAATGAGCAACCTCTCCGATGTTTTCTAATTTCCCCAGACAGTCTGTACCCTGTACAAACCAAATTAGGAACGATATCAGCTCCCGTATCCCAAGGTATTTATTACGACTTTTATCCTTCTGAAGGAGATCCGCTCCTATCTCTTTCTCTGAAATCACAAAAAATCTCTTTCCCTATTCGACAAGGAGATCTTTTAGGAAATTGGATCTTATCTTCTCCTTCTGGGGAACAGGTCTGTTCCATCCCATTCCTAGCAGAGAGCGATATCCTTCCCTCTTTTAAGCAACGTATTCTTTTGATTGGTCTTCAGATTCTTACCAGGTATAAAACCTATGCTCTGATCTTGCTTGTCTTCTGGCTGTATCGAAAGAAAAAACGTTCTCGTGCAACAAGAACTTTTTCTAATCCTTTTTTTTCGTAACTTACTGGTTGAGAAATCTTTACTTTTTTCTAAGATTCTCGTATTGTTAGAGAAAGTCTTTCTCCCAGCCCGTTTTTCTCAAGATCTTGTTTCAGATTGTGTATAGGACGCCCATGTTCGCAAAAACTTTTTTTCAGGCATTGCTATTTCTCTCGCTTCTTCCTGTACTCCTTTTCCCAAATTCTCCAACCCCTTCACCAAGCCCTGCTATAAAAAAACCTTCTTTACTCCAATTACTCAAGCCCATCCTTCCAGAAACAGCTCGTGACAGAAAAGAACGGCATTATCTTTTCCTTAAACATGTAAGCCTCTCTCTTAAACGCCCAGAAATATGGAATGATTTACAAAATCTTCTCCTGATTCTTATGCAATTTGAACAATTTGCCAATCAAGACGTCGGCTCTCGCTGTTATGAAGCATTTCTTGCCCAAGTGATAGCAGAAAGGATTCACTTCTTATTATCAAAACAACAGGTTTCAGAACGCACAGACATACTTTCTCCTAAAATAGGCGATTCATGATCCCTTTCCGTTTCCACCACCTTTATACCCTACTCGACACCATGTTCTCTTCCCCCATTGGAGAGAGCAATCGAGTGGCCGCATACTTCAAAGAACACCCCGCTCTCGGCTCTAAAGATCGCCAATGGATAAACGCTCGTATTTTCACAATCCTCCGTCACCGGCGCTTATTAGAAACATTGATTCTAAAAGAAGGCAAAGAGCTCTCTGCACAAACATTGGTGGACAAAGTAGAAGAAGGCGTAACCGAAAACTTGGAACTTTTCCCACACCTCCCCTGGCCTATCCGCTATTCTATATCTGACGATTTAGCGGACTGCCTATCCCAAGATTACGGAGAAGATGAGGCCATTCGTTTAGCTAAACTCTTTTTAGAAGAAGCTCCTTGTTCGATTCGTGTCAATACACGCCGCATTTCCGTGGACAAACTGCAAGAAATCCTGCCTTTCCCATGCCAAAGAGGCGCTGCCCCAAGCTCCTTACGTTTCGAGAGACGCTACCCTTTACAACATACCAGAGCATTCCGTAGAGGACTCTTTGAAATCCAAGACGAATCTTCTCAAATAATTACGAATGCGATCCTGATTAAAGACTCCGACACAGTATTGGATTTTTGCGCCGGAGCTGGAGGGAAAAGCCTGATTTTTGCTCAACGCGCTCGACACGTGACTTTGCATGATAGTCGCCCACAAGCTTTAGAAGAAGCTCGTACGCGCCTTGCACGATCTGGTATAAAAAATTTCACTATTGCTTCTTCCCCTCTTAAAAAACAGGGTTTCTCTTTAGTTGTCGTAGATGCTCCTTGTACAGGAAGCGGTGTTTTTCGGCGCCATCCAGAAAAAAAATGGCTTTTCTCCAAAAAATTACTTAAAGACAACGCGTTAGCTCAAGAAAAGATTTTAAAACAAGCTCAGGCCTATGTAGCTCCTCGCGGCCGCTTGGTATACATCACCTGTTCTCTTCTGAAAGACGAAAATGAAAAACACACGTCCTACATGGAAGCTCTCGGCTGGAAATGTGTTAAAGAAGTGAAAATTCCTCTAGTTTCCCAACAAGGAGATGCCTTTTTTTCTACACATTTTATCCGAACACGAGATCTCTAGAACCTTGATCTTAAACCACAGGTGTAGGTACTATAGGGCGAGAGTTAGCGGACATCTTCTATTTCATCTTTGTTGTTCTCTCCAAGAACTTTGTTCTGCTCGGAGAGGTCTCCGTTTTCTCTTATAAGTAACAGTCACTTTTTTTTATCATGCATAAGAAAACACAATCACATTCTCACAAAGGACTTTCCGTTTGGTCTATAGGGGGATCTATTTTTGCTATGTTCTTCGGAGCAGGCAACGTCGTCTTCCCTCTAGCCTTGGGACACCATTTCTACCATCATACCTCTTACGCCTGTTTTGGTATGATACTGACAGCCGTGCTCACCCCTCTATTAGGGCTGTTTGCTATGATGCTGTACTCCGGAGATTACCGTTCTTTCTTTTCTTCCGTTGGTAGAATGCCTGGCATGATTATAATGGTTGCTATTCTATGCATCATTGGCCCTTTTGGAGGAATCCCTAGAACAATTGCTGTATCTTACGATACATTAACCTCGTTAGGCGACAAATCATCTTCGTTATTCCCGTCTTTGCCTTGGTTCAGTTTAGTATTTTGTGTGCTTGTCTACCTTTTTGTCTGCAAGCTCAGTAAACTGATTCAATGGTTAGGATCCGTTTTTTTCCCGATTATGCTCGCCACTCTAGCCTGGCTAATTATCAAAGGTTTATTACTAACGGCTCACGCGCCATCCTTAGACAATATACCTTTCTCTAAGCAACAGGCTTTTGTCGCAGGTCTAACGGAAGGGTTTAATACCATGGACTTGTTAGCGGCTTTTTTCTTCTGTTCCATAGTTCTCGTGTCCATTCAGCAGTTTATTGTGCAGCAAAACCACGCTTCCTCAGAAGAAAAACCTTTGGAATTTCACCATATTAATAAAGCCGAGAAATACAAACTTGTTATGAGCTTTCTTTTAGCGGCCGCTCTTCTTAGCCTAGTCTATTTGGGATTTGCATTCTGTGCAGCACGTCATGCGGGAGCGCTTTTAGATGTCCAAAGAGGGCAAATTTTAGGAAAAATTTCGGCACTTGTTGTCGGCCCTAATAGTTTTTTAACAGGGACAAGCGTCTTTCTCGCCTGCTTGACCACAGCAATTGCAGCTACGGGGATTTTTGCAGATTTCATAGCAAGGGTAGTCTCGTCACAGAAAATGAGCTACTCTAATGCTTTGATTATTACGTTAGTGCCAACATACTTAGTATCCATTCTCAGTTTTGAGAACATTAGCAAAATCCTTATTCCAATTTTAGAGGTAAGCTACCCGGCGCTAATAGCTTTAACTTGTGGAGTCATAGCGAAAAAACTTTGGAATTTCCAACAGATAAAGACTTTGTTTTATCTTGTTTTTGCGCTAACGGTACTCTATAAGCTGTCCATTTGATGTGCATAACTGCCAGAATTTTCAAGAATATCCCTTACAGAATAAGTAAGGGATATTCTTTTGTGCAAAACACAGAAAAAAATACTTTGAAAGACACTTTCATCTTCTCCAAAACAATCGTTCCTTGTCTATCTTAACTCATATGCATGCTCGGGAACGTAAAAAAGATCGATTCTTATGATTCTAAATTCATTATCCACGTTTCGTCATCAGGCTACCCGCTTCTTACAAGATAACAGAGAATCTATAGCCGTTTCTTTTTCTAAAAACACCTATAAAATCACCATCCCAGATGAAGACTCTCCGGATGGGGAATGGATCAGCACCCTTTCCTTCAATGAAGAAGAACGCCTATCCTTTGCAGCATGCAGTTGTCCTGATGGCGACTGCTGTGAGCATCTTCTTATCGCAACTTTAGCAGCCTATGACCCTAAAGAAGGCTCTCTTCTTCATAAAAAATTTGAAGCTTCTTTTTGGTGGAAACTATTTTGCAAACTTTTCCTTAACAAAGCCTCTTTACAAGCTCCGGGAGAAAGATTTTATACTGTAGAATCTGAACATCTTACTGTATCCATTCAATGTCTTTCCGCAGAATCTCTTGCCTCTTGGCTGCCTATTATACACGCTTCTCCAGAACCTCAAACACACTCTGGAGAAACATTCCCCCAATCCGCTCTCTATCGGATTGCTCGAGAACTCTTTCTTTTCTCCCAGAAAGGCGCTCTTTTAACTATCCAAGAAAATCCCCAAGGATTTCCTTCATTATTCTCTTTTCAGTGGGCCGGGATCTCTTTGTCTATTGAAATCTTAGATGTAGATACTCTCAAAGAACTCTTCCCCTTACTAGAGCTGTCGCAGACTTCCCTATGTAGCGACAACTCCTATTTGCTACAGAATGTGCATGTTGTCCCAGAAGAAGCTCGCATCCATTTTACTAAGGAATATCCACCTCTCCCTAAATCTATTAGAGAATACCAAGCAACCTCATTGGGCCCCATAGAGTATTTCGCAGGAGCACATAAATGCACTGCCACCCCAAAAAAATGCTCTCTTCCTATACACATCATTCCTGCATTGGAGCCCTCGTTTAGAGAGCAGCTCCTCTCTCAGCTCTGTTACGAAACAGAAGAACGTCCTATACATTATGCGATTCATTTCTTTAGAGATGCCTCTCTTTCCTTTTCCGCGTATCTCGAAACTCCCGGAGATCTGGCAGAAGGACATATTATCTATCCAGGATTCTGTTATATTCCGAATAAAGGCCTGCTTGCAGTGTCTGGTTTGTTATCCCCAGAACCTTCTTTCACCATACGTGCCGATCATATCGAATCTTTCTTAGATGAATATGGAGCACTCATTAAAGAACCTGGTTTTGAAACCTTTTCTAATAAATCACCGACAGGGTCGTTATCTTATAGTGTGACGGAACAAGGCGTTCTTCTATTCCATTATGATACAGGGAACTCTGCTGACGTAGAACTACGTTTTGGGAAATGGACTTACTATTCAAGACAAGGGTTCTTTTTAAATAGCCGTTTGGACTTCGCTCTTCAAGATGGCTTGACCATAGAAGCTCCCCAAGTAGCTGATTTCATTCTCCAACATGAGGTAGCTCTTAAATCCATCCCGAACTTCTTTGCTCCACAGCCGCCTCTCAAAGCCATCCGCTTTGAAGTGCTTAAAGAAAAAAAAGGCTCAGGAATCTACCTTAATCCAATTTTTGAAGGATTAGAACAAGAATCCTGTCGTTTGTTCGGCCAATTTTTGTATCGAGAAAACGTGGGATTCAGTTTGCTCCCCGCCTCTTTGCAAATGGTCTGTCAAATTCCCTCAGAGATTCCAGCTAACCAGGTAGCAGAATTTCTACAGCAGTTCTCGAAAGACGATCGCATGCTCTTCCCGGACCCTCAGCTCGCTCTTCCTGAACATGTTGAATTAAACATCCTTGCTATTCGAAGGCCTCATCCCTCCTCCCCTCTTCATCTTAAGTTGGAACTAAAAACTAATATTGGGTCCGTTCCTCTTAGCTCTGTGTTACAAGCCTTGAAAGGGAAAAAAGAATTCTTATTCAGTAAAGCGGGCTTTTTGAACCTCGACAATTGTTTATTTGTTTTCCTTAAACAATTTCTCTCCTCTCAACGCTATGATATCCAAGAAAGCACCCTGATCACCATGGTGACGGATATTTTTAAATTAGATGCTTTAGCTCCTCTCGTAACAGATCCAAATATCGAGGCCTCAGAAGAGGATCTAGCGTATTTCTCTCAATTAAAATCCGCATGTCTCCCTCCTATCCCTAAAAACTTATTTTCCACGGACCATCAACTTCGCCCCTATCAAAATAGCGGGCTTCTGTGGTTATGGTTCTTATATAACCACCGGTTATCTGGGCTTCTTTGCGACGAAATGGGGTTAGGGAAAACACACCAAGCAACAGCTTTACTCGATATCGTTGCGCAAACCGCTAAAGACCCCAAGTTTTTAGTCGTTTGCCCAACAAGCGTATTGCCTCATTGGGAGCACATCCTGGCTTCGCATCTACCTAAGGCCTCCCTCTTTTCTTTCCATGGCCCGCATAAACCTAAAACGCTTCCGAACAGCGATATTATCATTACTTCGTACGGAACCTTAAGGCAAAACTATGCTCTATTTTATAAAGTTCCGTTCACCACCGCTGTATTCGATGAAATTCATATAGCTAAGAACAAATCTAGCCAAATTCACAAAATTCTTTGCCGTTTAGACGCTCAGATGAAACTTGGGCTTACAGGTACTCCTGTAGAAAATAATCTCATTGAATTCAAAGGGCTTTTAGATATCATCCTCCCCAATTATCTTCCTTCCGACGGCCTATTCAAACGATTGTTTGCTCAAAAAAACACCTCCGAAACGGACGATGAAGTCGTCTCTTCTAAGGATTTACTGCTTAAACTCACTCGCCCATTTATTTTGAGAAGAACAAAAAAACTCGTTCTCCCAGAACTCCCAGAAAAGGTCGAATCCTTAATTCCATGTCGACTTTCCCCAGAACAGTCTCAGCTGTATGCTTCGACCATGAAAAAAGAAAAATGCCAAATCCAACAGCTCGAAACAGAGGATTCTTCGGCAACGGTCAACTATCTTCATGTGTTTGCTCTTCTCAACCAGCTCAAACAAATCTGCGATCACCCTGCCGTGTATTTCAAAGATCCCGAATCTTACAAAAAGTATGATTCTGGAAAATGGTCTGCCTTTGTGAAATTACTCAACGACTCTTTGACAGCAGGATATAAAGTAGTTGTCTTCTCTCAGTATATCCAAATGATTCGCATCATCTCCTTGTACCTAGAAGAACACAATATTCAATATGCTTTGGTGCAAGGAAAATCCCAGAATAGAAAAGAAGAAATAGACCGCTTCTCCAATGATCCCAACTGTCGCGTCTTTATTGGCTCCCTTCTTGCAGCAGGAACAGGAATCAACCTTACCGCAGGGAATGTTGTGATTATGTACGACCGCTGGTGGAATCCTGCTAAAGAAAATCAAGCCTTAGACCGCGTGCACAGAATTGGCCAAAAAAACACCGTGTTTATTTATAAACTGGTAACTGAAGACACGTTGGAAGAGCATATCCATTATCTAATAGAAAAGAAAATGCGCTTGCTCAATCAAGTAACGACAACTCAAGACGCCAATATTCTTCATGTTTTAAATCGCGAAGACTTAATTACTATTCTTTCGTATAAAGATGAGCACGGACTATCCGACGAGACTCCAGCCGACGAGACTCCAGAAACCCCCGACGATTCTTAGAAAAAAGAAATGGTTGACCTTTTATTCTTCTTTTTACGTATTACCTTGATTTTTTCCTCCTAGGAACTATAATTCGGGTGGGGTATCGTCTTGCAGCCAAGGGGATGTTGCAAAGGGACATACGGATGGCAATATGGAAGCCATAAAAAGGCCTCAGCGACTGTTAAAGAGGTAATTTCATGCCATTTGCAAAAGAAGCAGATCTACAGCGCACGTGTTGGAAATGCGAAGGGAGTGTTTCGGCCTGTATGCCTCAATGCCCCTATTGCAGCGCTTTTCTTCAGGATCCGCCAGTGACATCCAAAGGGTTCGCTTCTTGCCATATCACCTTCCCTTCAGAAGCTTCTCAAAAAAGTGGAGACAGCGACCTTTTTGCGGTCTCTTCAGAAGATTGGGAAGCTGTGCTCAATAGTCAGAACTCTTTTGAAGCTCCGGTTCAGGAACCCACCATTTCTCAAAGAACGTGGCTGCAACATTGGCCAACCGCGGCTCTTTTCTTGGGGAGTGGATTTCTTGCCTTTGCTCTGATCATTCTTTTGTGTTCCACAGACTCTGGTCTTGTTCTCGTCTGGCCCAAGAATCGCTCGTACATCTATGCTCTGATTGGAGCTTTTCTTGTTTACCAAGGCTATCGCTCGATTCCTGATGACTCGCAATAGTTCTTTCCTACTTAGAAGACTCTTTCCTTCTCTCTTGATTGAGATTTTATCGCTCCATTTGTACAATTCAAAAAAAATATTTTCCTGGAGAGGTCTTCTTTTCTTATCCTCAAAATATTGAGAAAAAGAAATCCCCTCCCTCGAGCTAATCATCTCATGTGGATCATTACAATCCTAAACCCTCTTTAAAAAGGTAATACTATGAATGACGCTTTCGACTGTGTAGTTATCGGAGCCGGCCCCGGAGGCTATGTTGCTGCAATTACTGCCGCTCAAGCAGGACTCAAAACTGCGTTAATCGAAGAGCGAGAAGCCGGAGGGACTTGTTTGAACCGGGGGTGCATTCCCTCCAAAGCGCTACTTTCAGCTGCAGAAATCGTAAACCAAATACGCCATGCTAACCAATTTGGTATTCATGTTGATAATTTCAGTATCGATTACCCTGCCATGGTGCAAAGAAAAGATTCTGTGGTTCGTAGTATCCGCGATGGGCTGAATGGCTTGATTCGTAGTAATAAAATCACTGTATTCTCTGGAAGAGGCTCTTTAATCTCTTCAACAGAAGTAAAAGTTTTAGGAGAAACCCCTTCTGTCATTAAAGCGCGCTCCATTATTCTAGCTACAGGATCGGAACCGAGAGCCTTTCCAGGAATTCCTTTTTCTCCATCCTCCCCACGCATCTTATGCTCAACAGGAGTTCTAAATCTGAAAGAACTTCCTCAAAAATTAGCTATTATCGGGGGAGGTGTTATCGGATGCGAATTCGCTTCCTTATTTCACACCTTAGGATCAAAGGTGACTGTTATCGAAGCTAGCCAACAAATTCTAGCCTTAAATAATCCTGATATTTCGAAAACTATGCTCGATAAGTTCTCTCGTCAAGGGCTTCGCTTCATACTAGGAGCTTCTGTATCAGCTATTCAGGATATGGGAGATCGCGTTCGCATCACGATTAATGGCAATGACGAAGAATATGATTACGTTCTTGTATCGATAGGGCGCCGCTTAAATACAGAAAATATTGGATTAGACAAAGCCGGAGTCATTTGTGACGAACGTGGAGTTATCCCTACGGATTCTACGATGCGCACAAACATTCCTAATATCTATGCTATCGGAGATATTACAGGACAATGGCAGCTTGCACATGTGGCCTCCCATCAAGGGATCGTTGCCGCTAGAAATATAGCTGGCCATAGAGATGAAATCGATTATTCTGCAGTCCCTTCTGTTATCTTCACTTTCCCGGAGGTAGCAACAGTAGGACTATCTCCATCCGTTGCCCAACAACAGGGGATCCCTGTCAAAATCACGAAATTCCCATTCCGAGCGATTGGAAAGGCGGTTGCTATGGGAGAGGCCGACGGATTCGCAGCGATTATCAGCCATGAAACCTCTCAACAAATTCTAGGCGCTTATGTTATTGGCCCTCACGCCTCTTCTCTTATTTCCGAAATCACTCTAGCAGTCCGTAACGAGCTTACGCTTCCTTGCATTTATGAAACCATCCATGCGCATCCAACCTTAGCAGAAATTTGGGCTGAAAGCGCGTTACTAGCTGTTGATACCCCGTTACATATGCCCCCGACGAAAAAATGAATCAGTTACCGCCTTCAGACTCCTCAGCGACAAAAAAA
>SAMEA3663006__coassemble_236_pt1 | contig 34405 bp, 27 predicted proteins | sample SAMEA3663006__metabat2_low_PE_018 | metagenome-assembled genome bin SAMEA3663006 (sample SAMEA3663006) | pig gut metagenome | biome: pig gut; feature: pig-associated habitat; material: faeces | place: France | collected 2012 | reverse complement strand
TAAGTCTATCACTTACCTACTTACAGCATTCGCAGAAGAAACTTCTTGGATTCAACCCGCTCTCATTGCTCTGCCTCAAAACATTTCTGATGCCTTACTTGCTTCTCCAGAACTTCAACCTTACCGTTTTTATCTGCAAAAACTATTTCGTTTAGCCCCTCACACAGGAACTTCTAGAGAGGAAAAACTATTGGCCTCTTCTTTTCCCGCGCTAGAAGTAGCCTACAAAACATTTTCCAGCTTAACAGACTCTGAAATTCCCTTTGGAGAGGCTACAGATTCTGAAGGAAAATCACATCCCCTTTCTCACGCCCTTGCCTCTCTTTACATGCAGTCTGCGGACCGAGAGTTGCGAAAAAGTACGTATCACAAACAATGTCAACGTTATCACGGATATCGTTTATCCCTCGCAAATTTATTGAACGGTAAGATTCAAGCCCACCTGTTTCAGGCAAAAGCTCGCAATTATGACTCCTGTTTAGAAGCCGCTTTATTTCAAAATAACATTAGCACTTCAGTCGTTACAACGCTTATCGACACCGTAAAACAACACACTCACCTGATCACAAAATATTTCCGGTTAAAACAAAAAGCCCTTGGCTTACCAGACTTTCATTTTTACGATGTCTACGCTCCATTAGTAGCTAGTGAAGCAGCTCGGCACTACTCTTATGAAGAAGCTGTCTCCCTAATTTGTGACAGTCTAGCTCCTCTAGGGACAGATTACGTAGAAACTTTACGCCAAGGCCTTACCTCTGATGGGTGGGTAGATAAATATGAAAACATAAACAAACGCTCTGGAGCCTATTCTTCTGGATGCTATGATAGCAAGCCCTATATCCTTTTAAACTACACAGGGACTTTGTATGACATATCTGTAGTTGCTCACGAAGGTGGTCACAGCATGCATTCCTTTTTGAGTCATAAACACCAGCAGTATCACGAAGCACAATACCCCATTTTCCTAGCTGAAATAGCTTCCACCTTAAACGAAACTCTTTTGATGGAATTTTTGCTAAAAAATGCTCCTTCTAAAGAAGAAAAAATCGCCATTCTTTCCCGATCTTTAGATACCATTTTTGCTACCTTGTTCCGACAAACCTTGTTTGCTGCCTTCGAATTAGAAGCACATTCTGCAGCCGAACGGGGAGAGCCTTTAACGGAAGAATTCTTTTCCAAAAGCTATGGAAGACTACAGAACATCTTTTACGGAGACTGCGTAGCATTTGATGAACTTAGCTCCATTGAATGGGCTCGCATTCCTCATTTTTACTACAATTTTTATGTTTATCAGTATGCTACGGGGATCATCGCTTCCCTATGCTTTGCCGAGAGAATTCTTGCTAAAGAAGATGGGGCTCAAACAGCTTACCTTACATTTTTGCAAAGTGGGGGATCTGATTTTCCTATCGAAATTTTGAAAAAATCTGGCTTAGATATGACCTCTTCCTCTCCTATGCTTAAGGCTTTTTCTTATATTGAACGAAAGTTAGACGAGCTTGCTAACTTGCTATAAATTTTTAAAATAGCAGTTGAGGTGTTCAACTGCTAAACCTGTTGCAAAAAAGCTAACGCTTTGCTATCGTCTCCCCTCTGAACGTTCTGTCGTTCAAATCCCTACGTTGATAGCGGAGAAAAGCTGAACAACGAGGCCTCATAGAATATGAAAGTACGAGGAGCTTAAACATGTCAGATCAAGCAACGACCCTCAAGATTAAACCTTTGGGAGATAGGATTTTAGTTAAAAGAGAAGAGGAAGCTTCTACAGCAAGAGGCGGAATCATTCTTCCCGATACAGCCAAGAAAAAACAAGACAGAGCTGAAGTTCTGGCCTTGGGAACTGGTAAAAAAGATGATAAAGGGCAGCAACTTCCTTTTGAAGTTCAGGTTGGCGACATCGTTTTAATTGATAAATATTCTGGCCAAGAACTCACTGTCGAAGGTGAAGAGTATGTCATCGTCCAAATGAGCGAAGTTATCGCAGTCCTACAATAAAAACTAAGAGAGTGAAGTAAGATTTAAGGAGCGCATCAATGGTCGCTAAAAATATTAAGTATAACGAAGAAGCCAGAAAGAAAATTCAAAAAGGGGTAAAAACCTTAGCAGAAGCTGTAAAGGTTACCCTTGGTCCTAAAGGAAGACATGTCGTTATTGACAAGAGCTTTGGCTCCCCTCAAGTAACTAAGGATGGTGTTACCGTTGCCAAAGAAGTAGAGCTCGCCGATAAGCATGAAAATATGGGAGCTCAGATGGTTAAAGAAGTCGCCAGCAAAACTGCAGACAAAGCTGGAGATGGAACCACGACAGCCACAGTACTTGCTGAAGCTATCTACACAGAAGGATTACGCAATGTAACAGCTGGAGCTAATCCAATGGACCTCAAGAGAGGTATTGATAAAGCTGTTAAAGTCGTTGTAGATCAAATTAAAAAAATTAGTAAGCCTGTTCAACATCATAAAGAGATCGCTCAAGTAGCAACGATTTCTGCGAACAATGATTCAGAGATCGGAAATCTCATTGCTGAAGCCATGGAAAAAGTGGGCAAAAATGGCTCTATTACTGTTGAAGAAGCTAAAGGATTTGAAACCGTCTTGGATGTTGTTGAAGGAATGAATTTCAACAGAGGTTTTCTCTCTAGCTACTTCACAACGAACCCAGAAACTCAAGAATGTGTTCTGGAAGACGCCCTTGTTTTAATTTACGATAAAAAGATAACTGGAATCAAAGATTTCCTTCCCGTTTTACAGCAAGTTGCAGAATCTGGACGCCCTCTTCTTATTATCGCAGAAGATATTGAGGGAGAAGCTTTAGCAACGCTAGTTGTTAACAGAATCCGTGGAGGATTTAGAGTTTGCGCCGTTAAAGCTCCTGGATTCGGAGATAGAAGAAAAGCTATGTTGGAAGACATCGCGATCTTGACTGGCGGCCAGCTCATCAGCGAAGAGTTGGGAATGAAACTTGAAAACGCTAACTTGTCCATGCTTGGTAAGGCTAAAAAAGTCATCGTTTCCAAGGAAGACACCACCATCGTTGAAGGAATGGGTGACAAAGAAGCGTTGAATGCTCGTTGCGAAAGCATCAAAAAACAAATTGAAGACAGCACTTCTGATTACGATAAAGAAAAACTTCAAGAACGCCTTGCCAAACTTTCTGGCGGTGTAGCGGTTATCCGTGTTGGTGCAGCAACGGAAATCGAAATGAAAGAGAAGAAAGATCGTGTTGATGATGCTCAGCATGCTACAATTGCCGCTGTCGAAGAAGGAATTCTTCCTGGTGGAGGAACAGCTTTGGTTCGCTGCATCCCTACTCTTGAAGCCTTTTTGCCAATGTTGACTAATGAAGATGAGCAAATCGGAGCCCGTATTGTTTTGAAAGCTCTTTCAGCTCCATTGAAACAAATTGCAGCAAACGCAGGAAAAGAAGGGGCAATTATTTTCCAACAAGTAATGTCTCGTTCGGCAAACGAAGGGTACGATGCTTTACGTGATGCTTACACAGACATGCTTGAAGCTGGTATTTTAGATCCCGCTAAAGTTACCCGTTCTGCTTTGGAAAGTGCAGCATCTGTAGCAGGTCTGTTATTGACAACAGAAGCTCTCATTGCTGAGATCCCAGAAGAGAAACCTGCAGCAGCTCCAGCAATGCCTAGCGCAGGAATGGATTACTAATTCTTAAAAAAAGGAATTCAGAATCCTTTGAGCCTCGTTTTCTAAAGAAAGCGAGGCTTTTTTCGTTTCCAATATTCTCCTATTCCTCTATCGTAAACATCTAGTGCTTATGACCATCTTGCTTATGTTTAAATTGATCAAGAGCGCCTTTTTTCTTGTCTGTTGTGTTTTAGGATACTTTTGGATGAAAAAAGAAAGTATTGTAGAACAGTGGCTATCCCAACAATTACGTACACAAGTTACCATTGGGAATATCTCTCCTAGGCTTTCTAAAACAAAAATTCGCCACTTGTGCATCCATAATCCCATTCCTTCGGACAAGTATCCCTATGCTGTAGAAGTAGAGTATGTCACTCTTAAATACTCTCTCATTACCATGCTTCTTTCCAAAAAAATCGATATCTCTGATGTTCTTTTCCAAGGGACCTCTTTAACCGTATTCCCCTGCGAAGGGTCTGCGAAAACAAATTGGTCTTTCTTTTGGGAGAATTTTATCAATAGCTCTAATGATCCAGCACGCTTTCTACGGGGTGAATCCTCTATAGAAACGACTCCTGTTTTCATTAAACGCTGCCTATGCACAAATACTCGAGTCTGCGGCATTAAAAACAATTATAAAGAAATTCCTAATACCCCAGTTCCTTCTCTTGAATTCCGAGGATCCCTCTCTCACTCGCCCCTACCCACTTTAGGAGAGACGGCAAGATACTTGCTTTATCTCATCGTGGAGGAAAGCTGTTACCATGCTAATGTCTCGGGAGATATCGCCCGTCCTCTTGCCAAGCAGGCGCGAGCCTACTTTAACTCCTCTTTATCAGAGGACTCGTATGTACGAAAACGAGGAACCTTTTCTCCTAACCAAACAAACGAACTCGAAAATTTTATGAAAGAGTTGCTCTTTCGATAAGCTGCTTTGTCAAAAAGGATTGTCTGTATCAAGAAATACGACAGGACTTATACCCAAGCTTTTCAAATGCTGGGCAAGAGCTTTGGGTCCAACTTTTTCAGTAGCCGTGTGTCCAAAAGCTAAAAAATTGATGCCATACTCATATGCCAAGGACCAGGCTGGCTCATCAAAATTTCCGGTAATAAAGCAATCCACCCCCTGACGATGAGCTTCAGAAATTTCTCGATAAGCTCCGCCAGAAATAAGCGCTGCAGAAGAAATCGTTTCCTTCCCGCCAAGAGCCTTGGCTAACACGGGAGCGCAGTAATAAGAGGATATTTGAGAGATAAAATCCTGAATGTCTATTTCAGAGAAAACGCCCTTTACACCTAAAAACGGTTGTGAACTGCCAAACGGCTCTAGTTGCTCCCAACCCAAATCTCTAGCTACTCTCCAGTTGTTCCCTACTTCTGCGTGCGCATCTAGAGGCAAATGATAGGCTATCAACTGAATGCGATTCTCAAAAAGCTTTTGCATTCTTTGGTAAAGTATTCCTGTGACGGGATAAGACATTCCTTTCCAAAATAGTCCATGATGCACAAGTAAAACATTCGCTTCACAAGCTATCGCTTTCTCAATAGTGGCTAAATCCGCCGTCACAGCAACTGCTATTTTGCGCACCAGCGTCTGCGTATCTCCAACCTGCAAACCATTAGGTCCATAATCATTAAACTGTTCTGGGTGTAGTAGCTCATTCAAAATATTCAGAAGATCGGAAACGTTCATATTAGAAACCTACCCGGCTATATTTTCTAGATGCTTACAATACTCTGATAAAAAATCTTTTTTAATTCTACGATGTCCTGAGGAGCTCGGAAGATTTTTTAGCTCTACCAACGGATACCATTTTTGCTCAAATATAGGCTGTGTTGTGTGGAAAATATGAGGAAAAAGAGTAACTCGATAACGAGTAAAAACCTGCTTTTGCGCAGGGAGACTTCCCATAAAGAGGAGAGATTCACCAAAATCTTGCCGAACAAGAGCTGTGATTCTCTCGACATCACAACACTCCTCCTTAGAAAACTGATAGTAAGGAAACTCATATAAGCCAGCCATAATCTCTCCCCCCTCCCTTTTCATCATGAAAACTCGATCCTGGGATATCAAGATTACAACTGCACGAAACAGCTCCGTAATCGGTGCGCGCGCATTTTTAACTGGATATCGCAACACCTCTCCTTTTTGATGTGCCTTACAGAATGAACGTAGTGGACACTGTTCGCATAAAGGCCTTGGCTTACAAAGCTTAGCTCCTAATTCAATAAAGGCTTCCGCTATCACTTCAGGCTCTTGATCAGGTAACAACGTTTCACAAAGCCCCGTGATCTCTTGCCTTGTCTTACAACGATCAATGGGTTGCTCTATAGCAAACAACCGGCTCATGACTCGCAAAACATTCCCATCAATAGGCGCTTTTTTTTGCTTAAACGCAAAGGCAAGGATAGCATTTGCTGTGTACGGACCAATCCCTTTAATAGAACGAAGAAGAGCAGGATCTTGAGGAATTTCTCCTTGGAAAAACTCCGTAATCATGCGAGCTCCGGCTAAAAGATTCCGGGCGCGAGAATAATAACCCAAGCCTTCCCAAAGGCGCACTACCTCTCCCTCTTCTGCACACGAAAGATCTTGTATGGAAGGGAACCGTTCCATCCATTTTAAAAAATATGGAATCACAACCTCGGCTCGCGTTTGTTGAAGCATCACTTCGGAGACCCATACACGATAAGGAGTTGGTGATTCTCTCCAGGGAAAAGATCTTTTATGTTCAAGAAACCATGAACGCAAGGCTCCCAAAGGAAAACTATTATCATCCTGGGAAAAAGCTGTTCTTATCATAAAAATTCACGTAAAATCCTATCAACATACTTATCGGTCATGGATTATGCAAGAGTTTATTGGTATAGCGGATCGTCACGTAAGACTCGCGTCTTTTCTCCGAACAGCTCTACCTCATTTACCTAAAAAAACTATTTTAGAGTCGATTTGCTATCATGGATGTCGAGTAAACGGTCGTATCGAACGGTTTGAATCTTACAAACTTCAACCCGGAGACCGCGTTTGTTTACAAATCATCACGCGTTCTTCCCCACAACTACTCTGGGAAGACGAGCATCTTTGTGTTTATAATAAACCCGCAAAACAAACTTCTGAGGACCTAGCCAAGCAACTTCATACCCATCTTGTTCACCGCTTAGATAGAGACACTTCTGGATGCATTCTTTTTGCAAAAAATGAAAAAGATGTGGCTCTTACCACCCAGCTATTTAAAATGCGACAAATAGACAAACACTATATAGCGTTAGTATTTGGTCATCCACGCCAACACTCCGGGATCATTACAACCTACACGGCTCCTCGCCATAGACGCCTTGGCGCTGTTCTGTTTGGAAATACAGATAGAAACTCTGGAAAAATAACCATCACCGAATGGGAAGTTCTTACACTTTATCCCAAGTATGCTCTTCTTCTTTGTCGCCCTATTACAGGACGAACTCATCAAATACGCTTACACATGAGAACCATCGGACATCCAATCGTCGGCGATGTGGATTACGGAGCTAAAGAACAACCGAAACAGGTTACTCGTCCTTTACTCCATGCAAAAAGTCTTCGGTTCATTTCTCCTTTTTCTAAAAAAAAGATAGAGGTTTCGTCTTTAACTTCCGATGACCTCTATCCTTTTTATACAGATTTTAAGCCTCAATAACCCGTAAACAAGCTATTTCTTCAGACAAACGCCAACAACTCCAGCCCATCCTACGAGACATTCTCGTAACAATCTTCGGTTCTCTTCGCTCATAGGATCTCTAAAAGCAGCCGTTTGATTTTGTAATGTGTTGCCTGCTCCAAACAAAGCTATTCTAGCAAGTAGCTGCTCTCTGATACCACTGGAGGTTTCTACACTGGATTGACTTGTGGAGACTCTCAATCTCTCATAACAGATTTGCTCGTCGCAGATCTCTTGTCTCAGCCAACCAAACAACTGTGCCTCACAAGAAGGAGCTCCCGCTAAAGAATATTTTGAAACAGCCATGCAGATACAACATAACTGTAGCAGCTCGCTCGTCGTGAGTGTAAGAGACCCCTCCCCCTCACAATTTCGAAGAGAGTGTGATAGAATCGAACAGACTTGGCTGATTACAACAAAAATTTGTTGAGCGTCCATCAAAGATCGCTCTCCGCTTGTTGAAACGATCTGCGTTCTAAAAAGTGTTTTAAGCAATTTCTCCAGATTAAACGAAGATCTTTTGCCTGAATGATCGGTGATTAAGATTTTTTCACTTAACTCTTCAAGAGAACACAAAGGAGTCTTTCTCCCAAGAGCTTGGATAATGCGCGCTTTCCAGAAGCTGTTTGCTTGAAGCAGCTCCGAAGCCGAAGCAAATTCTTGGCATAACTTAATCTGCGTCATCCGACATTGCAAAGACTCAAGCTCACAGACGATCTCTATACAACTCTCTTCTAAAGAATGAAGAGAAGGGACCTCAACATTTATACCCAAAAGCAAATCATGAACATTTACCCCCAATTTGCTCAAGGCTAACAGCACAACTTCACTTCCAAAAGTTTGTTCCAACTTCTCGTATAGATGTGCTGTATAAGAATTTATAGTAAAAGGCTCTGAAGATGAAGAGCACGAGTCTGCGCAACTACAGAGAGCCTTACCTAAACGTCCGCAACCGCCTTCTCCATTAGAACACCCCAGCCAAGGGTACCCAAAAGGAGCTTGACAATGCTCAGCTACAGAAGAGCAACAATCTGATGCAGCGCTTGAATGATTGCTAGCACAACGCCAAAGCATTTGCGAGACTCCCACTCCCGCTTTTCCAAAAGGTCCTGTTAAAGGATTTTGAGATCTCTTGTCAGGACAACAACCTCCACAAGAAGCATCCAAATATTTTTTATTTAAAAATTCAAGAATGCCCATCATCTGACTAACAGCCCCAGACTGAGAACCACTCCCCTCTGATAAAGGTAAGCCGTATTGTGTACAGAATGTTGAACTCAATTTAGAAGAATGCGAAGAAGCATGCTTCATTCCGAGCACGGCTTCAAGAAATGTTTTAGCCTGTTTAGGAGAACAGGATTTTAGGTGATCCCGAAGAGCTTTATGTTCACAAGATCCTCCAACGCCGCCTGAAGCATGGGATGCCGATCCCAAAACTGCAGCACAAAATTCTGCAAAATCCTGCCCCCCGCTTAATCCTAATAACAAAGCTCCGAGTATTCCAGATTGCCGAGACGCTACAGAAGGAAAGGTTTTGGGCTGAGAAACTGTTGCAGGAGAGACAGGATTTGCATTGGCAGGCTGCTTAGTAACAACAGAAACCCAGCGGTCTCCGCATCGGGTATATACCCCAGAAGATCCTGTAGGAACAGCCCCAGGAGAACAGTTTAAGATGGTTGGGGATAGATTTTGGGGGCTTATAGGCTGCGGAGAATCACTCGGATCCCCTTCTACGCCTTGATTTTCTTCCCCTCTATCTGAAGAAGCTGAAGATGTTGTTAACCCTGAAAACCAACTACAAATGCTACCTAGTGCAGACATGATCCCCCGTTTACTTTTATTTTTTTCAGAAAAGGCGAGATTTTATCCTGCAAGAAGCATTTTTTCATGTTTTAAAACAAAGTTTTCTATCTACAAAAAATTTTTAAAACAAGATTCTTTTCTTAAATACAAAAAGCCTCCTCTAAATAGAGGAGGCTTCTTATCTTTCGATAAAGAAACGGTTAGTTGCCGGTGGAGACAACACCTGCTCTTCTTGCCCAAGAAGAGAGACATTCTCTCAACAGAGATTTACTTTCTTTACTGTTAGGATCTCTCAGAGAGGTTAGCAGATCTATAAAAGCGTTTTTCGCCTCTTGTTTTACGACTAATTTACGAATCGCTGATTGAACGTTTCGAGTGTCATTACAATCAATACGATCCTTTGGACTTTCTCCTCCCAAAATAGCGCATGTAAACTCTTTACACTCCTCGCAACTAGGTCCTCCTATTAAGGAAATATCACAAGAAGCTATGCAAATACAAACGAGCTCCGTCAACTGTTTAGGAGTCAACCAAACTGGCGCCCCCTTATCCCCTACGGCAGCCGAAAGAACCGAACAGACCCTGCCAAGGACCTTACTTGTCTGATCGATATCCATCCCATCTCCTGCAGAACCGGTTTGCGTTGTTACCTGTAAACAGGACAAAGCTGGCAGCAATAACTCCAGATCAAAGTTCGCAGCTTCTTGTCTACCGCCAACAGGGGTGGTAATTTTAATGCGAGTTCCTAACTCGGGAAGAGACTTTGTTGGCGCGCATCCCAATAGCCCCGATTGAACGGACTGTGTCCAGAAAGGAGAACTGTCTAAAAGTTCTACGCAAGAGCAGAAACGCTTGAGCCACTTCTCATGCGACATACGCATCATCAATCGACCAACCGTAGATAGCGCTTCTCTACAAGAAGCTTCTAACTGTTCCGGAGAAGGGATTCCAGCAATAGACCCAGAGAGTAAATCTGCCACGGTGATTCCCATATTCTGCAGCCCCAACATAAATGTAGTCGAGCCGACAGCATCCTCTAACTCCTTAATCTTTTTAACATACTCTCTTAAATCCGCCTCTGCTTTTACAGAATCATCGCAGCACCACGTTTCCGCGCAACCGCACAAAAAGCTCCCAACTCCTCCGCAGCCTCCCTCACCGCCTGCGCAGCCACATGAATCGCATCCACAAGATCTTGTACAACAAGGCTTACAAGAATCATGACACATTACCATGCTCTTCTTAAACCGCTGACTTTTTGCGGCTAAAGCGAGAAGGTCTGCCAATCCCTTCCCAGCAATCCCAACTGCCCCAATAATAGAATTAGAAGAACTTGCAAGCGTTCCAAAAAAACTAGAACAACACGCAGCTAATCCTGGAGTTTGTGGTTGCTTTGAAGCTCCGCTCCCTGTGTTTATTTTCTGCAACAACTCAACTAATTTTTGTATATCAGGATTATCCTTATTCGAGAGCATATACTGGCTAAGTAATAGAGATGCCAAAGGAGAAGTATTGGATGTTTTTCCATCGGACCCTAGACCTAGTAGTAGCGCAGCAGCATCAGACACAGTAACATCTTTCAGCTGCTCTCTTAATCCAGAACTTGAGGATGCCGCACTATCAACTTGGTCCGATGTAGTTGTTAAGTTTCTAGGGGAATCTTCTCCAAACAAAGTAAAGGGATTCGATCCTGATAGAGAGCTCATCCCCGAAAGCATGGTCGCCAACTGTAAAGAAGCTTGGGCAGATGATCGGATTTGTTGCGGCTGCTGTCTAATTACAGACACAGGGAACGCTCCGGAAGCAGAAGACGTGCTGTCAACACTGTCTTCTTCCTGCGTTGAAGAGAAGGAAGTTAAACCAATCCCTTGAGAAGCAAACCGTCCTAGGCCTCGGGCAAATAATCCTCTTCCTCCCGAACTGTTACGCAAAAGCCCCTGTACACTAAACGAACAAGCCCCCATCACAGGCTGAAACGGCCCACCATTTCTCCCCATGCCGACAGCAGTCGGTTGGGTACATATGAGAGAAGGCGAAGCGCCCCCGGCGTTGTTCCCATCAACAGCGTCATTATCATTATTGTGGGTCTCACTGCACACGCGAGACCACAAAGAGGAACACAAACCTCCCAGCCCATTAATAACAGATGACATACTTTTAACTCCCGGATTTTAAAATTTTTGGCCAGGATTCTACATCCAGCATCTGTTTTTTACACTTTGAAAAGTAAAGTTTTTTATTGAATTTTTTCAAAAGGCGATTTTCTGAATGAAATTAAGTTTTTTCTATAAAATTTTATCTGCTCGTGTGATCGCGCAAACAGACGTTTTTGTCTCCATTTCTCAATAATAGGGAATCTGCTACTCTCCTCTTTCAATAAGACTAAATGGGGTTAGCTCATGTTGAAGATCGACTTAACAGGAAAAATTGCTTTCATAGCCGGTGTAGGAGATGACAACGGGTATGGCTGGGGCATTGCCAAAATGTTAGCAGAAGCTGGCGCAACCATCCTCGTGGGAACCTGGGTTCCTATCTACAAAATTTTCTCCCAGTCTTGGGAGCTCGGGAAATTCAATGAGTCTCGTAAATTGTCGAACGGAGAGCTGCTTACCTTAGCCAAAATTTATCCAATGGACGCGAGTTTCGACACCCCAGAAGATGTCCCACAAGATATTTTAGAGAATAAGCGCTATAAGGACCTATCGGGTTATACCGTTTCCGAAGTAGCGGAACAAGTAAAGAAAGATTTCGGCCATATTGATATCCTTGTTCATTCTCTGGCTAACAGCCCCGAAATTGCTAAACCTTTACTTGATACGTCGCGAAAAGGCTATCTTTCCGCTTTAAGCACTTCCAGCTACTCTTTTATTAGCCTTCTTTCCCACTTTGGTCCCTTTATGAATGAAGGCGCTAGCACCATCTCTTTGACCTACCTAGCCTCTATGCGTGCCGTTCCTGGATATGGAGGAGGAATGAGTGCGGCCAAGGCTGCTTTGGAAAGTGATACGAAAGTTTTGGCGTGGGAAGCCGGTAGACGTTGGGGGGTCCGTGTGAACACGATTTCAGCGGGGCCATTAGCTAGCCGGGCAGGGAAAGCCATTGGCTTTATAGAACGAATGGTCGATTACTATCTAGATTGGGCGCCGTTGCCATCCCCGATGGAAGCAGAACAAGTAGGTGCGGCAGCAGCCTTCTTGGTCTCTCCTTTGGCCAAAGCCATTACGGGAGAGACCCTATACGTAGACCACGGAGCAAATATTATGGGCATAGGGCCAGAAATGCTGCCTAAGAATTAAAAAGCTGCTGATAACGCAGCTCACCAGCTTCCCAGGCAGAAAGAATACCGAGATCTTTTGCCGGGGGAGCTAAAAAATCTGCCAAACCATGCATCTCATCTGGAGCAGTCTGCATGACAATCTTAAAATCCCCTCGAGACAATAGGTCTATATCGTTAGCATCATCTCCTGAGGTCATGATGAACGGCTTATTTCCCTTATAAAGGGAACGAACCACCTGATCTACAGCAAATCCTTTAGAAACATCCTTTGCAGTAAGCAGCAGAACGGCATAATTAAAATCGAAAGGCCAACGCATATAGTTCATCGTTACCCGCGACGAAACCTCTGGAGCTTCGGCAAACCTTTCCATCATTTTTCTCACTTCTGAGCGTCTTCCAAAAAATTTAGCAACAGCAAAATTTTCGTAAGTAAATTCTTCTGATAAACGTTCCTGGACATTAATCAATATTTCCGCAGCCTCTGATGAAGGGAAATAAACTGCATCAAGAATTTTTGTGAGCTCCCGAGTTTCTTGTCCTAATTCCAATCTAAAATACGTATCACGATTGGAAGCCCCAGATTCTATACACACAACAAGATCTAGCCCATCAAAATATTTTTCTAAAACCTCAAGAAAATCTCGAGGCATATTGCGAAAATAAAAAAACTCTTTTTTCGTAGACGACCATACGGAAGCTCCATTCTGGCTGCCTAGTAAAAAAGGAACAGAAATTTTGTTGAAAAGAGGATATGCGTAAGAAAAATATCTTCCTGTTAGAAAAAATAATGACCACCCAGCGTCATGATATTGATGCAAAGCCTCTATAACTCGGTCATCGAGTTGGTGCGGATGATGCGTAATAGTTCCATCAATATCCGTAACTAACAACTTATCTAAACTCATAAAGAAGCTCTCTTTTTGCCCTCTCTTTATTTTTTATCTTTAAATTGCTTTAAGAAACCAGACAATATCTCTCCCCTAGGAGATGGAGTCTTTTTCTGGTCTTGCTGCAAAAGGGTATTCAGGTCTGTATTGGGAGGAAATTCGGACAATAAAGTCACATGATCTCCCCTCTCCGCAATCACTAAGGTTTTATTTGCAACCTTGATCACATAGATAGAAGTTTTTGAAGCTAGAACACGACGATCTAAAACCTTAATCGATGAATGAATGCTCGGAACATGCCCTCGCGAACGCAAAAAACGCCGAAATAACCAACACCCAACTCCAAATATCCCTAACAATAGAATCAAAGAGCCAAGCATCTTTCCTACTTCCCAGCGCATAGAATCGGAAAAAGCCTCGTTAACAAAAAAGAGCTCTTGCGGGATACTTGCTGAAGAAGAATCTTCTTCTAAAAAAAATTGGTTGTGTGGAAACAAGCGCAACATAAAACCTTCTTCCTCTAAGGATCCCAATCAAGATGTGTTCCTCATCCTACGAAGCTATAGTTTATTAATCAAGAGCGCTTGTTCTAATCCATAGGCTTTGGCATACTCACTTTTCTAAAAAGTTTTTGGAGGAGCTCAGATGATCGCAAGGTTTGGCGTTGCCTGCCTCCCTCTAGCCATTTGGCTGTATTCTGGGGCAAAATTACTAGCAAAAGCTCTGTATCTTGCCATACACTATCGGTTTCCTCTCATCTTAGCAGCGCAGCTATTTGCTGTAGCCTGGGTAATAGCCTCTGTTAAATATCATTTACTTTTAAAGAAAAGCGTAAATAAACAACATGAGCTAGATGCCCGACTTCTTATCAAAGAAATCTCTCCTCAAATATTTATTAAAAAATCCTTTTTATCGAAGCGTATGTTTGTGGTCCTGGGCATGTCAGTGATCTCTTCTACATTACATCGCTCGACAACCATTCCCATATTATCATTTCTTATGTGCTCCTCTGTTAGCTACGCTCTTTTCAAAGCAAGTCTTGTTCATTGGAAACTTCTTAAGAAACTCAAAGCCAAATATTCTATTTACTACTGATTACTCAGCAACAGCTACCGCTGTAGCGTATTTTCGACAATGGCTTATGGAAAGAAAGATACGTTTCACCCCCAAGGAGCTTAATAAGGAATTAGGAACGACGACTTGGGGATGGCGAGCCTCTCTATGTATTTCGATTTCTTTCCACTTTAAAGATCGACCTATTCCCGTGCCCAAAGCTTTGGCTACCGCTTCTTTAGCAGCAAAACGTGCTGCCAAAGAAGCGTAGGGATTTGACTTAGAAAAACAATACTCTCTCTCTACTGTTGTGAAAATCTTCTGTAAAAACCGCTCGCCATGAGTCTGATGGATTCTACGAATTCTATCAATCTCTACAATGTCAGTCCCAATTCCAAACATAGCTATTCATTATCTAAAAATCTTTCTGCATCTAACGCCGCCATACACCCGCTGCCCGCAGAAGTGATCGCTTGTCTGTAATGCTTATCTTGAACATCTCCTGCAGCAAAAACCCCAGGGACCGATGTCCGAGAGCTTCCTTTTTCTGTAATAATATACCCATTTTCATCTAAGGCCACCTGTCCCCCTAAAAATGCAGTATTAGGCTGATGCCCGATAGCGAAGAAAACTCCAGCAGCTTCCTTTGTCGTCGTAGTCTTTTCGACGTTATTGAAAATATCGATGGACCGCACCACAGAATCTCCCGATATTTTTACCACCTCGCTATTCCAAAGGAAAAAGATTTTTTCATTAGCCTGCGCTTTATTTACCATGGCCTTTGAAGCTCGTAAAGCATCTCTTCTATGCACAACAAACACGCGTTTGCCATAACGCGTCAAAAACAACGCCTCTTCTAAAGCGGAGTCCCCTCCCCCCACAACAAATAAATCTTTATCTCGGAAAATGGGAGAAGCTCCATCGCAAACAGCACACGCAGTAACTCCTTTTTGCCAAAATTCATTGTCTCCTGCGCCAGGAATAGATAAGCGCTTGGCTGATGCCCCCGTAGCTATAATACACGCATCACATGTAAAAATGTCTTCTCCTGATTTCAAGACAAAAGGTTTGACGCTAAAATCGACGGAGGTAATGTCTTTGGCGAGCACCTGCGTACCAAAACGCAGTGCTTGCGCTTTCATACGATCCATTAACTGCTGACCCAATACCCCTTCAGGGAAACCTGGAAAATTTTCCACCTCGGTCGTAGTCATTAGCTGGCCTCCGGCAACACCCGAGAAGAATCCCTCGAATAGTACTGGGGTCAAAAGAGCTCTGGAAGCATAAATAGCGGCTGTGTAACCAGCAGGACCAGAGCCTATAATAGCTAATTTTACATGTGTCATGGAAACTCCTGATTATAAACTTAAGATAAGGCTGAAAAAAGCGACGAATATACAGGAAAAAGTCATTCTTCTTGATTTACAAAAAAAAGGAACTATAGCCGACCCAACTTTTTACGCAAATGACATTCATCCCCTATATCCTAAGACAGCCGAACATCATTTTTTAGAAAAGAACTTGCTAACAAAATATTTATTTGTGGTTTTCTTCTCAAAAAAATCTAAAACAAAAAACGCGAAAAAAACTCACAAGTTTTTTAGAACAATTTATTACTTCTAGAGCAAGGGAGATCTTGCCTTTTTTAAGGTGAATATTTACACTGTTCTTTTTGACTTTGTAGTTTTTAGGAGAACATCATTAAATGCCAAATCAAGCGGATTATACTTGGGGAGCAAAAAAGAATCTCGATACGATAGCTTGCTTGCCAGAAGACGTAAAACAATTTAAAGACCTTCTTTACGCGATGCATGGCTTCACCGCGACGGAAGAAGAACCTACTAGCGAAGTACAGCCTGGTGCGATCCTAAAAGGTACAGTTGTCGACATAAGCAAAGACTTTGTTGTTGTTGATGTTGGCTTAAAGTCTGAAGGGGTCATTCCAATGTCAGAATTTATCGACTCTTCAGAGGGCCTGACCGTTGGGGCTGAAGTTGAAGTTTATTTGGATCAAACTGAAGACGAAGAAGGGAAAGTTGTTTTATCCCGAGAAAAAGCCACGAGACAACGTCAATGGGAATATATTCTGGCGCATTGTGAAGAAGGATCTATCGTTAAAGGACAAATCACTCGAAAAGTCAAGGGTGGTTTAATTGTCGATATTGGTATGGAAGCCTTCCTTCCAGGATCCCAAATTGACAACAAAAAAATTAAAAACTTGGATGATTACGTAGGAAAAGTCTGCGAGTTCAAAATTCTCAAAATCAATGTGGATCGCAGAAATGTTGTTGTATCTAGAAGAGAGCTTCTAGAAGCTGAACGCATTTCTAAGAAAGCAGAGCTTATCGAGCAGATCACAATCGGAGAACGTCGTAAAGGTATTGTCAAAAACATTACCGATTTCGGAGTGTTCTTAGACCTCGATGGAATCGATGGTTTGCTACACATTACAGACATGACATGGAAACGTATTCGACACCCTTCTGAAATGGTTGAACTCAACCAAGAGCTGGAAGTGATCATTCTTAGCGTAGATAAAGAAAAAGGTCGTGTAGCGCTTGGCCTGAAGCAAAAAGAACACAATCCTTGGGAAGATATCGAGAAAAAATATCCTCCAGGAAAACGTGTTCGAGGAAAAATTGTCAAACTACTTCCTTATGGAGCGTTTATTGAAATTGAAGAAGGTATCGAAGGCCTTATTCACGTTTCCGAAATGTCTTGGGTTAAAAACATTGTAGATCCTAACGAAGTAGTGAATAAAGGCGACGAGGTTGAAGTCGTTGTTCTCTCCATTCAAAAAGATGAAGGAAAAATATCTCTTGGCTTAAAACAAACAGAACATAATCCTTGGGATAATATTGAAGAAAAATACCCTATTGGCTTACGCGTAACAGCTGAAATTAAAAATCTAACGAATTACGGAGCTTTCGTTGAGTTAGAGCCTGGCATTGAAGGACTAATTCACATTTCCGATATGAGCTGGATCAAAAAAGTTTCGCATCCTTCAGAACTCTTCAAAAAAGGAAACACCGTTGAAGCAGTTATTCTGTCGGTAGACAAAGAAAGCAAAAAAATTACTTTAGGGGTAAAACAATTGACTCCTAATCCATGGGACGAAATTGAAGCTATGTTCCCTGTTGGAAGTGATATCTCTGGCGTTGTAACCAAAATTACAGCTTTCGGTGCTTTCGTTGAACTGCAAAATGGCATTGAAGGACTGATTCATGTGTCAGAGCTTTCTGAAAAACCTTTTTCTAAAATTGAAGACATCCTCTCCATTGGAGACAAGGTTTCTGCTAAGGTCATTAAACTAGACCCTGATCACAAGAAAGTTTCTCTTTCCATTAAAGAATTCCTTGCTCATGGAGGACAGGCTGGTCAAGATGAGGAAGAGACGTCTTCTGACAGAGACTAATCTTTTTTCTAAAAGAAGCTTTCGTTATCGAAGAGCTAACGCAAGAGCAGAGCTGTTATAGCTCTGCTCCATTATTAGCATTATTTTTTTTGCTTTTTTTCCCTTACCCATAAGAGGAGTATTAATGAACAAGGATCTTGTGGCTATTTTTGACTACATGGAAAGAGAGAAAGGTATTCAACGCTCTACAATAGTAGCTGCTATTGAATCCGCTCTGAAAATTGCTGCGAAAAAGACTCTTAGAGACGACGCGAATGTGTCCGTAAGTATCAATCCCCGCACTGGTGATATAGAAGTTTTTTGCGAAAAACAGATCGTTGAAAAATGCCAAAATCCAAGTAAGGAAATTCCCCTAGATAAGGCTCGTGAATATGATCCAGACTGCCAAATTGGGCAGTATATGGATGTTCCTTTTGTCTCTGATCAATTTGGAAGGATTGCTGCTCATGCAGCACGTCAAATCATTGGGCAGAAGCTTCGTCATGCTGAGCGCGACGTGATTTACGAAGAGTATCGTCATCGAAAAAATGAAATTATTTCGGGAGTAGTTAAAAGTTTCGCTCGAGGAGCAAATCTAGTGGTTGATTTGGGGAAAGTCGAAGGGTTGTTGCCCGCTCGCTTTTACCCTAAAACAGAAAAACATAAAGTTGGTGATAAGATTTACGCACTTCTTTACGAGGTACAAGAATCTGAAAACGGCGGAGCAGAAGTAATTCTCAGTAGAAGTCACCCAGAGTTTGTAAGACAGTTATTCATGCAAGAGGTGCCTGAATTAGAGGAAGGGTCTGTTGAAATTGTAAAAATTGCAAGAGAAGCCGGGTATCGTACAAAAATGGCTGTGCGCTCTTCTGACCCTCAAACTGACGCTGTTGGAGCTTTCGTAGGAATGCGTGGCTCTCGCATTAAAAACATCATTCGGGAATTGAATGACGAGAAAATAGACGTTGTAAATTATTCCCCTGTGTCGACAGAATTGTTACAAAATTTGCTCTATCCTGTAGAGATTCAAAAAATTGCTATTTTAGAAGACGATAAAGTTATCGCTATTATTGTCCAAGACTCGGATTATGCAACTGTTATTGGTAAACGAGGTATCAACGCTCGCCTAATCAGTCAAATTTTAGGCTATGAACTCGAAGTCCAAAGAATGAGTGAATACAACAAGTTGTTGGAAATTCAACGCTTGCAGTTAGCCGAGTTCGAAGATCCTCGATTGGATCAGCCGTTGGAAGTCGAAGGAATTAATACGTTGGTAGTGCAAAACTTAGAGCACGCAGGATACGACACGATTAGGAAAATATTGCTGGCTAGCGCTAGCGAATTGGCTTCTGTTCCAGGAATTAGTTTAGAGCTAGCCTATAAGATCCTAGAACAGGTCAGCAAATATGGAGAAGGCAAAGTTGACGAAAAACCTCAAGTTGAAGATTAAGAATGCACAGTTAACGAAGGCTGCTGGCTTAGACAAATTGAAACAGAAACTAGCTCAAGCCGGCTCTTCTGACACCAAAAATTCTCCAGCAAGTAAAGCTCAACCCAAAGAAAAGGGCTTAAAAAAAACTGCTGGCACGTCCATTCCTGCGCCTGAGGCAGAATCAGGCATAACAGAATCTACCGCAAGAAGAATTCGTGCTAAAGATCGCTCTTCATTTGCGGCAGAAGAGCCCACTGCACCAGCAGCTCTGTCCAGCGATGCTTCGCATTTAACTTTGGACATAGTTCCTTCGGCAGGCTCTGCAGATAGCGATCTCTCGTCTCAAAAGGAAAAGACTAGTAGTGATACTGCAGAAGTTTCTTCTTCGCAGGAAGATACGACAGCTCCTCAGGAAGAACACTCCAAAGAGCCGTCTGAGCGCGTCGAAAAAACCCCCATTATTAGGACAAGAACAGAGCCTAAAAGTGTTGTCTCCATCAAACCCAAATTTGGGCCTACAGGGAAACATATTAATCATTTATTGGCTAAAACTTTTAAAGCTCCAGCTAAAGAAGCTCGAGATGCGGCGCCCGCAGAAGAAACGCCTAAGCAAACGCGTCCTCCTGTGGATTCAGCTCCTAACAGCAATAAGCAATCATCTTCTGGAGCAAGTACTCGTCAGACTTCATCCGCTCCTGCTTATCGAAGAGACTCTGCGAATAATAACAACTCTAAGCGAGGCTCTGAACGCGATCGCGCTAAAAGATCTGAAGATAATGTCAAGGCTTTTACAGGACGCGACCGTTATGGGTTAAATGAGGACTCTTCCGAAGAAGATAAGTGGCGAAAAAAACGTGTTCATAAAACGAAAAAACAAACTGAAGAACATGTTGTACAATGTCCGTCTCACATTAAGATCGCACTTCCTATCACAGTCAAAGATCTTGCAGCCGAGATGAAGTTAAAAGCTTCGGAGCTTATTCAAAAACTTTTCATTCACGGCATGACCTATGTTGTAAACGACATTTTGGATAGCCAAACCGTTGTACAATATATTGGATTAGAGTTTGGATGTACTATTGAGATTGATTCTTCTGAGAAAGAAAAACTTTGCTTGGTAGAAAATACTGTCCGAGACGAAATTAACGAAACGGATCCGCAAAAGTTAGTCATTCGTTCCCCCATTGTGGCTTTTATGGGGCACGTAGACCATGGAAAAACAACTCTTATCGATGCTTTACGGCAAAGTAATGTGGCAGCCTCGGAAGCCGGCGCCATTACGCAACATATGGGAGCCTTCAAATGCTCGACTCCTGTTGGAGAAATTACTGTTCTTGATACGCCTGGTCACGAGGCTTTTTCTGCCATGCGAGCTCGAGGAGCAGAAGTTTGCGATATCGTAGTATTGGTGGTCGCAGGAGACGAAGGAATTAAAGAGCAGACCGTGGAAGCTATTGAGCACGCGAAAGCTGCTAATATTACCATTGTTGTTGCCATCAACAAATGCGACAAACCGAACTTCAATGCTGAAACAGTTTATCGTCAGTTAGCAGAACTCAACCTTCTTCCTGAAGCTTGGGGAGGATCTATTGCAACCATTAATACGTCTGCTAAGACAGGAGAAGGATTGCAAGATTTGCTTGAAATGTTGGCATTACAAGCAGAGGTTCTGGAGCTGAAAGCCGATCCTTCTGCTAGAGCTCGCGGACTTGTTATTGAATCTGAGCTGCATAAGGGATTGGGAGCGGTTGCAACTGTACTAGTTCAAAACGGAACGCTTCATCTAGGAGAAGCTTTAGTATTTAACGATTGTTACGGGAAAGTAAAAACCATGCACAATGAGCATAATCAGCTCTTGCAGGCGGCAGCGCCCTCTACTCCCGTGCTCATTACAGGCTTATCCGCGATTCCTAAAGCGGGAGATCCCTTTATCGTCGTTAAAAATGAAAAAGCTGCAAAAGAGATCATTAATGCCCGACTTGCTGGGCAGCAACGATCTGCTGCTTTGCAGAAAAAACGACCGAACTTTGATGCTGTGTTACAAAACAAGAAAACTTTGAAGTTGATTGTCAAAGCCGATGTTCAAGGTTCCATAGAAGCTTTAGCACACTCCATACTCAACATTCGCTCAGAAAAAGTCGATGTCGAAATTTTATCTAGCGGAGTTGGCGATATTTCGGAATCTGATATCCGTTTGGCTTCAGCTTCTAAAGCCGTAGTTGTTGGATTCCATACAAGTGTAGAGAGTCATGCAGAGTCTTTAATTAAAAACTTAAATGTTAAAGTTCATCTGTTCGATATCATTTATCATGCAGTAGACGCTATTAAAGAAATCATGACAGGTCTTTTGGATCCTATAGCAGAAGAGAAAGACTTGGGTGCTGCTGAGATTAAAGCGACCTTCAAATCTTCCCAATTGGGAACTATTTACGGTTGCTTGGTTACAGAAGGAAGCATGGTACGCAATCAGAAGATTCGCATTATTAGAAATAAAGAGGTCCTTTGGAAGGGCTCTCTCTCCTCCTTGAAACGCCTCAAAGAAGATGTTAAAGAGGTTAAAAAAGGAATGGAGTGCGGTATCTTACTGGACAATTACCAACAAGCACAAATTGGCGACATACTTCAGTGCTATGAGGTTATTTATCACCCACAAAAATTGTAGGCCGATATGACTGAAAATAGACGAATGAAAAAAGTGAATGCAATGTTGCGAGAAGCTATTGCAAAAGTTATTTTGAAAGATGTAAAGCACCCTAAAATTTCAAATTGCTGGATCACGATAACACGAGTATCTTTGTCGAGAGACTTACAGTCTGCTCGTGTTTATGTATCCATAATGCCGCATGAAAATTCTCAAGAGGAAACGCTTGCGGCTTTAAAGGCTTCTGCTGGATTCATTGCTTGTCAAGCTTCTAAAGATGTCGTTCTCAAATATTTTCCAGATTTGCACTTCTATGTAGAAGATATTTTTTCTCCACAGGATCATATAGAAAGACTTCTTCTGAGAATAGCTGAACAAGATAAAAAAAATTAACCCATAACAATACCTCTGAACTCCACGATCAATTATGGAAATTGCGACAGAATCTATCGAAGGCGTTTTGCTTGTAGACAAACCACAAGGGAGAACTTCTTTTAGCCTTATTCGTTCCCTTGTTAGGCTAATAGGCGTAAAAAAAATTGGCCATGCAGGGACCCTAGATCCTTTTGCTACAGGCGTTATGGTTATGCTGATAGGGAGAAAATTCACTCGTTTATCAGACATCATGCTGTTTGAAGATAAAGAATATGCTGCCGTAGCACACCTAGGAACTACTACAGACACTTATGATTGCGATGGAAAAATCGTAGGCCGCTCTAAAAAAGTTCCAACTATGGAAGAAGTTTTGGAATGTACGAGCTATTTTCAGGGGGAAATTCAGCAAATACCTCCTATGTTTTCAGCTAAGAAGGTGCAGGGGAAAAAATTATACGAGTATGCTAGACAGGGGTTATCCATAGAACGGCAATTTGCCACCGTAAGAGTAGATCTTCGTTTAGTTAAGTATGAGTACCCACGTTTACATTTCGTAGTTCAATGCAGCAAAGGAACCTACATTCGGAGCATCGCTCACGAGCTAGGCAATATGCTGGGATGTGGAGCTTATTTGGAAGAACTTCGCCGATTGCGTAGTGGAATTTTCTCCGTTGATCAGTGTATTGACGGGAATCATCTGGATGAACCAGGATTTGATGTAGTTCCTCATTTACGTGACGCAGATGGACTTATTCTACAGCCTGCTCCCCGCCTCTGATTCTATAGCATCTGTTACGGTAGGTTTTTTTGATGGGTGTCATTTAGGACATCAGGTTCTTCTTTCTTCCTTGAAACGGTTTCCTGGGAAAGCTGGAGTCATAACGTTCAGCGAACATCCCGAACACACCCTATCAAACTCTCCGCCAGAAGAAATCACCCCCCTTGAGGAACGCATTCGATTGTTGACGGATTGTAACATCGATTATCTTGCGGTTCTTCCTTTTAATCGAGAATTAGCCAATAAAAAAGCAGAACACTTTATTTTGTCCATTTATCAAACGCTTCGCCCCTCGAGAATCCTCTTAGGATATGATTCTCGATTAGGAAAAGACGGCCTAGGAACAGCGCAAACATTAAAACCCTTTGTTTCTTCTTTAGGGATGTCTTTGGAAGAAGTTCCTCCCTTATGCATTGATGGGACAATTGTATCTAGTAGAAAAATTCGGCAATTTCTACGAGAAGGAAATCTCCTTTCGGCAGAAAAATTTTTAGGCAGACCTTTTTCCTATACCGGAATCGTCTCTCGCGGACAGGGAATCGGCTCTTCCCTTGGATATGCAACGATCAATCTACCTCTAACTCACTCACTCCTGCCTTTGGGAGTCTACAGTTGTGAAGTAAAAATTGAGCAGCAAAGCTATCTAGGGGTCATGAATCTCGGTATGGCGCCTACAATACAAAGACGCCAATTATGCTTAGAAGCTCATATTCTAGATTTTTCGGAAGATCTTTATGAAAAACGCGTGACTATCATTCCCAAAAAATTTCTTAGAAAAGAACAGGCGTTTTCTTCCGTAGAGGAACTAGCTCTTGCTATACAGGAGGATATACGCAAGGCTCGTTCAGATTAAAAGCCTCCCCCGCTTCAATTATGCAGGAACAACATGATATCCCCATCTTGAACAATATAGTCCTTGCCCTCTGCACGAAGTTTCCCGGCTTCTCGCGCACCAGCTCTTCCATTATAGGTAACAATATCCTCTAGGGTCACAACCTCTGCACGAATAAATCCTTTTTGAATATCCGAATGAATTTCCCCTGCTGCTTCTCCCGCTGTAGCTCCTCGAGCAATGGTCCAAGCTCGAGTCTCTTGCGGACCCGTAGTGAAATACGAAATGAGCCCCAGAGTGTTATAAGCAGCGGCTACTAAACGAGATAACCCCGACTCTTGCAAACCTAAGCTGTGTAAAAAATCCCGACGCTCTTCTATGGGAAGAGAGAGAATCTCCTCTTCTAATTTTACACAAATCGGAACTACGCTCGCTCCTTCTCGGTTCGCTACCTCTCGCACTTTCTGGACATAAGGATTATCCAACTCTGTTAAAAAGCTTTCATCGATATTGGCGATATAAAGCATGGGCTTTCCTGTAAGGAAAGGATAGGGTTTTAACAAGATTCTCTCTTCGGAAGAGAGCGTCAATGTTCGCACTGGATTTCCAGCTTCTAAATGTTCGACTACACGATCCAGAAGAGGTAACAACTGTCCAACATCCTTTTTCCCTTTAGCCTGTTTCCCTAATTTATCACGAACACTAGTAGCCGAAGCAAAATCTGCCAATATCAATTCTAAATTGATGACAGCAATATCCTCCTCGGGATCAATTTTTCCAGATACGTGGGTGATGTCGTCATTATCGAAACAGCGCACAACGTGAGCAATCGCATGCGTTTCTCGAATATGTGACAAAAAGCGGTTTCCCAATCCGGCACCACTTGCCGCACCTTTAACCAATCCGGCAATGTCTACAAATTTCATATCTGCATAGATAATCTTTTGACTCTGACTAATACGAGCTAATGTTTCTAATCTAGGATCGATAACAGGGACAACCCCGACATTGGGATCAATCGTGCAAAAAGGGTAATTGCAAGATGCGACCTGCGCCCCCGTTAATGCATTAAATAAACCCGACTTGCCTACATTGGGAAGCCCTACTATTCCACACTCAGTTTGTCCCATTTCGATTACCCAGAAAATTGATTCTTTTTTCCAAGACCAACAAAGTCTTGCTTTTTAACTGCTAAGGGAATTGAGATTTTAAAGAAAAAGCAAGATTAGTGCTAAAAGAAAACTTCTTTTGCCCTAGAAGAACATTACTCACTGCACATAAACAAGATGAGCTCTAACCTCCTTCTTTCTTGAGAAAAACATTTACATACGGTAACTTGCGGAATATTCCTTTTAGCGCTTAAGCAACTGGCCACTTATGGGCGAAAAAACAGAAAAGGCGACCCCTAAGCGTCTTCGAGACGCTAGAAAAAAAGGACAAGTCGCCAAATCTCAAGATTTTCCTTCTGCGATTACGTTCCTTGTGTCCATGTTCATGACCTTTTCTTTAGCGTCATTTTTTGCTGAGCATCTAGGAGGTTTTTTAGTATCCATTTTCAAAACAGCTCCCCAACAACACGACCCGCGCCTAGCCATCTATTATTTAAAAAATTGTTTGATGCTGATTCTTACAGTCTCCCTTGCTAGGGGCTGTGGGGTTTGTGGGGTTGTTGATAGGATTTTTAGTCGTTGGCCCCACATTTTCCACAGAAGTTTTCAAACCGGATTTAAAAAAATTCAATCCCATTGAAAATCTCAAACAGAAGTTTAAGATCAAAACTTTCATTGAATTGCTTAAGTCCATTTTTAAAATTTCTGGAGCAGCATTAATTCTCTATATTGTTCTAAAAAATCGTGTAGAGCTAGTTATTGAAACAGCAGGGGTTCCTCCTCTGGTTACGGCTCAAATCTTTAAAGAGATTCTTTACAAAGCCGTTACCTCCATTGGTATGTTTTTCCTTGTTGTTGCGGTGATAGACCTTGTTTATCAACGACATAGCTTTGCTAAAGAACTCAAGATGGAAAAATTCGAAGTAAAACAAGAATTTAAAGATACTGAAGGGAACCCAGAGATTAAAGGACGACGTCGTCAAATTGCACAAGAGATCGCCTACGAAGACACATCTTCTCAAATTAAACATGCGAGCGCTGTAGTATCTAACCCTAAAGATATTGCTGTAGCAATCGGCTATATGCCTGAAAAATACAAGGCCCCATGGATTATAGCCATGGGGGTAAACTTAAGAGCCAAAAGGATTATTGCGGAAGCCGAGAAGTATGGGGTTCCCATCATGAGGAACGTCCCCTTAGCACACCAGCTTTTAGATGAAGGAAAAGAGTTGAAGTTTATTCCTGAGAGCACATATGAAGCGGTTGGGGAAATCCTTCTTTACATCACTTCTCTTAATGCGCAAAACCTTGAGAATAAAAACATTAACCAATTCGATAATCTGTAATGAACAAGCTACTCAATTTTGTCAGTAGAACATTCGGGGGAGACGCAGCCCTGAATATGATAAACAAGTCCAGCGACCTCATCCTTGCTATGTGGATGTTGGGCGTGGTCTTGATGATCATTTTACCATTGCCTCCAGTTATGGTGGACTTCATGATCACCATTAACTTGGCAATCTCCGTGTTCTTGCTGATGGTTGCCCTATATATCCCTAGCGCATTACAACTTTCTGTTTTCCCTTCCTTACTTCTGATTACGACTATGTTCCGCTTGGGGATCAATATTTCTTCCTCCAGACAGATCCTTCTACATGCTTATGCGGGAAACGTTATCCAAGCCTTCGGGGACTTCGTCGTTGGAGGAAACTATGTTGTTGGATTTATTATCTTCCTTATCATCACAATCATCCAGTTTATTGTAGTGACAAAAGGAGCCGAAAGGGTCGCGGAGGTTGCTGCTCGATTCCGATTGGATGCTATGCCTGGTAAACAGATGGCTATCGATGCGGATCTTCGCGCAGGAATGATTGATGCAACACAAGCTCGTGATAAACGAGCACAAATTCAAAAGGAAAGTGAACTGTATGGAGCCATGGACGGAGCCATGAAGTTCATCAAAGGAGACGTGATTGCCGGTATTGTTATTTCCTTGATTAACATCGTTGGGGGCCTCGTCATTGGAGTCACTATGAAAGGCATGACGATGGCTCAAGCGGCTCACATTTATACACTCATTACTATCGGAGATGGACTAGTTTCTCAAATCCCCTCCCTATTAATCTCTTTAACCGCAGGTATTGTAACCACTCGAGTATCCAGTGATAAAGATACCAACCTTGGTAAAGAAATTTCTAGCCAGTTAGTTAAAGAACCTCGAGCACTGCTCCTTTCCGCAGCAGCTACATTAGGAATCGGGTTCTTTAAAGGATTCCCTTTATGGTCATTTGCTTTAATGGCCGTTCTTTTTGCCGTGTTGGGAATTTTATTGATTACTAAGAAAAATGCCCCCGGGAAAAAAGGAGGCTCCAGCTCTTCCACTACCGTAGGAGCTGCCGACGGAGCTGCCGCCTCTGGAGAAAATTCCGATGACTACGCGCTAACTCTCCCCGTGATTCTTGAGCTCGGAAAAGATCTATCTAAACTCATTCAACAAAGAACTAAATCAGGGCAAAGCTTTGTGGATGACATGATTCCTAAAATGCGCCAGGCTTTGTATCAAGATATTGGGATTCGTTACCCAGGAATCCATGTACGCACAGACTCTCCTTCTTTAGAGGGAAATGACTATATGATTCTTCTCAACGAAGTCCCCTATGTTCGAGGAAAAATTCCTCCTAATCATGTGTTAACGAACGAAGTAGAGGAGAACCTTTCTCGTTACAATTTGCCTTTCATTACCTACAAAAATGCCGCCGGATTGCCTTCCGCCTGGGTTAGCACCGATGCTCTTGCTATTTTAGAAAAAGCGGCGATTAAATACTGGTCTCCTCTTGAAGTGATTATCCTTCACCTTTCCTACTTCTTCCATAAAAACTCTCAAGAATTTCTGGGAATTCAAGAAGTACGCTCTATGATTGAATTTATGGAACGTTCTTTTCCAGATCTTGTTAAAGAGGTTACACGCCTTATCCCTCTACAGAAACTTACGGAAATCTTTAAACGTTTGGTTCAAGAGCAAATTTCCATCAAAGATTTGCGAACCATTTTAGAATCACTAAGCGAATGGGCTCAAACAGAAAAAGATACTGTTTTGCTCACTGAATATGTCCGGTCTTCATTAAAACTGTACATCAGTTTCAAATTTTCTCAGGGACAGTCTGCTATCTCCGTCTACCTGCTGGATCCTGAAATTGAAGAAATGATTCGAGGAGCAATCAAACAAACTTCTGCAGGATCCTATTTGGCCTTGGACCCCGATTCCGTTAACCTTATTTTAAAATCTATGCGAATGACCATCACCCCAACACCTCCTGGTGGTCAGCCTCCAGTACTGTTGACAGCAATTGATGTGAGAAGATATGTACGAAAATTAATCGAGACAGAATTCCCTGACATTGCTGTGATTTCTTATCAAGAGGTTTTACCTGAAATTAGAATCCAGCCTTTAGGAAGAATTCAAATTTTCTAACCGCGAGGTAAGAAGAGATGACAGCATCTGGAGGAGCTGGAGGGTTAGGCGGCGCCCAAACAGTGAACGTCTCTCAAGCGCAAGCTGCTGCGGCTGCAGAAGATGTAAAAGAGATTATCGGCTCTCAAGAATCTTCTGAAGCCAGCATGATTAAAGGAAATGATGACTTTACTAATCCAGCAGCAGCCACGCGAGTCAAAAAAAAAGAAGAAAAATTTCAATCATTAGAGGCTCGCCGTAAAACGACAGATAAGTCGAATACAAAATCCGAGAGCACTGAGGAGAAAGGTGACACCCCTCTTGAAGACCGGTTCACGGAAGATTTGTCTGAAGTTTCTGGACAAGATTTTAAAGGACTCAAGAATGAACTCAGCGATGAGTCCTCCTCAGACGACGTGCTGGAGCTGTTGTCACAAAAATTTTCAGACCCCACCATCAAAAATCTCGCGCTTGACTACCTGATTACGACAAGTCCTCCTGATGGGAAGCTGCGAGCTGCTCTCATTCAGGCTAAACAAACTCTTTTCCAACAGAATCCTCAAGCGATTGTCGGAGGGCGTAATGTCCTTATAGCATCCGAAGCTTTTGCTTCTAAAGCAAATACCTCTCCATCGTCATTGCGCTCCCTTTATCTCCAAGTCACCTCTGGGCCCTCTAATTGCTCTACATTACGTCAAATGCTCTCTTCCTACACACCTAGCGAAAAAACGGTTGTTTTAGATTTTTTAGTCGGCGGAATGGTGGCAGACCTCAAATCTGGAGGCCCTTCTATTCCACCTGCGCAACTGCAAGTATATATGACGGAACTTAGTAATCTACAAGCGTTGAACTCTGTAGATAACTTTTTTGATAAGCATACAGGAGGGATACTAAACAACCTGAAAAACGAAGGGTTCTCCCCTCCTCCGTCCTTAACTCCTAAAGATCTTGCTCAGACGTTTTTTAAGTTAGTGGAAGATAAGTTCCCCTCCTCGATGAAAACGCAAAAATTGTTATCCGAGCTTGTGGGCCAAGAAACTACTGTACAAACCGAAGTGTTAAATCTATTTTTCCGAGCGCTTAGCGGATGCTCTCCTAGAATATTTCTGGGGGCAGAGAAAAAACAACAACTTGGGACTATTATTACAAATACGTTAGATGCGGTGAATGCCGATAATGAAGATTATCCTAAACCAGGAGATTTCCCAAGAGCTCCCATCTTCCCTCAACCGCATGCCACCGCGCAGTCTATACTGTCAGAGTCTTCATCTCCACCAGCAGCCCAGTAGAAATCGCCTAAAAAGAGAGTTTTATTGCTATGCAAAATCAATTCGAACAACTTCTTACAGAACTTGGCGATCAGCTCAACAGCCCGCTCTCTCCAGACGAAAACAACGCTTGTGTTGTGCGCTTCGGGTATAACGATGTTGCTGTACAAATTGAAGAGGATGGTAATTCTGGATTCTTGATTGCAGGAGTGATCCTTGGGAAACTCCCGGAGAATACGTTTAGACAAAAAGTATTTAAGGCTGCTTTATCCATCAATGGTTCTCCCCAGTCAAATATTAAAGGAACGATGGCTTATGGCGAAATTTCTAATCAACTGTACCTATGCGATCGCCTCAACATGACTTATCTAAATGGAGAAAAATTGGCTCGCTACCTAGTGCTTTTTTCTCAACACGCTAAAATTTGGATGCAGGCGCTTGCAAAAGGAGAGCTCCCCGATCTACATGCCCTAGGTATGTATCACTTACTGTAGACTATGCCATTACTATCTCGCGCCCTACGCATCATCCAGAACTCTCCTATTCGGAAGGTTTGGAACCAAATAGATACCTCTCCTAAACATGGCGTGTGCGTCCCGCTTTTCTCCCTCCATACTCAAAGTAGTTGCGGTATAGGGGAGTTTCTCGACCTCATCCCTATGATTGACTGGTGTACTAATCACGGCTTTCAAATTCTTCAAATTCTTCCTATTAACGATACCGGGTCTTGCTCGAGCCCTTACAATAGTATTTCTTCTACAGCTCTTAATCCTTTACACCTATCGATATCCGCTCTTCCTTACCAGGATGAAGTCCCTTTCGCAGAAACAACCCTAAGTACATTGCGAAAACTCTCCCGACTTCCGCGCGTAAATTATGAAAAAGTGCTTTCGATAAAAAGGAAATTTTTTAAGGAATACTTCCGAGTTTGTAAAAAGAAAAACTTAACTAGCCACGCAGATTTCTACGCTTTTTGTGAAAAAGAAAACTATTGGTTGCATCCCTATGCTATTTTTTGTTCCATTCGAGAACACCTAAACTACCTTCCGATCAATCTCTGGCCAGCCACTTATACAGATCTTTCGTACATTGCACAGCACGAGCGTACCTTTTCCGAAGATATAGAATTCTACTCCTACCTACAGTATCTCTGCTTCAAACAAATGAAACGCGTACGCGAACACGCTGATGAGAAAGGCTGCCTCATTAAAGGCGATATCCCCATCCTAATCAGCAAAGACAGCTGTGATGTCTGGTTTTACAGAAAATACTTTTCCTCTTCCGAATCGGTTGGAGCTCCTCCGGATTTTTATAATACGGAAGGACAAAACTGGCACCTACCCATTTATAATATGAAAGCTTTGCAACAAGATGGTTATCGTTGGTGGCAAGAGCGCTTGCGTTATGCGGAAAATTTTTACTCTTTATATCGTTTGGATCATGTCGTAGGCCTGTTTAGATTTTGGGTATGGGATGCTTCAGGACGTGGGCGATTTGAACCTGATGATCCCAAAGATTACCTAGCCCAAGGGCAACGTATTTTGTCCCACTTGTTAAAGGCATCGTCCATGTTACCCATAGGAGAAGATTTAGGCTCTATCCCAAGAGATGTAAAACACATGCTTGAATCTTTGGCCATATGCGGCACCCGAATTCCACGTTGGGAACGTGATTGGGAAGGCTCTGGCGCTTACACCCCGTTCGATCAATATGATCCTTTGTGTGTTACAAGCATCTCAACACACGACTCCTCCACCTTGGCCTTATGGTGGCAAGAATCTCCACAAGAAGCCCAAGCATTTGCTCAATTTTTAGGGCTGCCCTACACCCATTCCCTTTCTTTGCATAATCATACCGAAATCCTCAAACTATCTCATAAAACCTCTTCCATTTTTCATATCAATCTTATCAATGACTACCTTGCTCTATGTCCGGATTTAATCTCGAACGATCCTTTACAAGAAAGAATCAATCTCCCAGGCACTATTTCAAAAAATAATTGGACGTACCGACTCAAACCTTCTATTGAACAATTATCCGTTCATTCCAAGCTAAATTCTTTACTTGAGGCCTTTTTTTGAAGGGCCTAGGTATTTTTATTTTGAACTACATTTTCTGCTTCATTTTCACGAAAACTTCTTCCCGATATATTAAAAAAGGTCTAACATAGTTTCTTTTTGTTATAGTTGCCCTGTCGAGAGATAGTGGCTAGTGAATATAGGGAAGTCATGTCGAAGAAATGTGCACTTACAGGAAGAAAGCCTCGTCGCGGCTATAGCTATGCTATCCGAGGGATTTCTAAAAAGAAAAAAGGAATCGGTTTAAAAGTTACAGGAAGAACGAAACGTTGTTTCCTTCCCAATATGATGACTAAGAGACTTTGGTCTACAGAAGAAAATCGCTTCCTTAAATTTAAGATTTCTGCAGCAGCGCTACGTTTAGTTGATAAATTAGGACTAGATAAAGTTGTTGCGCGAGCTAAAAGTAAAGGTTTTTAGCGTCCCGTATGCATGCTGAGATTTTCTCTCAGCATGCGCATTCTCTACCTGACAAAAGCTTTTTTAGGAAAGCAGGAAGGCTTTTTTGAATTTTTGAATAAACAGACCGCGACGTGTTTTCCTTACGCTCTTTGGTGGATTATCTGCGTGCTCAACAAGAGCTCATAGATGTCCATGTTCTTGTAGATCCTTATCTAGAAATAGCTGAGATTCATCGCAGAGTCGTAGAGAACGAAGGCCCCGCCCTTCTTTTTCACAACGTGAAAGGTTCTCCCTTTCCCGTGCTCACTAATCTATTCGGAACTCAGAAACGTGTAGACCTTCTATTTCCCGATCTTTCCTCTCATCTTTTAGATCAGGTTGTCAGCCTACTGACCTCCTCCCCCTCTTTCTCCTCTTTATGGAAACACCGCTCCCTTCTAAAACGAGGCCTTTCTTCTTTAGGACTACACAAACGACGTTTCCGACCTTCCCCTTTTCTTTGGCGAGATCCCCCCAACCTCTCCCAGCTTCCCATGCTCACGAGCTGGCCAGAAGATGGAGGCCCTTTTTTAACACTGCCTCTAGTTTACACGCAGTCGCCCGAGAATGGTGTTCCTAATTTGGGAATGTACCGCATGCAACGCTTCGATGAACATACCTTAGGGTTGCATTTCCAAATTCAAAAAGGAGGTGGTGCTCATTTCCTTGAAGCGGAGAAAAAACAACAAAATCTTCCTGTCACAGTTTTCCTTTCAGGCAACCCCTTTTTGATCCTATCTGCAATTGCCCCTCTCCCAGAAAACGTCCCAGAGCTAGTTTTCTGTTCTTTTTTACAAAACAAAAAGCTCTCCTTTATAGAAAAAGATCCTTTATCTCAGCATCCGCTTCTATGTGATGCTGAGTTCATTCTGACAGGAGAAGCTCTCGCAGGACAGCGTCGTCCTGAAGGACCTTTCGGGGATCATTTCGGGTACTATAGTCTAACGCATGATTTTCCAGTTTTTAACTGTAAACGTTTGTATCACAAAAAGGATGCTATCTATCCTGCCACTATCGTAGGAAAACCCTTTCAGGAAGATTTTTTTCTTGGGAACAAGCTTCAAGAAATCCTTGATCCTCTTTTCCCACTGATTATGCCCGGGGTTCGCGCTCTCAAAAGCTACGGAGAAGCAGGATTTCATGCTGTGGCTGCTGCTATAGTTAAAGAGCGCTACTGGAAGGAAGCCTTACGATCCTCTTTACGAATACTTGGCGAAGGGCAACTATCTTTAACAAAATTTTTGTGGATTACAGATCAATCCATAGATTTAAATCACTTCCCCAGCCTATTAGAATGCGTATTAGAGCGCATGCGCTTTGATCGAGATCTTCTTATCCTTTCAGACACCGCTAATGACACTCTAGATTACACTGGACCAGCCTTAAATAAAGGTTCTAAAGGCATTTTCTTAGGAGTCGGAACACCAATCCGATCTTTGCCCCGACAATACCGAGGCCCTTCTCTTCCTGGAGTCTTTCGCATAGGAGTATTTTGTGGAGGATGTTTAGTTCTAGAAACTTCTCCTCAGGACATAGACATTTCCTTATTACTCAAGGAACCTTACTTAGAGCAGTGGCCTTTAATCGTTCTATCAGAAGACCTATCCAAAACTCTTTCTAGTACGAAAGAGTTTTTATGGCGAACATTCACACGATCATCCCCAGCAACGGACTTGCATATCCCTGTGAGTGGCACAACAAATCATAAAATACACTACCGCCCTCCTATGATTCTAAATGCCCTCATGAAACCTTCTTATCCTAAAGAGCTTGAATCAGACGAAGCAACACAAAAGCTTGTTGCGTCTCGTTGGCATCAGTACTTTTCTTAAAAAAGATCCTCTTTTTTCAAAAAAGACCGTTTTTTGTTTTGTTTTTAATTAAAAGAAAATAAATACACGTAAAAAAATTATATTATTAATTAACTATTCATGAGTAGATTAAACACAGCACCTTATCGAGGTGTCAAGGAGCTAAACATAAGCAAATGAAAAAAACAAAACACCTTATTTATAAAATCTCGGTCAGCCTAGCCTCCCTCTTTATCGGAGGGTGTTTATTAAAAGCCCCTGCCCCGAATCCATCCGCAGATACCTTTCAAACGTTTCTTGAATCCCAAGAACCGGTGATTTTTGCTAAACAATGCGGCGATAATGTTACCCAAGTTCTCTGTGATGCGATAAACTCCGCTCAAAAAGAGATCTTTCTAAGTATCTATGATCTTTCTATCCCCGCTATCACGAC
>SAMEA3663006__coassemble_234_pt1 | contig 35299 bp, 25 predicted proteins | sample SAMEA3663006__metabat2_low_PE_018 | metagenome-assembled genome bin SAMEA3663006 (sample SAMEA3663006) | pig gut metagenome | biome: pig gut; feature: pig-associated habitat; material: faeces | place: France | collected 2012 | reverse complement strand
CTCGAATACCTAGGAGAGATTTTTGATCGGCGAGTTCCTTTGAGAAGAGAGCGGCTCAATCCTCTTACAGGAGAATATTTTGATGAAGAGCTCTCCTTTTCTTATCGAGCTTTTTTAGATTTTATTTTGCCGGATACTTCTAAAGTAAAGCAGATTTTGTGTGATAAGGGCTCGGTTGGACTTTCTATTTACTTACAGAGCATAGTAACGCAGCTTTTGGAGATGTTCGATTCTGAGGAAAAAGACTGCGGGTTGATTTTCGATGTGTTGTTTCCAAAAGAAGAGGGGCATGAGCCTATAGGAGAGGTCACCTCTCTTAAACGGCAAACACTATTTAAAAAAGTGTTGTTGGAGAGAAAAGAAGAAATCCAGGAGTTGCGAGAGCGCTGCAGCTCTATTTTTATGGAGTTGCCAGCAAATTACGATAAAGTGCTGTTTTTAGATTTGTTACGAGCTGCGGTGGATCCGGAGCGCGTCTCTATTTCTCTGCTATCGGAAATAGGGCATATGTCCATACTAGATTTTGTGGATTGTCAGGGACATTTTATCGCGTTGCGGAAATCTTTTTCTAAATTGATGGAAAATGTTTTTATCGATCAAGATTTTGCTGCCTGGAGAGAGGAACATTTTACGCAATTTCTTAAACAAAAGCGAGAAGAGGAGTTTTGTCGTAAACAAAGATATCCAACTCCTTATGTAGATTATTTAACAGAAGAGAGGTCTCGGCAGTATGCTCTTTTTTGCCAAAAGCATATGGATTCCTTTATCGCTTTTCTATTGTCCGACAAGGAACCTCCTCCAGACAATCTCTATTATCAAGAGATAGCTTGTTGGCGGCAGGAGTTGCGTTCCGGGGCGTATCGAGCTTTAAATTGGCGAGAACATTATGATTTTTTACAGAAACGTCTAACACACACATCTTATGATTTGTGCGAACTATTTGCAGCTTTTCGCGAATTTGCAGAACTCAAGCGCCCTTTGTATGGACAGTATCCACTTACGCTCACGCGTAATATAGAGCAGACCGAGCAAGATCTTATAGCTTCTTTTTATCCGCTGTATGGGTATGGCTATTTATCTGCTCATGCCTTTGGTCAAGCGGCTACTTTAGGGTCTATTTTTAAGTTGGTTTCTGCTTACTCAGTGCTTACACAACATGTATCTGATGCTGAGGATTTATCCAAATTGCTAGTCATTATTGATAAGCAATCCTTAGGGTGTCGTTATGGGAAGCCTCATGTTGGTTTTTTTAAAGATGGTTCTCCGATTACGTCTTTTTTTAAAGGGGGAATGCTTCCTGGGAATGATTATTCTGGAAGAGGATATATAGATCTTATTTCTGCCTTAGAAATGTCTAGTAATCCGTATTTCTCTCTGCTTGTGAGTGAATACCTTTCTGATCCAGAAGATTTATGCGAGGCCGCAAAGCTTTTGGGGTTTGGAGAAAAAACTGGGCTTGGACTTCCTGGGGAATATGCTGGAAGGGTGCCTATAGATGTTGCGTATAACCGTTCAGGGTTATACGCAACTGCTATAGGGCAGCATACTCTTGTCGTGACTCCTTTGCAGACAGCTGTAATGATGGCAACATTAGTGAACGGGGGAATTGTGTATCAGCCGAGTCTAATACAAGGTGAATGGTGTGAAGGAAAATTTTCTCCTGCGGCTATTAAAAAGAAAAGGGAGATATTTTTGCCAGATTCCATAGTGCAGCTCTTCAAGAAGGGAATGCATAATGTAATTTGGGGACAATACGGAACTACAAGGTTTATGCGCCAACGATTTGCGCCAGAACAACTATCCCGTATTATAGGGAAAACGAGTACAGCAGAAGTAATCGCTCGGGTGGGGTTGGATCGGGAGCGAGGACGGATGAAGTTGAAAGACGTATGGTTTGCTGCGGTTGGGTATGAAGATGAGGCATTGACACTCCCCGACATTGTGGTTGTTGTTTACTTGCGACTTGGAGAGTTTGGAAGGGATGCGGCTCCTATGGCTGTGCGTATGATAGAAAAATGGGAAGAAATTCGTAAAAAATCTCTCGATTAGTTGAGAATGGCACGCTTTTTGCTCTTGTACAAAGTAGGATGTTACTTTGACAGGGAACGACTATGGAAGAAGCGGAAAAGCATTTAGCGAAAGAGCTCTTATGTTCAGGAATTAATTTGTTTCTAAGCGGTGAATACGAGCAAGCTGAAGAGAGGTTGAAGGAGGCATTGGAATTAGATTCGGAAGCGGGTTTAGCTTATTGTTATTTAGGCATTATCGCTTTGGAAACAGGACGCATCTCCGAAGCTTTAGTTTGGTGTAAGAAAGGGTTGGAAGTTGATCCCGGAGATAGCTATTTACGTTATTGTTATGGTGTTGCTTTAGATAAAGCGGATTGTGTAGAGGAGGCGATAGGACACTACCAGGCGTATTCGGAGCTTCATCCCGAAGATGTAGAGTGCCTCTTTAGTTTGGGGAGCGCATACCATCGTGTATTGCGTTATGAAGATGCAATTGCCTGCTTCGATCGTGTGACACAACTCGATCCTTGGAATTCCCAAAGTTTGTACAACAAAGCGGTGATTTTAGCAGATATGGAAGATGAAGAGGGAGCCATTAATTTGTTAGAGTCCACCGTTAAAAGAAACCCTCTTTATTGGAAAGCTTGGGTCAAATTAGGATATTTGCTTTCCAGAAATAAAATTTGGGATAGAGCAACCGAAGCATACGAGCGTGTTGTACAATTACGACCAGACCTATCTGATGGGCATTATAATTTGGGCTTGTGTTATTTAACGCTTGATAAAACTCGTTTGGCGTTGAAAGCTTTTCAAGAGTCCCTGCTATTAAATGCTGAAGATGCTGATGCACATTTTTATATCGGATTAGCGCATATGGATCTTAAGCAAAATGAGCAGGCTTATGATGCCTTTTATCGAGCATTAGGGATTAATTTAGATCATGAACGAGCTCACTACTTGCTGGGGTATTTGCATTATATGCAAGGAGAATCAGAAAAGGCAGAGAAAGAGCTTTCTTTCTTAGTTTCCAAAGAATCTGTATTTGCGCCGCTGTTGCAAAAAACGGTAAATAGCTTGGGAGATGTCGGTAAAAAAGTGTTTTGAAAGAAAAGGTTTTCTGTGGAAAAGCACTTTTTTTTCGTTTTTTTGTTTGTTTAGGTTGTAGAAAAATTCCGTTTTTTTTACGATCCGTGGCCAACAAGTTTTTTCTTAAGGACTGTCTAACAGTCCTTTCCTTGGGTCTAGGGAAAGACAGCCTCTTTCCCTAGGCTGTCTTCTTACAGGAATTTTAAAAAGGTTTTAGAAAGAAACATCTCACGATACAGTTTAGGAATTGTTTTGTCTTTTTTAGAATAGAAGAATAGGCTTTTTTCGCTAGGATTTGCCTTTGCTCAAAGTAAAGCGGTATCCAGACCGAAGAGGAGGATCATGGACGAACCGGTAGATAATTTTCTTCAGCGGCAGGAGTATCCTTATGGATTTGTGACTCCCATAGAGTCTGAAGGATTGGCTCCAGGTATTAGTGAAGAACATATAGAACAATTGGTTCATTTACGAGGGGAGCCACAGTTTTTGTTGGATTTTCGATTAAAAGCTTTTCGTCTGTGGCAGAAGATGGAAGAACCCAAATGGGCTCGCCTTCATTATGCTCCTATTGCCTATGATAAAATTATTTATTTTTCAGCGCCTAAATCCAAAAAGCCTTTAGGGAGATTAGAAGATGCCGATCCTGAGCTTCTGAAAACTTTTAACAAATTAGGCATTCCTATTGATGAGCAAAAAAGGCTTCTCAATGTGCAGGATGTCGCCATGGATTTGGTGTTTGATTCTGTTTCTATAGGAACGACTTTTAAAAAAACGTTAGAAGAAGCTGGGGTGATTTTTTGTTCTTTACAAGAGGCTATTCGTAACTACCCAGATTTAATACAACGGTATCTAGGATCTGTTGTTCCTGCTCGAGATAATTTTTTTGCAGCATTAAATTCGGCCGTGTTTAGCGATGGCTCATTTGTTTATGTTCCTAAGGGGGTGCACTGCCCAATGGAAATATCTACATATTTCAGAATCAACGATAAAGAGGCAGGGCAATTTGAGCGGACACTGATTATCGCTGAAGATGATGCTTATGTCAGTTATTTAGAAGGTTGTACGGCTCCTTCTTTCTCCTCTCACCAATTGCATGCTGCTGTTGTCGAGTTAATAGCGAATAACCGTTCTGTTATTCGCTATTCGACTGTACAGAATTGGTATCCTGGAGATCGTAAAACAGGAGAGGGCGGGATTTATAATTTTGTTACGAAACGGGGGTTGTGCGCAGGAAAGCAATCTAAAATTTCTTGGTCACAAGTCGAAGTGGGGGCAGCGATCACTTGGAAGTATCCAAGTTGTATTTTGAAGGGAGCGGATAGTGTTGGTGAATTTTATTCTATAGCATTGACGAATGGGAAAATGCAGGCAGATACAGGAACAAAAATGGTGCATATTGGAGAGGGTTCTTCCTCTACCATAGTTTCTAAGGGAATTTCTGCAGAGGAATCACATAACACTTTTCGAAGTCTTGTTTCAATTTCGGCACAAGCTTTAGGAAGCCGCAATTACACGCAGTGTGATTCTATGCTTGTTGGGACATTGTGCGGAGCTTACACGGATCCGAAAATTGTTGTTAACAACGCAGAAAGTTGTGTAGAGCACGAGGCGACTACTTCTAAATTGCGGGAAGAACAGCTGTTTTATTTACGTAGTCGAGGATTCGATGCGGAAGAGGCTGTGAGTTTGGTTGTTCACGGCTTCTGTAGAGAAGTTATAGACCTATTGCCTTTGGAATTTGCTCGAGAAGCGACGAAATTATTAATGATTAAATTAGAAAATAGTGTGGGCTAGCAATGCTTCATCTATACGATATTTATGTGTCTTGTGAAGAGAAGAAGATAGTAGAAGGTTTATCTTTGTCTATTCGTCCTGGAGAGCTACATATTATTATGGGGCCTAATGGAGCCGGGAAATCTACTTTAGCAAAGGTTCTGGCTGGAGAGGAGAGTGTTGAAGTGATTTCTGGCAGAATGACTTTGGCTGGGAGAGATTTAATGGCATTGTCCCCGGAAGAGCGGGCTCATGCGGGGCTATTTATTAGTTTCCAGAACCCTCCGGAAATTCCAGGAGTCAATAATCGAACTTTTTTAAAAGAGGCCTGCAATGCTTGCAGAAAGGCTAATAATCAAGCTGCATTAGATGATGCAGCTTTTGACGAGCTGCTTGCAAGCTTGGAGGAGATCTATGGATTTCCCGGGTTTCATTTCTTTTCTGATCGAAATGTGAATGAAGGGTTTTCTGGCGGGGAGAAAAAGAAAAATGAACTTTGGCAAATGTTGGCATTAGAGCCCAGAATGATCGTTTTAGATGAACCTGATTCGGGGTTAGACGTAGATGCTCTTAAGGGGATTTGCACTACTTTACAAGTGTATCGACAGAAACATCCCGAGTCAGCCTTTTGTATTGTGACGCATAATCCTAAGTTAGGAGACCTTCTTCAACCAGATTATGTGCATATCCTTTTAAATGGGAAGATTGTGTTTTCTGGGGACATGCATCTTATGGAAGAGCTAGAAAGAAAAAGTTATCAAGAACTGTTAGATACCGTTACCCTGGAGTAAGCTATGTGGGAAACCCCTTCGCAAAAGCTTGTTCATCCTAATGCGCGCTTACTACAGCTAGTAAATGCTTTATGGAATCAATATCAGCGGGACCATGTTTTTCGAAATGCGTGTTCTTGGCTGCGCGAAATGGCGCAAGGAATAGAACTTTGGAGTTCTTGTGAGAACGAAAATGCGGTTTTTATAGAGCCTCGAGATAAGAAACGCATGGGGTGTGTATTTGTAAATGGAAACTTTGTTCCCGCTTTATCGTCGCTACCAGCAGGAATTCTTGTGGCGCCTTTGCGCGAAGCTCGAGCCTTGTTTCAAAAGAACTCAGAGTTAGATCTTTTAGAAGAAGTTCACTCTTGTCTTCGTGGTGAGGAGGGGACTGTTATCTACATCCCTGCGGGACAAAATGTTAAGCCGTCCCTGGCTATGCGTTACCATTATGTATGTGACGAAGCAAATAATGATAAAAAATTCGGAGTGCCCTACATAGTTTTTGTTTTAGGCAAGGGAGCGTCTGCGACTATCGAGATGGAAACAGAAGCTCTTCCTAAAAATTTTCATCTTTTTGGGCAAACTCAGTGTTTCTTAGAGGAGGAAGCAGAACTGGTTTTAACGATAAAACCGTTCCCTGAGGGAGTAGAGAGAGTCATTTGGGCGAATCGTGTAGCAATAGAACAAAAAGGAGCATGCGCGATTGTCCAAGAAATGTATGCTATGAAAGGATGGTTCCGCAATAGTTTTGCTCTTAAAGGAGAATCTGCTCATGGGGAATCTTTAGTGAAGGTTATCGGGGGTGGGCAGCTAGGAGTATACAATACTATGTATCACGATGCTCAAGCGACTTCTTCCCGGCAAAACATTCGTTCCATACTAGATGATGGATGCTTTACTTTTGAAGGAGGCATTCATATTAGTCCTAAAGGATCTTTGTCGAATGCTTATCAGAAGCACGATACCTTGTTATTAAACAATCGTGCTTCTGTAACTACTTTCCCTCGATTAGAAATTTTAACGGATGACGTTAAGGCTTCCCATGGAGCAACCGTGGGTTCTTTGAATTCAACTCTTCTTACATATCTTCGCTCAAGAGGATTTAGTTTAGCGGATGCCAAGCAAATGTTACAAAAAAGTTTTTTGACGCTTGGCATAGAAAAAAATTATTTCCCGAAACTAAAGGAACAAGGTCTTTGTGAATGTATAATGTAAAAAAAGACTTCCCTATTTTTAAGAAGCAAAAAGATCCTTATGTTTATTTAGATTCTGCAGCTACTACTCATAAGCCCCAATGTGTCATTGATGCTGTAACAGATTACTATAGTTCTGCATATGCCACTGTAAATCGTGCGATTTACAGTGCATCACATGACGTCTCTGTCGCTCATTGGGAGGTCCGCTCGAAAGTAAGCGCTTGGATTGGCGCGCAATATGATCAGGAAATAGTTTTCACTAAAGGCACGACTTCTTCTCTCAATTTACTAGCGATTGCAGCTAATGATAGTTGGTTGGCCGGGGGTACTGTAGTAATTTCGGAAGCAGAGCATCACGCGAATCTTTTATCTTGGGAAATCGCTTGCCGTCGCTCAGGAGCCACAGTAAAAACAGTGCGAGTGGATGATGAGGGGATGGTAGATCTTAACCATTTGGAACAATTATTAAAGCAAGGGGTCCAGCTTGTCAGCTTAGCACATGTGAATAATGTATCTGGAGCGGTTTTGCCTTTACAAGAAACAGCGCTTTTAGTTCATCGTTATGGCGCTCTTTTTGCCGTAGACGGGGCGCAAGGAGTGGGAAAAGGCCCTTTGCATCTGTCGGAATGGGATGTGGATTTTTATGCATTTTCTGGCCATAAGCTGTATGCTCCTACAGGAATCGGAGTTTTATATGGAAAAAAGGAGCTCCTAGAGTCGCTTCCCCCTGTTGAAGGAGGAGGCGATATGGTAGTTGTCTACCATGCAGAAGCATCTATGTATCAACAGCCTCCGCTGCGTTTCGAAGCGGGGACCCCGCATATTGCAGGGGCTTTAGGATTAGGTGCTGCTATCGATTACCTGCAAGGCCTGCCTTTTTCTATAGAAGATCATTTAACAGGGCTTACGGACTTTTTATATGAACAGTTGCTTACTCTACCCAACATTCAGATAGTAGGGCCTCGAAAAGGAGCTCTACGGGGCTCTTTATGTAGCATCAAGGTTCCTAACATACAAGCCTCAGATTTAGGCTTTTTGTTAGATGGGCGAGGTATTGCTGTGCGTTCCGGCCACCAATGTTCTCAACCTGCTATGGCGCGATGGGATCTAGGACATGTTTTACGAGCATCATTAGGTATTTATAGTGACCGGCAAGATATTCTTCTTTTTGTTGAAGCTTTAGAAGAAATTATACGCTCGTGTTGTTAGGAGACTAGTTCTGTATTTAGTAGGATGCTCGAGTTGTGTCCAGCTTGATTTGGATTGTGAGATTTTGTATTTTGATGCGGTCGAAAAAGATGTCTTGTTAGGCATGAGCTAGGGAAGTATTGTGAGTGAATTATCAAAAGAAGATACGCTTTTAGAAGTGAATATAGAGGATATTCGTGTTAGCCCTTTTCAGCCTAGACGAGTCTTTTTTGAAGAAGATTTAAAAGAGTTAATCCTTTCTATAAAGGCCGTGGGGCTGATTCATCCTCCAGTAGTAAGAGAGATTCGTAATAAAGATAAAGTTTTGTATTACGAGTTGATAGCAGGAGAGCGACGTTGGCGCGCTCTGCAGTTAGCGGGATACAAAACGATCCCTGTTGTTTTAAAGCCCGCTTTAGCTGATGATCTTGCAGCAGAGGCTACTTTAATAGAAAACATTCAAAGAGTGAACTTAAACCCTTTGGAAATGGCAGAGGCTTTTAAGCGTTTGATTGTTGTATTTGGTCTTACTCAAGATAAGGTTGCTCAAAAAGTCGGAAAGAAGCGTTCGACCGTGGCTAATTATCTACGGTTGTTTTCACTTTCTGAAGAGATCCGAGAAAAAATCCATTCAGGCGAACTTTCTTTGGGGCATGCCAAAGTGATTTTGTCGTTAGAAGATGAGAAGCTTCGGCAGGTTCTCTGTCAAAAAATTGTTTCTGGTCAACTAGCTGTTCGTGAGGCAGAAATAGAAGCTAGGCGTTTGATAAAAGCTCAAGCAGCTCCTGCGAAAAAAGAGCCTCTTTTGCAAGACTCCTCCTGCTTAGTTTCTTATCAAAAACGATTGGCCGCAACCTGCGGCTGTCCTGTGACTGTAAAACGCCAAGGGAAACGTATATGCGTATCCTTTTTGGTAGAAGGAGAAGACGCGTTAAAGAGTTTAGAAAAAACTTTAAGTGCACGTTCTTCTGAAGTCACCTTGTAAAGGGCTCGTCAGCAGGCGGTGCAATCGGTAAGTCTCGGCGATCCTCGGGGAATTCCGGTAATTGCGAGTTCAGCAGCATTTGTGTGTAGGGGTGCTCGGGCTGACAAAATATTTTTTCTGTCGGTCCCATTTCTACAATCTCTCCTTTATACATAATGATAAGTTCTGAGCAAAATGAGCGTACAACCGCAAGGTCATGCGAAATAAATAAATAAGTGAGTTGGGCTTGTTGTTGCAGCGAGGTCAACATATTCAAAATCTGCGCTTGCATAGACAGATCTAAAGCAGAGACAATTTCATCACAGATAATAAGCTGGGGAGCTCCTAATAAAGCTCTTGCGATCGAAATCCGTTGCAATTGCCCACCGGATAACTGATGTGGGTAAGCATAAAGATAGTCTGTAGAAATGCCGACCCAAGACAGAGCTTTTTCTATAGTTGCTCCAACCTCAGCCTTGGGGACGAGACGGTGATAAAGAAGAGCGTGCTCTAATGTGGCAAAAATAGTTTTGCGAGGATTTAAAGAGTAGCGAGGATTTTGAAACACCATGCGTATCTGCGAGCTCAAGTATTGGCGGCCCTGCTTATTGTGTAGTGGGATAGCTTTATCATTGAGAGAAATGTGCCCAGAAGTTAGGGGAATAAGCCCTGCTAATCCTAAAGCCAAAGTCGTTTTCCCAGAACCAGACTCCCCTATAAGACCAAGAATTTTATGTCTCGGAATGCTGAAAGAGACATTATTCAAGGGAGTTGTGGCGATCTTTTTTTTCTGAAACCAGAAAGACCTTTTGTAATAGTGTTTTGTTAAGCGACTTGCTTGGAGTAAAGGGAGATTATCCATGTAACCAGCACCTCACGTGATGGTGAGCGTTTAAGGGGGTAGACTGTGGAGGTTGTTCGAAACAGATAGGTAAGGCTTTTCGGCAGCGAGGAGAATAACAACATCCTTTGGGAAGATGAGTATAATGAGGCGGCTGCCCTGAAATAGGAATGAATGTCTGCTTCCGATATTGTGACGGACGAGAAGCTAATAAGTCTACTGTATAAGGATGTGCAGGAGAATGGAAGATCTCTTGTACCGAGGAATATTCGGCCATACGTCCTGCGTACAAAACAAAAACATCATCAGCCATTTCGGCAACAACGCCCATGTCATGGGTAATCATAAGAAGACTCATTCCTGTTTTTTTTTGTAGGGTCTTCAAAAGCTGTAAAATCTGATATTGAACAGATACATCTAAAGCTGTTGTAGGTTCATCCGCTATCAATAAATCAGGAGAGGTGAGTAGGGCCATGGCGATCGCTATGCGCTGCAGCATTCCTCCGGATAGTTCGTGGGGATATAGTTTGATACAACGTTCGGGATCTTGAAATCCTGTTTCTCGTAATACAGCTAAAATTCGTTCATGCGCGATTCGATTTGTTAAATCTAAGTGGGCATGGATGACTTCATGAAATTGTTGTTCTATGGTGAATACAGGATCAAAGGATATCAGTGGATTTTGAAAAATCATAGCAATCTTCGATCCAAATAGAGAATGAGTAGTGACATTGCTGCGATCAAGCAGGTTCTCATTATGAAAAAGCGCTTCCCCAGAAAAAGAAAAATGTTCTTCTGGCAGAAGCTGCATAAGAGACTGTGCTGTAATGGATTTGCCTGAGCCAGATTCTCCTATGATCGCTAGGGTCCGGCCGGGGAATACATTAAAAGAAAGAGACTCTACGACGGGAAACGACTGACGATTTTTATTGAGAAAGACGGAAAGATTTTTGACTTGGAGAAGAGGTTGAGCACTCATGGCAGTGTCTCCTACTATGTTCTAGAAAGGTTTTCTCAAGAGAAAAATTTCAGAAAAGTTTAATTCTTAACACATTCTAGATTGCAACTATATATCTGATGAGAATATATTACGAGGAGTCTTTTCTCGAAGACAAGGAAAAAAAAGGCTTTTATGCAGGTTCTTGCAAGTTTATTTGGGCAATCTCCTTTTGCTCCGCTACAAGCACATTTAGAACTGGTTGCTGCGGGTATTGACGTTTTGTTCCCTCTTTTTAACGCTATCAAGGAGGGTGATTATGATAGAGTCGATACTCTAGCACGGCTCGTTTCTTCAAAAGAACGACAAGCTGATGGTGTGAAGAATGATGTAAGAGGTCATCTGGCTTCAGGAGTATTTATTCCTGTGTCGCGGTTGGCAATGTTGGAGATCATTTCGATACAAGATTCCTTGGCAGATTGTGCGGAGGATATTGCAATTTTGTTGACAGTGAAAGAGCTGCAGTTTTATCCAGAATTTGAAGAGTTGTTCTTCCAGTTTCTGCAAAAAACGGTGCAATCTTTCGAAGCTGTTGCAAAAACTATACGGGAGATGGATCTTCTTTTGGAGACCTCTTTCGGAGGATGTCGAGCAGAGAAGACTCGTGTTCTAGTGAATGACGTATCTAATCTCGAACATGAGTGTGATTTGTTGCAGCGGGAATTAATGAAGATATTCTTCTCTGAAGAATTTGCTATTGGAACAAAGGATTTTGTTCTTTGGATGCAAATTATTAAAGGGATAGCGGGAATATCCAATAATTCTGAGAAACTAGCTTATCGAGTGAGTATGACGCTAGAAGAGAAATAGGCATGTGGTTGCTGCTGGTTTGTGTGGTTGTAGGCGGATTCTACACGGCTTGGAATATAGGCGCTAATGATGTAGCGAATGCTGTGGGACCAAGCGTAGGGGCCGGTGTGCTAACTCTAAGACAAGCCGTTCTTATCGCAGCAATCTTTGAATTTCTCGGAGCAGTGTTGCTGGGAGATCGAGTTATTGGTACCATCGAAAGTGGATTAGTAGCTCCCTCCGGGAATGTTTTGTCTTCCCAAGACTATGTGTTTGGGATGACGGCGGCTCTTTTCGCTACTGGCGTTTGGCTGCAAATAGCCTCTTTTTTTGGATGGCCCGTGTCCACCACACATGCTATTGTGGGCGCCGTTTTGGGATTTGGGATCATTCTCAAAGATGATGCGGTCATCTACTGGAACTCTTGCGGTCGGGTATTTGTAAGCTGGTTAGCCTCTCCTATTATTGGGGGCTATTTCGCCTTCCTCATATTCTCTTTTATTCGTAGAGCCATTCTTTATAAAAAAGACCCGGTCTCTGCTATGGTGCGTATAGCTCCGTTCCTATCTGCTATCGTTATTTTTGCATTAGGTTTGATCCTGATCCTTAGCGGAACTGTTTCTCGAGTAGTTTCTTTTCCTATTGCCTTTCGGATTGTTTGCGGATTAGCTGTTTTCGCTTTTTTCTTTACGATATGGGGGGTGCATTTTTTCAAGCTAGCTATTCTTCCTCAAGAAGTCATTCCGGGGACATTGTTAGATCGTTTGTTATCTAAAAGCACTGATTATGGACGAAAATATCTCGTTGTTGAACGAATCTTCGCCTATTTACAGATTATTATTGCTTGTTTTATGGCTTTCGCTCATGGATCCAATGACGTTGCTAATGCAATAGCCCCTATCGCTGGGATCTATCGAACTTTATACCCACAGAGCTATTCCTCAAACATCCTCTTTGTTTTTATGGCCTTAGGGGGATTAGGCTTGGTCTGTGGTCTGGCAACATGGGGATGGCGTGTGATTGATACCATCGGAAAAAAAATCACAGAGCTTACTCCATCGCGAGGGTTTTCTGTAGGGATGAGCTCCGCGATTACTATAGCAGCGGCATCTGCTTTTGGATTTCCAATATCAACTACACATGTTGTTGTGGGATCCGTATTAGGGATTGGTTTAGCAAGAGGGCTCCGCGCTATCAATCTGCGGATTATTAAGGATATCGTTCTCTCCTGGTTTATCACAGTGCCCGCAGGAGCCGCTCTTTCTATCCTAATTTTTTTATTGCTCCGTTCCGTGTTTTGTTAAGCGCAAATTCTTATATTCGGAATCAGGAAATATTGCCCGAGCAATTCTTCTTTAGTAGGTTTGATAAAGGCTTGAGTTTTCTATTGCTTAGGCGCTATAAGAAAATTTAGGTTATGGATCGGATAAGATGGATAAATTATCAATAAGAGAGCTTTCTCCAGAAGGGAAAAAGGTATTAGTTCGTGTAGACTTTAATGTCCCTATTAAAGATGGGAAAATTTTAGACGATATCCGGATTCGTAGCGCTATGCCTACGATTAATTACTTATTGAAAAAAGATGCTGCGGTAATTTTAGTCAGCCATTTAGGTCGACCTAAAGGAGATGTTTTTGAAGAGGCTTATTCGTTAGCTCCTGTTGTGCCTGTATTAGAAGGATATTTAGGGCACCACGTGCCTTTATCACCGGATTGTGTTGGAGAAGTTGCGCGACAGGCTGTCGCGCAGCTTGCCCCAGGAAGAGTGCTCCTTCTTGAAAATGTGCGTTTCCACAAAGGGGAAGAACATCCTGATGAAGAGCCCTCCTTTGCTATGGAGCTTGCTGCTTATGCTGATTTTTATGTCAATGATGCTTTTGGAACCTCTCATCGCAAACACGCTTCTGTGTATCGAGTCCCTCAAATGTTCCCTAATCGTGCTGCGGCAGGGTTCTTGATGGAAAAAGAGCTTGAATTTTTAGGACAACACTTATTAGTCGAGCCTAAAAGGCCTTTTACTGCTGTTTTAGGAGGTGCTAAGGTTTCTTCAAAGATAGGAGTAATAGAGGCCCTTCTATCGAGAGTGGACCATTTGGTGTTGGCTGGAGGTATGGGCTATACTTTTCTAAAAGCGATGAACCGGCAAGTCGGAAACTCTTTAGTTGAAGAGACTGGGATCCCTCTGGCAAGAAAAGTTTTAGAAAAAGCTCGTGCGCTAGGAGTAAAGATTTATCTTCCTGAGGATGCAAAAGTTGCGAAACGTTGTGAGGCTGGAGAGGATTGGCAGGAAGTGTCTATCCTGGATGGGATTCCAGAGGGTTTTGCTGGGTTCGATATTGGAACTAAGACGATAGCTCTATTTTCTAAAGTAATTCAGGACTCTGCCACGATATTTTGGAACGGCCCTGTGGGGGTTTACGAGGTTCCTCCTTTTGATCAAGGATCCAAAGCCATTGCTCAAAGCCTTGCAAGTCACTCTTCTGCTGTGACGGTTGTTGGAGGAGGTGATGCCGCTGCTGTCGTTGCTTTGGCAGGGTGTACTTCACAGATTTCTCATGTATCTACAGGAGGGGGGGCTTCTTTAGAATTTTTGGAGAAAGGCTATCTCCCAGGGACAGAGGTCCTTTCTCCTGCTCGCAGCTAACAATACCGCGAATGAATCCCTATTTTTTGAGGAAAAGCCCTGATCAACAGGGCTTTTTTTTGGGTTGTTTTAAGGCTTCTTAGCGTAAAGATTTTAATCATAAGAGGATCTTTGCAAAAAACTGCATCGCTTAAAACGGTAGTTTCTAACCAATTAAAATTCGTTTTTGTCTGCTTTAAATAAAAGTCATTGTTTTTCTTAAAGAGAAGGGTTTAAAATTTAATAAAAAATAGTTGATCAAAAGTTATTGCTGGGCGGAGGATCTATGAGTATTCTACCTACTAACGGGAACGGGAATAACTATCCGTCTGTGGGAGCTTCTTCCGGTGATAATAGTCAGAAGGGGCGAGTGGAAACCAAGCCTAACTGTGGCAGCCACGCCATTTCTTCTCAGGGACAGTCTAAGGGGCTGGGTGCTCGAATACTAAACGCCTTTAAGAGATGTTTCTCCAGCAGTAAAAATACAGATAAAGCATCCCAGGCTTCTAAAACAAATCATAAAGTTTCTTCTAATTCGAATGAAAAAAGTCGTGGACTAGGCGCTCGTATTGCCAGCTTATTTTGCTGTTGCTTCCCTCGTAAGACTGCTCCTCAAAAAACCCCGCTTGATCCAGCAAGTATCTATCATCCGACTCTTTCTGGACAGGGGGCTAAGCCGATAATTTCTACAGGAGACAAAAAGTTAGATAAAGCCATTATCGACAGCGATCTGAAAACCGAAAATAAACGCACCATGGCTACGCATATCCAGAATAAATTAAAAGCCATGGAGAGACAAAACCCACAAGAATATAAGGCTGGTATATATGAAGCTTTAAGATTCACCATGTTTACTCCGGGGGGGACTTCCGTAGGTAGCGAGCGGGCGCGTCAAGTTGGCATTTTTGGTAGAGATTTGTGGGAACAGTCCGCAGAAGATCTTGCTGCAAATGCAAATACAGATGGACTCATGATGCTTACATGTCTATCCGTAGGAGGGAAAGATGTCCCTCCTGGCCGTTTAAGGGAGTTTATGGAGCAAGTCAAAAACACCTTTTCTGATGAAACAGATCCAGCAGATCCTACTACGGATGCGGTGCTTACGTTGGCTTCACATATTGATGATGCGGAAAAAGCTTTCCCAGGAAGCGCAAATTCTATCTTGGATTATATAGGAAATTGTGGGAAAGCGGCTTTGGATAACAAAGATATGAAGCAGCTCGTGTTGGAAGATACAAAAGACAATAATCTACAACGTGTTCAAGACAATGCCGCAGAGTTGCAAAAATTATTGCAACAGGCAAAACAAACGGATCCCGAGCTGTTTTCCCAAACAGTCTCAGTCTTGGCCTCAGACCTCTTCTTTGAAGGAGGAGAGACCCAGGCAGATCCTTTTGATTACTAAGGAGAATACATTGTGAATGGTGTGAGCTCTATAGGAGGCGGTTCGGGGTCTGAAGGGGTGGGTGAATCTCACAGAGACGAGCCGCTTGATCAACCAGAGGCAGAAGAAGGAGAGCTGGAAGAACGTGTTTCTGAGAGCGCAGAACCTGTAATTGCAGACAGCTCAGAGACCCTTCTTCGGACGACTTCTTCAGAAGGAATTGCTGAAAGTCTTCAACAACATATTAGTGTAGAAGAATCTCCGAGACAACGAGGCTTCTTGGGGAGGATTCGTGATGCTGTTGCTTCCATTTGGAGGCATCGTATCTTGCGGCGGAGCGGAAGTGATCGTGAAGAGAAGGCTGCAGAACAATATGGTATTACGCAAATACTATCTGCGTCAAAAATGCCTTCTTTGACTACAGCCTCTCGGCATTTCCGAGCATTCGGTTCTTCGTGCCTTAATGCTATTCGGAATTTTTTTGCGAAAATTTTTCACGCGCTGCGAGACGCTTATGCTAAAAACTGTACGCGTTCAGGCCTAAATTTCTGTGGCGCAGGAAAGGATTCCCTTGAAGTCCTTGCTGCGACAGGATTACTTTTGCGTATGGCGACTTTACATTCTTTTCAGCAAGTCGGAGGCAATTACGAAGATCGATTGGCAAATAATGATGCTCCTGTGATCGAAGAAGGAAGAACCCTTGTTGATGAGACAGAGGAGCATATTGAGGCTTTGCTTAGCACGAGAGCGCAATGGCCTCAAAATGTTATGCTAGGCTTTTCTCGTGGATTAGTTAAACTTTGCGCAACTCCTTATTACGCAAACCCTTTTTCCTGCTTAAAGTCCATTGCAGATTTAGAGAAAAAGGATCCGTCTGCGGATTATTCTCAAGCATTAGTATTAGCTAGTGAAATCGATCGATTGGCAGACGCTGCCCCTCTGGCGGCAAAGTATGTTTTAGATGCTCTTCGGGTTCGGACTTCAGAACTATTAGGAGAACTGATTTCTCTCGATTTGTTACCTCCCAGGGGGGAGGAGAGTAGAGTCGGAGGCTTCCCTCCTGTGAATGAGCAACTCGTGGTGCAAATTTTTCAGGCTAATATCGATCGTTTGTACGCGACTTTTTTGCAGGATCAGCAGGCTTATTTGCGAATGATAGAAGGTTTGGTGCAAAATTTCTTTTTTATTCCTAGAGAAGAAGCTCCTTCTTCCGCCGGAACCCCGAACAATTTCTAAAGAGAAAATGACGTGAAATAATACTTATTATGTGAAGAATAGGCGAAAAGACCTAATCACTTATGCTATTGGATTCTCGCTTCCCTTCGGATTATTATTTACGTATCCTAGAATTAGTCATTCGGGATTCTTCCTGTAAACTGGTGTATAATCGTCGTCTCCACATGTTGGAGGCTCTGCCTCTTGAGCAAAAGCTCTCTGTTGATCAAGAGGGAGAATCCAGCATTTTACGGGAGGTGATTAGCGAGCTTCTCGCGCATTCCGGCGAAAGCTATGCTATTTCTGCAAGACTCCTTGCTGTGATCGATATTTATTTGAAGCAAGAGCAGCCATCAAACTCCCTGTTTGCCAGAATATTTCGGAAAAAAGAACGAGCACGAAAGAAACGAATAGTGAATAAACTGCTTTTGTTAAAAAGCATTCTATTCTTTGAACGACAACGTCCTGTGAAAAAGGTGTCGGCAGTCGCAGATTCTATTCTACGCAAATCCAGAGGGAATTTCTCCTCTTGGGAGGATTTTACTCACGATGTACAGGCTCATAAATCGGGTGCAGAAGAGGATGTTCCGAATTCTTTGCGAGGGCGAGTCGAAGAGGATGCTGCTTCACAAATGATTGTAGAAGTTTTGCTAGCCTTTTTAGACAATCAAGATATGTACCTCTCTGTAAGCTTTGAAATTCTTCGCAATTTTTTGGAGGAAAAAGTCTTGTCAAAAAGGAGCTTATCTCCTCGCAGTCATGATGCGATTAACAAGATCAAAGATCTGTATTTGGTAAGCCCAGAAGACTTTCAAACATTCGTAGGGGGAGTGATTACAGAGTCTCTATTTCAAACAGAAGATCAACTTGTCGTTGGATGCGAGATTTTTTCTCAAGAAGGAAAAGCTCTTTTTGATTCTTGGCAGAGCATTACGCAGAAATATCCTCATGACATGCTGTATACACAAGCATTTTTAGCAGATGTGGTGTTACATGTTGTGCAACACCACATTCGGTTAAATGCAAAGGTTAAACCTACATCTCCAGAACAAGTAGGAAGTTTGTATAGTATTCGGGATCACAGCCCTCGAGCCTGGGCAAGAATGATGCGAGTATTGCTAATGCGCTGGCTACTCGATTATCATTTCGATGTGTATGCACATCTTAAAGAGGAAATTCTTCGTTGTCCTCCTCGTCCTCCTTTTTGGCAAATGATTCCTTCAGAATCAGGAGATGGAACTTTCCGTAAAGAGGCTCGTTAGCCTGAATGTAGAGCTAAAAATGAGCAGATAGGACAAGAAGCTATTTGGTGATGCAAGGCCGGACAGTACTCTCTTGCGTAATAGATGAGCTGTAAGTGTAATTTCGGAGAATTTGTAGTGCCAAAGAAGGAAACAAGATCTTTCTCCACAGCGTAAGGGCTGCGTTTGGTAGAAAGTCGCCAGCGATGCGCTAGACGAAGAATATGTGTGTCTACGGGGAAAGTGTTTTCCCCATAGTAAATACTTAAAAAAACCGAGGCGGTTTTTCGTCCCACCCCAGGAAGTTTCGTTAGCTCAGTAAGAGAACGGGGAGGTTCTTGATCGTAGTGTTGTACAAGAATATGAGAGAGTTTGTGAATGTAGTTCGCTTTCTGTTCTCCTAATCCGCAAGGAGCGATGAAGGAATATATCTCAGAAGGAGCAAGCGCACTCATTGATTTCGCATCAGGAGCTTTAGCAAAAAGGGCTGGGGTAACCGTATTGACGGCTTTATCTGTCGAGTTCCCAGAGAGAAGAATAGCTATCAGGAGCTGGAAAGGAGAATGCCATCCTTTCAAAGAGGGTTCTGGAGAGGGAAAAAGTCTGTTTAAAGTGTTTAGAATAAACAAACGTTTAGATGATCCGCTTACCTCATTCATAGCCGTTTATTTCTCGATGCAAAACTTACTAAAAATTTCTCGGTAACTTCAGATCCGGATAAATTCCCTATAGAATGCAAAGCCTGTCTAAGATCTAAAGCAAGACATTCACTGGGGCGACATTCCTTGAATCCCGCTAATGCATCTGTTAGACACGATTGAACTGTGTGTAATAGGCTGTGATGCCGAGCAGAAACTAAAAAGATTTTAGAAGATTTCCCTAATTTGGAGGTGTTGAGCCAATTATGTAAAGCTTGTTTCAATTCGGACAGTCCTTCTCCAGTTTTTGCGGATACGCAGATCTGCTGAAAAGGAACCTGTAGTGAAGGCGGGAGAGCGACATCACATTTGTTCCAAAGTAAAATAGTGGGCTTTTGATATAAGATGTCGGGAAGTTGCGGGACAGGTTGTGAGGCGTCCATCACCCAAAGAATGCCTTCTGCTTGGCTCATAGCCTCTCGAGCGCGTTCGATACCTTCTTTTTCAACAATATTCTCAGTATCCCGAATTCCTGCAGAATCGATTAAACGAAGATGTTTCCCGTGCAACATCCAGTTTTCTTCCAAAATATCTCGAGTTGTTCCCGGGATGTCTGTAACAATAGCACGATTTTTTTGTGTGAGCGCATTAAGGATAGAAGATTTTCCTGCATTGGGGAGCCCCGCTAAAACGATGCTGGTCCCTTGGGCAAGGCGCTGCCCTTCATCGAAGCTAGCGAGAAGCTCTTGCGTAATAGCAAGAGCTTCTTGGATTTTACTTTGAGGAAGAGAATGCTCAGTTTCGATATCTTCTTCGGGGAAGTCGGCTAAAACCTCTATGTAGGCAAGAGCTTCTATGATGAGGGAGGAAATCGTTGCAATTGCTTGAGAGGTGTGTCCTTGAAATTGATTCTGAGCAATGCGGAAGGCATCCATATTTTCAGCTGAAATCAGCTGTTGTATAGCCTCTGCTTGAATTAAGTCGATTTTCCCATTTAAGAAGGCTCGTTGCGAAAATTCGCCAGGGAGTGCTGCTCTAGCTCCCTCAGCTAGTAAGGCTTGCAAAATCTGAGAGCAAGCAAAGTACCCTCCGTGGCATTGAAATTCTACAACGTCTTCTCCTGTAAATGAACGGGGAGAGCGCATCACTAAAACTAGGGCTTGGTCAAGACAAACTTCGTTGTGGGATACTGTGCCAAGGTGGGCCGTGTGTGTGGCATAGCCTGCAATATTGCCAGAAAAAATGCGATCAGAAATAGAAATGGCTTGCGGGCCTGAGACTCGAACAATGGCGATACTCCCCTCTCCTGGAGGGGTTGCTATGGCTGCGATCGTATCATTTTGAAGCATGGGTAGAAGCCTTCAGGCTAATAAAGTGCTGAAAAGGGAATCATTATACTGTCGGAAGAGCTTTCTAAGCAAGAAAGGGAGATCAAAGGAGTTTGTTGCTTGGCTTAGCATAAATTTTTGAAACAGAGATGAAAACAGGTTAATTGAAAAGGTTTATGAGGCAAAAGGGGTTTGTGTTTTTGAGAAAGAGGAACTTCTTTATAGTCTTTATGCCTTGTGTGTAACAGGCGTCTATGAGCAGAGTAAGTCATTCGCTTGCGGGCTAGGAGAAAAGCATGAAATTGCAGGAATTTTTATATGTGAATCGTGAAACTGGGGCTATAGAAAAAGAACCAGTCTTTTGTCCCTGGGCGATCAAGTTTTTTCTTGGCGCCAGGATTGGGAGGGCTGTGTATGCTTTTTTGTGTAAAAACAGCCTGTTTTCGCGAATAGTCGGCCGATTGCAAAGACTACGAGTAACAAGACGTTTTATTAAATCTTTTGTTGAAAAATATTCGATTCGCGAAGAGGAAGGCCTCCTCTCTCTTCGCGAGTACGGATCTTTTAACGATTTTTTTATACGGAAACTTAAGCCAGAGGCTCGCCCTATTGTAGAGGGAGATGAAATCTGTGTTACTCCTGCAGATGGCGCCTACCTTGTTTTCCCTTCTATGGAAGATGTTGCCGCTTTTTCTATCAAAAACCAAAAATTTTCTTTGGAGACCTTTTTAGACGATTCGCGATTGGCTAGCGAATACTCAAAAGGAAGTATGGTCATTGCAAGGCTGGCGCCATTCGATTACCATCGATTCCATTTTCCTGTGGCTGGTATTGTTGGTTCTTCGCGGCGTATAAACGGCTATCTCTTTTCTATTCATCCGCTTATGTTGAAAAAAAATCTAGCGATTTTCTCTGAAAACAAACGGGAGATTACCATTCTTGAGTCTAAAGAATTTGGGAAAATTGCTTATGTGGAAATCGGGGCTTTAAATGTCGGCTCTATTCATCAGACGTTTTCTCCCGGAAGTTATGTGAGGAAAGGAGAGGAAAAAGGCTTCTTTGCTTTCGGTGGATCGACTGTTGTTCTGTTATTTCAGCCTCAACGCATTATGTTTGATGCAGACTTGATTAACTATTCGGCCCAAGGTCTAGAAACTCGATGTTTGATGGGACAGTCGTTAGGAAAACGTTTCTCTTCATAAAAATAAAGACTTAAAACGTTTTTTTTGGTATTGCAAGAGAGAGAAAACTCGGAAGTTACGCATTATGTGGCTAATCGTAGCATGGACACTCTTGGTTTGCTTAGCGATGGCTTTAGTCTTCAAAGCTTACAGGAGTGTTGTCTGCTTCCGCAACCACGTCAATCAAGTAATGCGGGACGTGCGTTTGAACGTGGATTTGAAGGAGTGGGCGCTTGCCGAAAAACTCCTAGCTCCTATTTTGAAAAAACGTCTGTATCGACGAAAATATTTGTTTGAATATATCCGAATCCTTCGTGAGCAAGAGCGCTTTGAAGAGGCCGAGAAGCTTTTGGGAGAAGCCAAACGATTGAAGTTGGGTGGCCCTCGATTTTTCTTAGAGATTGCCCATAAAGCTTTTCGTCACGGGGCTTACAAAGAGGCTGCTCGGGCTTTTTCGCTGTTGCCTTCTGAGTTGCTAGAAGAGCGAGAGATCGCTCGGTATACGATTTCCCTTGTGTATCTAGGGGAAGTAGATTTAGCGTGTCGGATAGTGGATCCCTGGATCAGCCCGTTAGCTCATCAAGAAATCTTGATCAGCGTCGGGCATATCTATTTCGCTACGAAGCGTTACGCCGATGCCATAGATTTCTATCGACGAGCGCGATCTTTAGGCTCTTGTCCCATTGATGTTTTGTATAATTTAGCGCATTCTTTGCGTATTTGTGGGCACTACGTTGATGCGGGGATGCTTTTTAGAGAGCTTCTCGGAGATCCCATTTATAAAGACGAAGCCATGTTTAATATTGGATTGTGTGAGCAGAAGCTGGGGAATTCGAAAAAGGCTCTGCTGATCTACCAAAACAGTGCTTTGTGGGTTCGGGGGGATGCCTTGATGATGCGTTATGCGGCCCTCGCTGCCGCAGATCAGCAGGATTACCATCTCGCCGAGCATTGCTGGTCTTTGGCTTTCCGCTGCCAAAATTATGCTGACGATTGGAATTGCTGTGTGCATTACGGATTAGCGTTATGCCATTTGAAAAAATATGAGGAAGCAGAAAAAGTGTATTTACGAGTGATCCAAAAGACTCCGGATTGTCTTGTCGCTTGTAAAGCGCTTGCTTGGCTGGCTGGAGTCGGACATGCCACGATCATTTCTGCTCGAGAAGGAATCGCATATGCTAAGCGTGCCCTACAAATCAAACGGTCTCCAGAAGTGCTGGAGTTATTAAGTGCTTGTGAAGCTCGGGAAGGAAATTTTGATGTGGCGTATGACATCCAGGCTCTTTTAGCTGAGCGGGATACAACTGTAAAAGAGCATGAGCGCCGCGCACAGATTCTGAAAAACTTACGCCAAAAACTCCCTATCGATCAACAACATATTGTAGAGGTTTCGTTATTGCTTGCGGCATAGCGATTTCTTCCTTATAAGTAAGCTCAGCATAAGGGCTTAGCCCGGTGTTGTGGGAGTGCTTTTTGTTTTCTTTTTCTCGGGGAAAGTCTAAAATGAGCCAGAATACACGGATTTCTTTTCTCTCGAGCAGTCTTCCCCTGAGAGATTTTGTGTATAAAAAGATAATTATCAAAAAGAAATAGAAAGACTCATTCTTGTTGTTTAGGCGCCTTTAAATGAGAATGGGTTTCTTTTCAAAAGCATGTGTTGAACATATGATGGATTTCCTTAAGCGTTTTTTCGGATCCTCCCAAGAGAGAATATTAAAACGATTCCAGAAGCTCGTTGAAGAGGTTAATATTTGTGATGAGAAATTTTCGTCGTTATCCGACGAAGAGCTTCGCGAAAAAACTCCTCAATTGAAGAAGCGGTATCAAGCAGGAGAGTCCTTGGATAAACTTCTGCCGGAAGCGTATGGTGTTGTGAAAAACGTATGTCGGCGCTTGTCAGGAACCCCTGTAGAAGTTTCTGGATATCACCAACAGTGGGATATGGTCCCCTATGATGTGCAAATTCTCGGTGCTATTGCTATGCATAAAGGCTTTATTACTGAGATGCAAACAGGAGAAGGGAAGACTTTGACTGCGGTGATGCCGCTTTATTTGAATGCATTAACGGGAAAACCAGTCCATCTCGTCACCGTGAATGATTACTTAGCTCAGCGAGATTGCGAGTGGGTAGGTTCGGTTTTACGTTGGCTGGGATTAACAACGGGTGTTTTGGTTTCTGGGATTCCTCCGGAAAAACGGAAAGCGATTTATCAGTGTGACGTTGTCTATGGAACCGCTTCGGAATTCGGTTTCGATTACCTACGAGACAACTCTATTGCAACAAGGAAAGAAGAGCAGGTAGGACGAGGTTTTTATTTTGCCATCATTGATGAAGTGGATTCTGTATTAATTGATGAGGCGAGAACTCCTCTGATTATTTCTGGGCCAGGAGAGAAACATAATCCTGTTTATTTCGAGTTAAAAGATAAGGTTGCCGACTTAGTGCATTTCCAAAGGGAACTGTGTAATCACATTGCTGCAGAAGCAAGGAAACACCTAGATCCCTTTTTGGGCACCGACGTACTTCCTAAGGATAGAAAAATTATGGAAGGGATCTCAGAGGCTTGCCGAGCTTTGTGGTTGGTAAGCAAGGGGATGCCTCTTAACCGGGTTTTACGTCGTGTGCGGGAGCATCCAGATCTCCGCGCCATAATTGACAAATGGGATGTTTTTTATCACGCGGAACAAAACAAAGAAGAGTGCTTAGAGAAGCTCGCCTCTTTGTATATCATTGTAGATGAACACAATAATGATTTTGAGTTAACAGACAAAGGCATGCAGCAATGGATCGAGAAGATCGGAGGTTCTGCAGAAGACTTTGTAATGATGGATATGGGGCATGAATATGCCTTGATTGAGGAGGATACTACCCTTTCCTCCGCGGAGAAACTGAATCGCAAAATTGCGATTTCTGAGAAAGATACACAGCGAAAAGCGAGAGCTCATGGGTTGCGTCAGTTGCTGCGTGCTCATTTGCTTATGGAAAAGGATATTGATTATATCGTTCGCGATGACCAGATTGTGATCATTGATGAGCATACAGGGCGTCCTCAACCAGGACGTCGCTTCTCAGAAGGGTTGCATCAAGCTATCGAAGCAAAAGAACAGGTAACCATTCGGAAAGAATCGCAAACCTTTGCTACGGTTACTTTGCAAAATTTCTTTAGACTATATGAAAAACTTGCAGGAATGACTGGGACGGCTATCACAGAATCCCGGGAGTTTAAAGAAATTTACAATTTGTATGTGTTGCAAGTACCTACATTCAAGCCTTGCCTACGTATAGACTATAATGACGCTTTTTATATGACGGAGCGAGAGAAGTATCAGGCTATTGTTGCAGAAATTGTCTCCGCTCATCATTCCGGGAAACCGATTCTGATTGGAACAGAGTCGGTGGAAGTTTCTGAAAAGCTCTCGCGTATTTTGCGTCAAAATCGCATTCATCATACGGTACTTAACGCGAAAAATCATGCACAAGAAGCAGAGATTATCGCTGGGGCTGGAAAAGTTGGGGCTGTAACAGTTGCTACAAATATGGCGGGTCGAGGTACAGATATTAAACTGGATCAAGAGGCTGTTGCTGCCGGAGGGCTTTACGTTATAGGTACGTCGCGACATCAGTCACGACGTATTGATAGACAGTTACGAGGTCGTTGTGCTCGTCTTGGAGATCCTGGAGCAGCAAAGTTTTTCCTTTCGTTCGAAGATCGGCTTATGCGACTTTTCGCTTCTCCTAAGTTGAATACTTTGATTCGACATTTCCGTCCTCCTGAGGGAGAGGCTATGTCGGATCCTATGTTTGACCGACTAATTGAAACAGCTCAGAAGCGTGTTGAGGGTCGTAACTATACGATTCGTAAGCATACTTTGGAATACGACGATGTGATGAATAAACAGCGGCAGACCATCTATGCTTTCCGGAACGACGTTTTACATGCAGAGGACCTATTCGTTGTTGCTCGAGAGCAAATAGAGCATGTTGCCGTAGCTTTAGCTTTTTTGATTTTAAAAGATGCGCATGCAGATCACTGCTCCCTACCTAAGATTGAAGAATGGCTGAGTTATTCGTTCCCAGTAAAACTGGATGATCAAGAAATTCGTCGTTTAGGAGATGTAGATGCTGTCGCAGATTATATAGGCGGTCTACTGATAGAGGCTTTTGATGCTAAATTTTCTGCTATGCTTGCTGAGTTTACAGAGATCATTGGTTCGGCATCAAATGCTCAGGGTGTTTGCAATGATATTCTTCGTTCAGTGATCATTTCGCATATTGACGAAGAGTGGAAAATCCATTTAGTAGATATGGACTTGCTGCGTTCTGAGGTAGGATTGCGTTCTGTTGGGCAAAAAGATCCTTTGATTGAATTTAAGAATGAGTCTTTCCTTTTGTTTGAAGGGTTGATCCGCGATATTCGCATCGCTATAGTGAAACATTTGTTTGCTTTGGAATTGTCATTAACGCGAAGTGACAGGCCTGACAATGCGATTCCAACGGTTGCTACGGCTTTTCATAATCATGATAATTTCCGGCCTATGGAGTTAACCATTATTGGTGAGGACGAAGCATCCTAGTCTTGAGGCCGTCTCCTAGCTAGGAGACGGCTTTTTGTATGCGGAGAAAGGTGCTGAAAGTTAGGGGTTCAAGGAGTGTGGGCTATACGAAAGCTTCCCATTTGGACCAAGAGCTTCCATCATGATGACGAATCCAAAAAGAACGGTGGTTATCTCCTATTAAAAATTGTACCCGATGGTCCCTGCTCACAGTAGTCATACAAATGAGAATGTTATCCAAATTAGCATTCTGGGCGGGAAAATCTTCTGGAGCATGGATTAGTTTTTCTACATTCGTAGTAAGTAGTAAATCTGGCTGAAGAAGGGTGTCACAATCATACTCTGTTGTAGGAATTTTTTTAGGAGGGATATTAAACCATCCTTCCCAGCGGCCTCGATAATAGCTGCGAGTGTAGGCATAGTTGTGATCACTGATATAGAATTGGCGGATAACGCCATTCAATACCGACTTCCCTAATACAATAAGTAAGTCTCCGTTTTCTCGATCATCTTCCTCTATATATACTCCGGTTTCATGATAGGCATCTAAAGGCTTTGTTTTATCAGATTCGCAAATAAGAAGATCTAGATCTTGTTTATCATCAGATTGGGATTCGTCGTAGAGTTCATAGTGCATAGGGATTAAAATCTCCAAGAAATAACTAATTTTAGTTTTTATTATTTCTAATAAAAGATTTTTGTTTTTTTACAAATTAATTTGATTTTCTTGCAGGTTTTGCCTTGTATTCTAAATCAAAAGGAACCCCATATAAATTAAAAGCTGCCTTTAATGTATTTTTTAAATACAGCTCGTAAGGTTTCGCTAGCAGCGAATTGGAATTGATAAATAATAGGAAAGAAAAAGGCATGACCGTCTTATGAATCGCATAATAAATGCGTAGGCGTTTCCCCTGAATAACTTGAGGGTGATGCCTCTGCATAGCCGTCGCTAATACCTTGTTTACTAATGAGGTCGAAAGTTTCGTTGTTGCTATGGAGGAGACATCATCGATAGCAGAAAAGATTTGTGACAGGTTGCGCTGTTGTTTTGCCGAAATACAAAGGATGCGCGCTTGACCTATGTAGGGGTCCTTTTGTCGTAGATCCTGAACATAGTGTTCCATCCGAACCCCAAACATTAAATCCCATTTATTTACGAGAATGATATGCGGTTTTTTATATCGCACAATCGTGGACAGGATGCGCTTATCCTGATGAGAGAGTTGTTGTGTAGCATCTATTACTAATAAACAAATATCTGCCCGAGAAATAGCCTTTTCGGTTCGAGAAAAGGACATCCACTCTACAGAATTTTTGATGCTCTTAACTTTTCTTAACCCTGCCGTATCGATAAAAATATATTCTTTATTGTTATGCGTATAGGAAACATCAATATTGTCTCGCGTAGTCCCGGGAGAGTTATCCGTTATGCAGCGTTCTTCCTTAAGAAGGGCGTTGACGATAGAGGATTTTCCAACGTTAGGATGTCCAATAAGAGCCACTTTTAATGGGCGATCTAGGGACGTTGCTGGAGTGTTTTGGGCAACAAGGTCTTCCAAGAAAGAAGCTTCTTCTTGAGACAAAGACTCATTTTCAAACAGAGTCGCGTCAGCAAAAGCATGTAAGGATACGGAAGGCTCGGAAGGCTCGGAAGAAGGGGCTCTTTCCTCCACCAAAGCTTCCTGGCTGTCTGCCGATGGTTGGGGGAGCCCGGCTACTTGACGAATACGCTCTAACAGTAAATCAATATGTTTATCGTGGCTGGCAGATGTAGCAATCATATTAGAGATCCCCAAGCCATAAAACTCATGAATGCGCTGAAGATCGCGCTGAGAATCCGCCTTATTCATCACAAGAATTAAAGGTTTTTTTAGAGCAAGAAGTCGTTTGGCAAGTTCCTCGTCCTGTTTAGTGATTCCGCATCGGATGTCTACAACAAGCAAAAGAATGGAGGCTTCTTCTGCCGCTGCCAAAGCCTGTTTATGAATCTGTTTTTGGAATCGATCAGGGGATTCTTGGTCTACCCCTCCTGTATCGATAACATGGACAACAGAATCCCAGGCTCGAATTTCTCCATACAAACGATCTCGGGTAGTGCCTTCTTGGGAATTAACAATCGCTAACGAGCGTTTGCATAAGCGGTTAAAAAGAGAAGATTTTCCTACATTAGGTCTTCCTAAAATAGCAATGCTCATAAACAGGCTCTATTAATCCAGAACAATTAGGAAGAAATGATAAAGAGTAAAAAATTAAATCTAAAGAAATAAAATTAACTGTTTAAGAGCGGAATCGAAGCAAAAGGATTATTTCCAAAAACCTTTATCTTTCAGCAAAAATAAAATTTTTTCTTTGTCGGAACACTCGAGTTCTATCGACAGGGCCTCTGCCTCCCTAAGCAGCTCTCCTAGCAATCGCCCGGGAGCAATACCTTTCGCCATTAGATCTGCCGCAGAGACAAGAGGAGAGCCGGTCTGGATCCTTTCTGTGAACAAAGCTAGTCGTGTTTTGAGGTCATGCACGCGAGAAATAAACTGCTCTTGTTCGTCAGGTGTACGCTGTAATGATAAAAACAGAGAAAGGAGTAGAGGAGCTGTTTGTGAGGCAAAAAAATGTGCCCAAAAGACCTTATCGTCTCGTTTGGACCGAAACTGTGGCAGCGCTTCGTACCAATCCTCCAACAACTCGAGCTCTTTATTGGATACTCTTAATCTAGAGAAGGCTGAGATGGCCTCTTCTCGTTTTACCTCTTGGAATAGAGGAAGTAAAAAAGCTATTTCTGGAATGTGGGGCTCCTGTATTTTTTGAGCAAAAGCAATAGTAGAACATAAAAACCCGCCAGAAGAAACTTTTAACTCGGGGAATATGATAGGGAGGATTTTTAGTTTCGTAAGTAATTGGAGAGATGCATACGGTGCTTTACGGAGCATTTTTTTGAGCTCTTGCCAAATTCTTTCCGGAGACACCGAAGCGGGGAGGGAGGGAGCCTCTTTAATAATAGCTAGCTCAGTTTGTGGGTCTAAAGAAAATCCCAATGTTGCGGCAAATCGAATCGCCCTCAGGATGCGGAGCTTGTCTTCTAAAAACCTTTGTTTAGGATGGCCAATCGCCCGAACGACTTTTCTTTTCAGGTCCGTTTGTCCCTCTACCAGATCAAATAGCTTTTCTTCAAAAGGATCGTAATACATGCCATTGATGGTAAAGTCTCTTCGAATGGCATCATCTTTCATGGAAGCAAAAACGATGCGATTGGGATGGCGACCATCTTCATAATCCTCATCGCAGCGGAAAGTGGCAACTTCGAACAGTTGCCCATTTTCTTTTACGGCAATAATACCAAAAGCTGCACCAATAGAAAGAGTATCTGGGAAGATCGTGGTGACAATCGTTGGAGAGGCATTGGTGGCTATGTCTACCTCTTCAATAGGGCGCTCCAAAAGCATATCTCGGACACTTCCTCCAACGAAATATGCCTGATACCCAGCGTTGCGTAATTTTTGAACAATTCTTTTCGCTGTTGCCAAAACGGACTGGGTCATGCAACTCCTAAAAGTTAAGCAATAGCTTCTGGAGATCTCTGAATGATGACGGGAGGTTTATTTTGCTTAATCGTATCCTCTCCTATGCGGATAGCTTCCACAGTAGGATCGGAAGGAACCTCGAACATCAGATCTCTAAGAAGATTCTCTAAAATCATCCCTAAAGCTCGAGCTCCAGTCTTTGCCTGTTTTGCTTTTTCTGCTATAGCATAAAGAGCCTCTTTTTCGAAGATCAACTTTACATTTTCTTCTGCAAAAAGTTCTGTATATTGCTTGACAATAGCGTTCGCTGGTTCTGTTAGGATTTCGACAAGTTCATCTAGAGTTAACTCTTCGCAATTGACAATGCAATTAAACCGACCAATGAACTCCGGAATCATCCCAAAAGCGATTAGGTCCTCTGTTTCTACTTTAGCAAGAAGATGATCACGATTAGTTATCGCTATATCTGTTTCTTCAGAGAACCCTATAGTCGTTTTTCCAAGCCTTTTAGCAATGATTTTATCCAGGTTAACAAAAGCTCCCCCCACAATAAACAGAATATTTTCCGTGTTTACACGGATATATTCTTGATTAGGGTGCTTCCTTCCTCCTTTAGGAGGAATATTAGCAACGGTTCCTTCTATGATTTTCAAAAGAGCTTGTTGAACTCCTTCTCCGGAAACGTCGCGCGTGATAGAAACGTTCGCTGTGGTACGTCCGATTTTATCAATTTCATCAATATAAATGATTCCACGTTCTGCGCGAGCTACATCGTAATCCGCAGCTTGAAGGAGCCTTAAGACAATGTTTTCTACATCCTCTCCTACATAGCCAGCCTCTGTTAAGGTAGTTGCGTCCGCAATTGTAAAGGGAACATCCAAAATTTTTGCTAGGGTTTTGGCAATCAAGGTTTTTCCTGATCCTGTGGGCCCTAATAACAATACATTGGATTTTCCATAGCTGACTTGTTTGTCCTGCATGAGCGCCCGAATGCGTTTATAGTGGTTATAAACAGCAACCGAAATTGTTTTTTTCGCGCGCTCTTGCCCAACGACATAAGAGTCTATGTGGCGCTTGATCTCTTTAGGGGTTAATACTTTTAGGCTTGTATGAGAAGCTGTTGTAGGAGATGCTGCGACCTCCTGTGTTGTTGTGGGAGTCGGCGTCTTATCCAAAATCCCAGAACAAAGCTTGATACAATAGTCACAAATATAAACCGATGGACCAGCAATAAGTTTTTCTACATCTTTCTCTGATCGCCCACAAAAAGAACAGACCGCAAGATTTTTTTTTGTCATAATAATTCTCTAAGACACAATGCTCTTATCTTTTGTCTCTTTAGCAGAGGAGACAACCTTATCGATTAGCCCATACGCAATAGCTTCCTCTGCTCCCATAAAGAAGTCTCGTTCAGAGTCTTCAATAATTTTTTCCACCGGCTGACCAGTACACTCAGCAAGAATATTGGAGAGATGTTTTTTAAGTGTCAAAATTTCGGCGGCTTGAAGCTGAATGTCCGCAGAAGTCCCAATGATCCCTCCGGAAGGTTGGTGGATCATCATGCGGCTGTGAGGTAAAGCATAACGTTTCCCTTTTGTCCCTGCAGAAAGCAAGAGGGCTCCCATAGAAGCTGCTTGACCAATGCAGTATGTGTTCACATCGCAGCCTAGGAAACGAATGGTGTCGTAAATTGCTAACCCCGCTGTAATATACCCGCCAGGAGAGTTGATAAAAATTTGGATGTCTTTCGTGGGATCCTCGGACATTAGGAACAGAAGCTGGGCGATTACAGTGTTAGCCAACGGTTCGGTAATTTCTTGCCCAATCATGACAATTCGGTCCTTGAGCAGCCGAGAATAAATATCCATAGCTCGTTCGCCGCGACCCGTGTCTTCAACAACGTATGGTACCAACGTCATATGCGTGCTTCCTCTCAAATCATTTGGTTACAGGTGTGCGTACGTTATGTCTACCCTAGACCCAAGAAGGGGAGATCCCATCTAATTAAAAATACACCTACGCATCAAAATGATGAATTCTATGTTTAAGTGTCTCTTGGGTCAAGCGTTTTCCTGCGATCAAAATTAAGAGGGGGTGACCTCTAAATCTTTTTTCTCAGATGAAACAGCCTCGATTGCTTTACGGTAAGTCAACCGATCTCGAGCCACAAGAACCAACTCCTGGATCATTTGATTAGAAATGTCTTTAGGAGGGTGAGCTCCAAAACGCTCTCTCGAGCAGACATCCATCATATATTGAAGTTCTTCTCTAGAGATAGACAATCCTTTTTCTGAAAAGACCTTTTGTGTTAGGAACAAAAGCTTTACAGCCTTTCTTGCATCAGCTTTTGCTTCTTCTAATAAAGTTTGTTTTTGCTCTTCTAGCTCAGAATCCGAGCAATATTTGACTAAGCGAGCATTTAAAAGTTTTTCTCTAGAGAGAAGCTCTTCGCGTTCCTGCAATAGACTTTGTGGTAAGTCAAAATCTACGAGCTGAGCCAAAGCATCTTCAGCTGCTGAGAAACGTTTTTGGTATTGAGCTTCTTTAGCCTGGTTTTCTAGCTGTACACGAAGCTTGTTTTTCAAATCTTCCAAAGATTCTGCTTGCAATTGTCGAGCTTTGTCGTCATCCATCTCTGGAGATGAAATTTCAATGACAGCGTTGACTGTAAAAGTGAGGAGATCCCCATTCAAAAAAGATTGAATGTCTTCGGAACCAATTTCTTCTTCTACACGATGGCCTGTAGACACGTTTAAAAATTTAGCTTTAAACGCGTCGGTCATGTCCTCTTCGCTAATTTTGAAATATTTGTTTTCAAAAATAGCGGTAGGAGTGGAGTTAAGATCTCCTTTTTTGGAAACATATAGTGACAGGGAGATAAAGTCTCCTTCTTGAGAGGGTCTTGTAACAGGCGTTTTTGTCGCAAAAAAGTAAGCAACGTTTTTCAAGCCGTTCTCTAAGTCCTCGTCAGAGATCTCCTTTACTGGCTCTGGTTCTGGGAGAGCTAATTGTTCCCAGGGAAGAGAAGGGATAACCGGGAATGCTTCGTATAAAAAGGAAACAGTCCCCCCGCTGACAGCACTGCACGAATCAACCGTGGAAGAGCGAACAGCCTTGGGAGATAAAGGTTTTCGATCACATAGTTGAGAAAGAGCTTCGAAAGAGGCTCTCAGTAACAACTGGCGAAGCTCATTCTCAACATGAGATGAATAGCGAGCCTCAATAATGTTATCGGGAGCTTTTCCTTTGCGAAACCCGGGTAACACGATATTCTTTTTCACTGTTTTGAGAGCTTCTTTATGACACTTCTGCGTGACTAAGGGATTAGCCTGAACTTTTGCAGACACAACGCAGCCAGCAGTTTCCTCTATGTTTATAGAAAACAAATCATTAGAAAAATCTCGAGAAGACACAGAATACCCTTTTGGTAAGTTATCCGGTAAAGAGAAGCGGGTGATGAGGCTTGAACTCACGACCTTCACGTTGGCAACGTGACGCTCTACCACTGAGCTACACCCGCGAGAAGAAGAGCATTCTAGATAATCTGGGGAGTTTTTCGCAATCCTTTGATTAGAGGTTTCGCAAAAAAATTTTGGCTAGAAATTTTTTAGGAGGCTAATCGGGGAAAAAGGCCTTGTTGATAAAGGACTCTCTGGAGGCCGGAGGCGTCAAAATTTTCATTGATTTAGCGGATGTAAACAGGTACAAGTAACAGGTCTATCAACCCCCCTATGGTTTAGAGGAGAAATGCTTAATTTTCGTAAATTAAGAAGAGATTTTACAGCCAACATACTGCAGGATGGAAAAGAGTTGTTTACTCAAGGCGCTGTGGTTAGTGCGAAAATCTTGTCCATGAATAGCGAGACGGTGTGTATCAGTGCACAAATCCGAGGTTCATATGACAATGTTTACGAGTGTGAAATTGAAGTGGATCGAGCGGAATCTGATACCGTGGATTCGAACTGTGATTGCTCTTACAATTATGATTGTCAGCATATCGTAGCTTTGCTGTTTTATTTAGAGCAGTACTTTAATGAAATGGTGGTTACCTATTCTAAGGAAGCAGATCTTTCTTCTAATGAAGAAGTGTGTAAGGAGCTGCAAGAGACTTTTGTTGTGGCTGCCACGCGAGAAGAGGAGCGCCGGGATCGCGAACATCAAAAAGAAATACTTCGAGAATACAATCACGCAGCCTCTGTATTAAGTGAAAATCCTTTCTTCTTGCCTTTGGAGTATTCTGAGAAGGATAGTGCGGAACTTGCGGTTCTATTTGTCCCTCAGAAAAACGAAGGGGATATTTTTTCTCCAAATCAGCCTATAGAGTTTCAGCTTGTTTTGAGGCTTCCAGGGCGTTCTAAGCCTTTTTATGTTTCTAATATCAAAACTTTTTTAGAAGGGGTTTTGTATCAAGAGCCAATCGTTTTTAGCGGGAGACGCTTCTTCTTTACGTTACAATCTTTCAGCGCGTCAGATAGAAAGTTAATTGATTTACTGATTCGTTATGCGCGTTATGCTACGGGAAGTTCTGAAGAAAAATTATTAAAATCCGCCTTTTTAACGCCAGCATCTTTAGGGATGATTTTATCTAAAATGTTGGAACATCAAATGGCAGAAAGCAGTGGTTCTCAATTAGGAGAGAAAGAGAGTTTTCAAGGAATTTTTTGTGGGAATTTAGAAGAACCTCTGCTTTGGTCTATCTCTCCTGCTAAAATGAAATTTCACTTGGATTATTTTGACGCTCCGTACAAAGCGTTACTGATGAAGCCTTTAATTGTGGTGGATGAAGAAGAAATACAGCCAGAGCAAGCCGTTCTTTTAGAGTCGAGTTGTCCAGGAATCATTCATAAAAATGTATACCACCACTTTTTGCCCCAGATTAAGCGAGCGCATATACGGTCTTTTGTGGGATTGCGTGATGTAGCGATTCCGGAAGCGCTTTTTGGTTCTTTTTGTGAAAATGCTTTGCCTGTGTTCCGAAATTATGCGGAATTATCCAATGTCGAAGCGTTAAATGGTTTCAGTACGTTGCCTTATATAGAAGAACTACGAGGAGTTTGTGATATCAGCTACCTGGATGGGGAACTCGAGGCCAAGCTCTTTTTCTTATATGATGGACAGCGGGTGCCTGCTACAGCATTTTCTTTACAATACCAAGAGGTGCGGGCTTTTGTTCGCCCAGATGGAATTTTAGCTCGAAACTTAGTAGAAGAGAGAAAAATTTTAGAAGAAGTCTTCTCTGGGTTTGTGTACGACGAGCGAGATGGGGCATTTCATGTAAAAAGTGAGAAAAAGATCGTTGAGTTCATGACGGAAACGATCCCAAACAATCAGCATCGCATTACGTTTAATTGCCCAGAAACCCTTTCAGACCAATTTATCTATGATGAAACGGTCTTTGATCTCTCTTTCAGGGCTGGAGAAGATATCAACTACTATGAGGCAGAGTTAAAAGTTCATGGGTTGTTGAAGGGAATCAGCTTAGATTTGCTATGGGATTGCGTTAGCGCGAAGAAACGCTTTTTAGAATTACCGAAAAAGGGTGGGCAATTGAAAAAAGCTCGTCGAGGTAAGTCTGTAGCGTCGAAGCTGCCGTGTATTCTTGTTTTGGATTTGGAGAAAATCGCTCCTGTAATTCAAATTTTTAATGAGATCGGGTTTCAGGTTTTAGATGATTTTGTAGAAAAATGTCCTTTATGGAGCTTATCTGGAATTTCCCCCGAGTCTTTCAAGGATCTTCCGGTTAACTTTTCTATGACAGAAGATTTGGCAGAGATACAGAAACAAATCCGCGGCGAAGTGGATTTTGCATTCCAAGAGGTCCCTGCTCAAATTCAGGCAACTTTACGTGGTTATCAGAAAGAAGGAGTGCATTGGTTAGAGCGCTTACGTAAAATGCATCTCAATGGAATTCTTGCAGATGACATGGGGTTAGGGAAAACGTTACAAACCATTATTGCTGTTACGCAAAGTCGCTTGGAGAAAAAGGGAGGGTGTTCTTTGAT